>Ga0255766_10005258_pt1 | contig 10793 bp, 6 predicted proteins | sample 071ome_23_FD_179966 | JGI IMG/M metagenome (GOLD analysis project Ga0255766, IMG submission 179966) | Coastal salt marsh microbial communities from the Groves Creek Marsh, Skidaway Island, Georgia - 071403BT metaG (version 2) | ecosystem: Environmental > Aquatic > Marine > Intertidal zone > Salt... | reverse complement strand
TCATCTTCCGGTTCTTGTAGTACTTAGCAGAACCAGATAGCTGGGTGATGTACTGCATCAGATCAATAATCTTGTCCTGAGCTTCTTTAACAGCAGCAGTACCTTCCATCATCCGTGCACCTTCTGCAAGGTCGGAGATACGTCCACTGAGAGAGCCAGCAAGGAGTGATTGAGCACGTGCAACGTCCATACTGGTAAGCTCACTACCAAAGCCACGAAGAGCTTTAGCAGCCATAGCAAAACCTTCTTCTGCAAGGATCTCTTTACCAGAAGCATCACGAGTGATGAACGGTTCAAGAACCATACGAACCTCAGCCTTAGTCATCCGAGGATCGAACAACTGAATAGCAAGATTCTCGTTAGCATCTAGTACGTCGTTAAAGGTAACCTTCCAACCAGAAGCACCTTCCATACCGATAGGACCGGCTTTGTGCAGTTGATCGGCAAGACCAAGAACGATGTCTTGAGCATTCTCACCACTCTTCAAAGCATATTTGAGAGCAGGTTCAGAAAGCATATTACCAAGACGACCGTAAGTAGTGTCTAAGTTCTTAGCAATACGTGCAGAGTCAATAGCAGCACCCACGACGCCAAAGTCGTCTACACTACGAACACCAAGTTCAGTGTAGTCAAACATGTCGTGAACGCCTTTGATACGTTGATCAAGGTTTGGATTTTCAGAAAGGTTGTAATAACCAATTTCATCCAAAGCATCTTCACGCTTCAAAGCAGATTCGATAACTGCTTCTTCGGGATCAGCAGAGGTAGGTTTAGGTGAGTTTCCTTCAAGCCATTTACGTGCTTCTGCAGTTTCACCGACAAGGCGGTTAGACTTACGCAAGCTAGCAGCTGCGTTAGCCAGAGCACCAACAAACTTAACCACACCTTGACCAATGTCAACGACGGTTCCCATACCAAGATCTTCATAGATATTCTTGGCACGTTTCTCATCAGGAGAGTTCTCCTTCAAAGTAGCAAGACTATCAGGAATGAAATCATAGGTCTTAGGCCATTTCTGTTTCAGGGTACCTGTAAGGTTGTCGCTTGTGTATTCACTGCTGACAGCGCCAACAGCGACACCAGCAGCAGCTTCAACACCACGACTACCAATAAACTTCATGAAGGCAGTATCACCTAAGGACCAGCCAACACGACCTTGTGCAGCCACTCCTCCTTTCATACCCAAACGGGTAAGACCAATGGTAGGCAGCACAACTGCAGAGAGTTCCCTGACAGACTGTGCTACTTCATTTTCAAACTTAGTAGGTTTAGGAAATTGTTGCCCGGTGAATTTGTTAATAACATCAACACCGAAGTCAAGCATACCGGTGGCAGGTGCAAATGCACTCTCCAAGGTATTACGAGCGTAGTCACCTAGATCGTAACCTTCTTCCCAAGGGAATTGTTGATCTTTCATTTCACCTTCCGTAGAAGGTGCAGATTGTTGAGGCGCTTGTTGAACCCCCGTGGGGGCGGCTTCTGCTTCGACTTGTTGTGCTTCAACTTGATTCTGCTCAGCGAGTTGCTGCTCAATAGCAGCTTCTGCCTGCAGTTCAGCTGACATGTCAGTCTCACCAGGATCTAACCTAAACGCCTCTTCAATATCATAGTTCATACTTATTTAGCGGCTGTGCCGTGTAAAAAGGTGTACTGTTTACCGTTAGGTAGTTGAATCAGAAGTTTGTCACCATGTTCAGTGGGGGTGTTACTGATAACACGTGCACCATTCTTAGCGTAGATTTTAGTACCCTCGTAAAGACCGTAGTCAATGCCGTGGGATCCTCGTGCAGTGTGGCTAGCAAAGTCACCAGTAATAGGAACTTGACTCAGCGGAACTACACCTAGTTCAGGATCATCTACTTCAATGTATTCATCAAGTGCAGTAGTGGGGAATTGACCACCACCAACTTGTTTAACGTCAAGGTGTTGACCAGTCGAAGTGGGACCAATGTTACCAGAGGTATAGACAAGGAACGGAGAACCTGCTCGCATAGTAGCAGCAGATTGGAACATTCCAGGATTAAGGATCCTGTTGATAACAGCTAGTTTGGCTTGCGGACCTTTGGTCGGATCACCTAATACTTTTTGATCTTCTGGGGTCAAGGTTACTTCTTGTCCATTAAGACGAAGAGGAGAATTCAACCGGAAGGAATCACCATTTGCTTTATAGAAACGATTATATGCTTCATGCAAAGGCATCCCGTTTGTCATACCAACAAAGGCAATCTCTTTGGGAGTAGGTTTAAAATCATCCTTATAGAAATTGTTCTTAATGTACTCTAACCTTTCAGCAGAAGTCACTGAGAGAGGAGTGTTCAGAACTCCTTCAACCCCTAAGGTTTTGACGGAAGTTCGGAGATCAGTAATGTCTCGTTTGGTTTGCTCAGCTGCGGAGACATTCCCCACAGGCAAGTTAGGATAAGAGACTGTACCATTACGACTCACCTTTCGGTAGAATTTACTGTCCTTGTTACGATACCCATTACGATATTCGTTAGCAAGTTCACCTGCTGCCTTTTGGTGCGCTGCTTCAAAACCTAAAGTAGGTTCGTACATAGCAGTACGATTACGCAGTTCAGTTTTGAGATTAGCAATCATAGGCAGTGCACCAGCTTCAGCTGCTTTAGTCGTACCAAAGGAGGTGGTACCGGAGACAACAGTTTCTACTGATTTAACAGAATCTTTGTAGCTTTCACTCTTCCACTTAGCATTGTAAGCGTTGGCTCGATCTTCAATTGCTTTACCTTTAATAGGGTCAGCTGCCTTAGCAGCAGCAACTATTTCAGGAACTAGTTCAAAGTCACGGAGTTTTGTGACAGCACTAATGATGTTCTGTTTGTGTTGTGCGGTGTAGGTCAGAGATTTCTCAATGACAGCCAGTTTAGGACTTTCCCTCAAAGCAGTAGCGACAAACATTCGCTGAGCTTCTTCAAGACGCTCAACTGTAGGATTCTCCATCACTGCTTGTGCTAAAGTATCCTCTAGTTCTGCTTCAGAGAGCTTATCGGATTGGATCTGTTGTTGACGTTGTTGGTTTTGAATTTTAACCCGTTCTTGTAAAATATCTGCAAAACGGGTGTTTTTAAATTTTTCGCCAAACAATTCAGGTGCTTTACCCGGTTCTGTATAGATAGGGTACTGAGCTATTTGTTCAATAGGGATAATAAAATTACCCTTTCCGTCAGTTTGATTAAAAACTTTGTTTTGAAAATCATCCCAAGTTTTAGTCCTATCACCACCATTAGTGTCTAAAACTTCAACGTAAGAGTTAAGAAGAACCCGATTAAAATTTTCGGGACTAGCATTTAAAGGATTACCTAAAGCTCTTTCTCTACGGTTGTTTTTAGAACTTTGAATAAACTCTCGTTGTCTAGCAGCAATAAGGTTCCGTTCAACTGCGTCAGCACGTTCTAAAGCAGGTCGTAAAAATTCTTCATCATAATTATCTAAGCCTAGGGCTTCGCTTACCTCCCCTCTATACCTATCAATTTCAAGGATATACTCTTCTGGTTCTAAACGGCGTCCTAGCCCTTGCTCAACAAGATCAAGACGTTGACGTAGCGGGCCTTCATAACGGTTATTAAAAAGTTGATAAATACCACCTTCAGAAATATCAAGTGCAACTGCTTGGTTTGCTTCGTTTTTTAATTTTTCACCAACGTATTCACTGCTGCCATTTGCAACTGCTGTGTTAATAGAAGCCGTCTGATTAGCACTTATTACTGAAAGATCCCATTTTTTAGCAGTATTTTCAGCTGCTATATCCGCAGGAGTTTTACCCTTTTTGGCTTGCTTTTTCTCCTCCTTACGTCTTTCTTTTTCTTGTGCCTCTTGAATTTGTTCAGCAATGTCACTAGCAGCTTTACTAAGTGAGGAAATGCTTTCAAAAATTGATTGGGTAGCTTTAGCGTTAGCATTATACTGAGCTACATCTCTTTGTGCTTTGGCTTGTAAGCCAGCAATTTCTCGATTAGTGTTTTGTGTTTGAATTTGGAAGTTACGCTCTTCTGCACCTTTAGTGTAAGCAGCGTTTTCCTTCATTGCACGTGCAACGTCACGCCGAGACTCAATCTCAGCGTTGGCTGCTTGACGCATACCTTCAATTTGACGTGCTGTCTCTTCCCTCATCCGAGCAATGTTACGCTCGTCAACCTGTTGTGGACGATATCCACCAGCCTTAGCGGCTCTTTGATATTGAATACGTGCCATAGTTATTTAAAGTTCCCTGTTTTCCAATCAACTTTAGCAAAGGAACCAGCCGCAGAGGAAATTCCAGATACAATAGGTGCAAAGGTGCTTTGCTGAATAGGTGCAGGAATGTATGCAGCAGTCGCCTCCATAGGTTCAACAAACACACGCTCAGGTGGCGCGATAGGTGTTGGGATATCAGGCAGACGTTCAGGTTTAATCATCATTGCGTTACGTGCTTTGAGGTCATCAGCATAACGACCCATTTCAATGTCACGCATATTACGTTGTGATTGCATACCAGCACTTATTAGACTGGCACTAAGGATTGCAGCGTTTCGACCTTGTTCTGCAATAGTAGATTGAAGAGCTTTAGCACGGGAACCACCTGCTTGCAGGAGAGCTGCACGTCCCTCCCTTTGCATACTTTCAATAATCATACCTTCCTGTTGGAAAGCAGCACTATTTAGAATTTCAGCAAGGGATGCTTGTTCTTGTTCTTGAGCTTCACGAGCAGCTACACTATTGTAAGTAAGCTGCTGTTGTGTGTTTTCAACAGAGCTGAGATATTGCCTAGCGGTTTGTGCGTACTGGTAATCCTGAATCTCTGAGTTGTACTGCCACTGTTTAACAGCAGTATCCCACTCATACTCACGCTGAGCATAATAATTAGCTTTATCAGCAGCAAATACCCTTTTATTGTATTCGTTAGTTAAACGGGCTTGTTTTTCAGCCGCTTTTTTCTGCTCTTCGTAATTAGCTTGAGCTTGAGAGTTTTGTTGAGATGCTTGTTGAGAACCAATAATACCGCTAGCAATACCTGCAACACCTGCTATAATGCCGAAGATATTCATCTCCAAGCCTGACTCAGCCAGCTGATCATCTAGGAGACTATTGTTTTTTGGATTAAATTCAAACATTAAGACCTCCTATAGAATTGAGGTGAATAGTTACCCTCCCACATCATCGACACCAACGATACAGGGTATGGAAAATCACTTGTCACTTTAAGTTCGAAATTAGTGTTACGTTGATGGATAGGTACGATGAATAGATAGGACGATTTAACAGGGTTACCCGTTGCAGAGTAGTCGTTAATCGTGGTAACTTCTTTTACTTCAACCCACTCTTTAGAACTACCAAGACGTGTTTTAAAAGTAAGAGCGCCTGTTCTGCCCGCTGCTACCTTGACTCTAGCAACCGTAAGGTTAGCGGTGTAGTCTGTGGTAGTCTCATTACGTCGATAGTAGAACGTTGGTAGAGTTACTTCAAAATTATAACCATAACCCACAACCATACCATCAGCAAACTCAGTCAAATCTTTAGACACTTCAAAGTAGTAATAGTTAGTACCACTCTCAATTTGAGGCATAGCCTTAAAAGAATAGCCTTCATCCGTGGATGGTTTAGCAACCAAGACTGTTGCCTCTTTTTTACTAATTGGAGTGTATGGAATGTAGATTTTAGTTTTGTCACTAGATGCATCGTATACAACTGCATCCACACCACCTCCGGGTGAGGTAGGTCTAGTAGCAAAGTCTAGGCAGGCGTTACCGTCGGTACTAGAAGCAGTAGCAGTGACTGATCCAGTGGGGGTTTCGTCAAGAGTAATTGATTGGAAAGTGTACTCGTCTTCGTGTTGAATAACAAGGACTAGTTCATCGTTTAGAATATCAGCAGCGTGAATCGTACCAGTCACCTGCCATTTAGTCCAAGCTTCAAATAGATTTTTCTCTCCGTTGTTATAGAAACGGAAAAGATACAAATAAGAAGAGCTTCTATCAACAAGGATAATAAGTGAGTTTTGTGGGCTAACTACTAACTCATCAATAGTATCAGGAATCCACTCTAAAACAACTTTACTGATGTCAACAACAATAGGGTTCTGTTGAACGTCTTGTAGTTGAATAGAAAAGATTTTACTGTACTCAGGTACCTTACTGATAAAAATAGCAGAGGTACCGACATCAGCCGGGGAGATGTTAGGATCCATTTCATAGTTAGAAATAGCCCGAACAGTAGCCGTACTGGGAGTCAAGATGCTACCATCTGTGGTAAAAACTAGGAACTGTTGACGTTGACTAAAGAGAATCAAGCCTTGTGGCGACGGTAGAACGTCAGTCAACTGCACAGGTCTGATACTTGACACGTTCAAATCAACAGGATCTGAATCAATCTGTGTCAGAGCTGATTTAGCAAAGAAGTTATACGAGTCATTAGCTACACCAAAGATGATATTGTCTTCTGACAACACACCAAAACGGTTGCTGTAGAAGAACGTAGCATTGATAGGGTAACCAATAAAAGAAGGTTCTGGATTAGTTACATTATCACCAGCAAGCCTACCAGTCCAGTTGATAGGACCAAAGGTAAACGTAGTAGCACCAGTGTTAACTAGTTCGTGCGGCATGGTTGCAGCATCCAAACCAGGAGACACATCACGTGCTAAGGTTTCCTTCCAGTAGCCCCTACCTTTTTGACTGTTATAAGCAGCGTACTCCACATAATAATCGTCGGCATCAGTGTCGCTATTCAGAATAGTAACGTGATGTCCGTGGTAAGACTCAGCAGGAAGTTTAGATACGTTGACTACATCATCCTCAAACACTTCCAAAGCGTCGTTATTCAGACCACCTTTAGCTTCAATAGTGAATGAAGCTGGGTGAGGTTTCCACGTAGCAGAAGCGTACGCAGGATCAGTATCTTCGTAACTAGTTAGGATTTGATTAGGAGTGTTAGCAGGTGTGACTGAATCGTAGAAGCGTTTAATGACAAGACTATTAGTATATCCTTCAATACACCAAGTACCATTGAAATCAGCATTAGCAGCACCTTGTTGAGTAGTGATGGTATTAACTATATCATCAACCATGTGGTGATTGGTATTGACACTACCACTGTCGTACAGCAGCATATCATCGAACGTTGTGGCGTTCTGAGAGGTAGAGACTGAAGAACTACCTTGAATAGTGACAGTGTAGTCGTAAGTAGATACAAGATTCAGTAGTTTCAGTGTAGCAACGGCTCCAGCCACATAAGTACCTGAAGCTTGCATAGCAGCAGTTACCGACTTGTTAGTGATAACAGTGATGTCTTGGATACTACGGAAATGGTAATCGTCTGAAGATGTACCAGTCAAATAACTAGAACCAGTATTAGTTACTGTACACCACGTACCATCTTGGGTCCACACATAAATGTTACTACCTTTAATAGCACCAACGTAGGAACCAGCTGTACCACGATCAATGTAAAACCAAATAGAACCATCTAGAGCAGTTTTATTAAAAGGTGCTCCAAGACTATCTTTTAGTTTGTCGATATACTTCATACCGGGTCTTTTAAGAAGACCGTAGGTAGGATCAGGATACCCGTTAATACACTCAGATACCTGACCTTCTAATTTTTTGCTGTCATTTTGTTTAGAGACACCACCAAGAAAATTAGGTGTCAGTTGAGTTACTGCGGGCATTATCGGTACAGTGCGTTAAATGGTTGATAGCTACGATAATAATTACCATCTTTTGGAGAACCAAAAATGGTCAAGTCGTTTTGATTACACTCATATTCAAGAGCCATAGCCCTTGTATACGCTTCACGTTGTTGCAGCATTTGGTACTGATTAGGATCACCAACGGTCCTACTACACATAATAGAGGATGCCCTGGCTACAATGTAATCTTGAATAGGTTGAGGAATATAGGTATAGTCCCATTCCCACAGAATATCCAAGTAAATAGTTTCACCAGTATCCCAAACATCTGAGTGTTTAATAGTATCGTAAAGGTAACCACCACGGTTTACCACATTACGGCCCAAGTTAGATGCGTAGTCTTGACTAAGATCTGCTTGGATAACATTATTAGGAATTTGAATTTTATTACCAGTGCCTGGTTGAAGACCAGTATAGTTTCGTTCTCTATTGAAAGACCAGCCTTCTGATTGTACTTCCCGTGAAACTTCAAGTAACGTATTGTACGCAATCGCAACGTCCGGGTTGGTTTGAGTTTCAACTTTATAAGAAAGAACAGACTTTAGCATAGTTATGCTAGCTACAGTCTGAGAGATATTAACAGTGTATTCATAGGTTTCAGGTGCGGTACCTTGAGCAACACCTGCGGTAGCAATAGAAGTGTTATTAGTTACACCAGTACCAGAGATGTACGTCCCCACAGGGATGTTAGCTTCTTCAGTAGTAAGGGTGGTGCCGCTAATAGAACCTACAAAACTATCTGTTTTTTCTAAGACAAAAGTTTCTTCAGTCGTTAAAGAGTTTACAGGAGCCTGACCAACTGACGCCAGGATCTGATTAACAGCTTGTAGCTCAGTGTTGGAGCCAGTGGTTGAGTAAGGCATAATTGATAATAAGACTAATTCTCAATAAGGAATTAAAAAAAAGGAGCCCCCGAAGAGGCTCCCATATTTGATACTAAAAGTTATCAAGAAACGTTGGAAGGATAAGCAGTGCCGAAGGCAGCATCAGCAGATGCACCAGCGTACAGCTCAACACAAGCAGCAGGATTCAGGAAATCTGCACCCATAGCAAGACGACCCAGGATCACGTCGCCCTGATAAATCACGGAGACATCACCCGAGGTGACTTGAACTTGAGGAGCAATAGCTTCCACACAACCAGCGGCTTCACGTTGGAAGATCAGACCACAGGAAGCATCGAATGCATCTTGTGCACCGTAGTTGTTCCGAGGACCAGCAGCGGAACTAACAGTGCCAGCTTCCAATTCAGTATCGCTACCCACGAAGCTACCAGTGTTACCAGGAGAGGTCACACCAGTACCACCACCGTACTTAGTACCGTAGTTACCCAGGAACGGAATGTTCATGGACTTGTAGATCTTGATACCGGCAATTTCCATGATGCCCTTACCGGACTGCAGGGCAGTACCTTGCTCATCACGGTTGACCAGATAACCACCAATCTCAGTGTTACCGATACCCTGAATCAGGGCATAGTACTGACGGGGGTTTAGGACGGCAACACGACCATCACCAGACACACCCTTCTCGTCCATTGCAGCAGCAGCGTCGTAGAAGGCGTTAACCAAAGCATTAACGTCATAAGCTTTGTCAGCAGTCGTACCAACTTGAATCTGAGTACCACCGGGCTCAACATACCCAGTCTTGCTAACAGGGGAAGCTTGACGAGCACCTTTGGCAATCTGACGGAAGATCAGGCGGTCATACTTCTCAGCCAGAGCATAACCGATCTTACGGGAGATCTCGCTACGCAGGTCATAATGAGCAAGAACTTCATCGAGTTCGTACACGAAAGCCGAGCTGATCAGCAGGTCATCACAGGTGATGGTCTTCTCAGCCACCGGGGGTGCATTGTTGGTATCACCCAGGATGCTGTTACCAGGAGTGTGGTACTCAGCCTTAGTGCGACCCGTGTAGATGAACTGGAGGCTCTTACCACCCTTGAGGGTGCGGCGCATAACCAGATCACGAGCGATCGTATTGTTTTGGAAACCCTTAAACATCTCACCAGAGAAAAGCTTAAGGTAAAGAGCGCGGCGTTCGCTAGTATCAGCGATAGCGCCATTAAGTGCACCAGGCGCAGTAAGTTGCGCTTGGTTCACCGCAGATTGAAAAGTCATTGTTTTAAAGAGAGTTGTTTTATCGACTCTCTGAACGTTCAGAGTTATTAAGTTTTTATTGTGGTCTTTCCCACCGTCTAGACGGCGAAGGGTGTCCTCGTAAGGGCCAACGCCAAGAGGAGCCAGGTCCGACTCTGAGGTGCCTGACTCCCGTGCTACTTAGAATTTAGTAGCGTGTGATTTGTAAGCAATGCCGCGATACTTAAGCTTGGCTTCTTTTGCAGCAGCCTGTTGCTCCCGAACACGGGCATCCAATTCAACTTGAGTCATTGTTCTGAATGAAAGTACCTAACCCCCGTTCCATGATTAGGTGACATGCGTCCCACTGTGGGGATGAACGGACGGCATTGCTAGGTTTACCCTACAGCGGGGGCGCTAAGGGCGACAGGAGTTGCCTCAACAGAAGCAAGGTCCAAAGGGAAGTTGTGAGCGTTGCGCTCGTGCATGACTTCAAATCCCAGGTTCGCTTGGTTAAGGATGTCGGCCCAAGTACGAACAACACGTCCCTGACTATCAAGAAGGGACTGGTTAAAATTAAAGCCGTTAAGATTAAAAGCCATCGTAGACACGCCAAGAGCAGCGAACCAGATACCAACAACAGGCCAAGCAGCCAGAAAAAAGTGCAGACTTCTGCTGTTGTTAAAACTCGCGTATTGGAAGATGAGGCGTCCGAAGTAGCCATGTGCTGCTACGATATTGTAAGTTTCTTCTTCTTGTCCAAACTTATAGCCATAGTTTTGAGACATGTCCTCAGTCGTTTCACGTACAAGACTAGACGTGACAAGGCTACCGTGCATAGCACTAAACAAGCTACCCCCAAATACACCAGCAACTCCCAACATATGGAAAGGATGCATGAGGATATTGTGTTCAGCTTGGAAGACCAGCATGTAATTAAACGTGCCGGAGATACCGAGAGGCATTGCATCAGAGAAAGAACCTTGACCGAAGGGGTAGACAAGAAACACTGCAGTAGCTGCAGCGACTGGA
>Ga0255766_10005250_pt1 | contig 10801 bp, 9 predicted proteins | sample 071ome_23_FD_179966 | JGI IMG/M metagenome (GOLD analysis project Ga0255766, IMG submission 179966) | Coastal salt marsh microbial communities from the Groves Creek Marsh, Skidaway Island, Georgia - 071403BT metaG (version 2) | ecosystem: Environmental > Aquatic > Marine > Intertidal zone > Salt... | reverse complement strand
TCCACATCCAGATTACGTAAAAGAATCTAAATTAAGTGTTGATGATTTTATTAAAGAACAGGATATGAAAGATTTTTATATGAACCAGATTGATAAAATTTTACCAAATTATGACCCTGGAAAACCTGAGATGAAACCCGATGTTTTAAAACAAATGAAAGAAATCGAAGAAAAAAGGAAAAAAATCATGGAAGAAAATATTAAAAAACAAAAAACACAAAGTGTTCAGAAAATCGTTTTGAATCAACCCGATGGTACAAGCCGTGTTTTGTCGAACGAAGATATTGTCAACATGTTAAAACAACAACAAATTCATTTGCAAAATTTAACAAATGCTTTAAAACAGCGTGACGGTGCAATCGAACAACTAAAAAACATAATAACAGAAAGAGAAAAGGAGATCAAAGATTTAGTCAATGAAAACAATAGTACAAAAGAAAAACTAAAATTATTGACAACATTGAATGACAATAAAAATAATTTTGAAGCGAGTCCAGAAATGCCATCTATTGCTCAACAAAACCATATCGAAAAAGTGATGATTCCCAATAAGGATTTTAAAATAAAAATACCAATGGAAGCAGAAGAATATGAAAAAAAGGAAAAGAGTAAGATTATTCAAGAGAAAATAAAAGATAGTACAAAGAAGAAGAAAAATAACGTTGAAATAAATATTAAAGAACTAATGGAAGTTGCTCGATAAATGCAAAAATGATAATATTATCATACAAAATCATAATATTATTATACATCATCCAATGTAAATCGGTCTATGAATCGAAATAGGCGAGTTATTTCTAGCTTTGTTATGTCATAATGTGTTGAACATAACTCGTGTATTTTATCAATATCATTATCCTTTCTTAAATTTAGAAAATAATGAAACAAGTCTTTTTTATCGAGCATAAATTTTTGACACATATTTTGTATAAATATACTATTATTATACTCTGTACTATATTTTGTCAATACTTTTGTAAAGCGAACACCTTCTTCTGGTTCATATAAAGTTCTTTGTGATGCTGGAAAAAAATCATGTAATAATTTATTGTTATAAAACGTTTTCAACAATGATGTCATTTCATTAAATTGCCACACTTGTTTTTGAAACGTTATTCTATCAATATAATCTGAAAAACATATATTATGTAAAACTGCGTTATAAAATTCTATTCCTTTATCTATTGGAATATGTTTTAATAAATCAATTATATTTTCGTGCCATAGTAATGCTATGATAGTTCGGTCGGTTTCATTCATGATATTATTATGATTATCAAAATGAATGTTTTGATTGAATAAATGTTTGACTATATCTTTTGTTTCTTCATTATAACTTTTTCTCTGAAAAACTTTTTTAAGAACTTTATCTTTAAGAATGTGTGAATCATTCTTATATATTTTTTCAATAGAGCTTAGTTTTTTAAGATCCCCCTGAACATAATTGACTATATTTTTTCGCAATGAAGCATCTATATTTGGTGAAATATGCTTTAAAATTGTATCGACTTGTTTGCTTGTTGGTATTTTCAATTCAAACGTATGTGTTGCTTTCATTAATTCTTTGATTTTCTTATCTACATGATAATTACTTATACATATAACTGGAATCATTGTCATATCTTCTAGTTTTTGTTTTTTCGTTTTTTTAGCTCGTATTAGTTTTATAAGAGATGAAATACCACCTTTATCACCACTATTCATACCATCTATCTCATCCATTACAATACATATATTTTTGACTTTTTTATGAAACATACTCAATACATTTTTATCGGACATATTATGTTTTGTTATGGTTTCAATAATAGATTTATTTCTAACATCACCCGCATCATATTTTATGATATCATAGTCTATTTTACGTAATAAATTGATAATAAATTGCGTTTTTCCACTTCCTGGTTTTCCATAGACATAAATACCTCTTTTGATAGATTTATCTTTTTTGTTTTTTTGAAAATGATCTAAAATTTCTATTATATTTTTTTCAATACTGGTTCTATCTAATATATGATTTAAATCTATCTGGTTCATGAATATTGATAAATGTGAATAATTTAATTTTATTGATATGTTTTATCAATAAAATCTTTTTATGTTATTTGTTATTTATTGTTTGTTATCTTTGCAAATCGCTTTATTATTGGTTATTCCGTCCCATGTTAAATCACATGATTTAGCCCATTCTTTTTTATTACATGCACCATCTGAACCAACATAAGGATAAACACTAAAATCCATTTTCTTCGAGCACGAAGCTTTTCCTAAACCGTGAATATTGACACATTGAGTCTTTCCATTTTTATTATCATTATCATTATTTACTGGTTGCTCTTCCCAGTAATCCGGACAATCACCCATAACTGGTGGATAAACAACATTTTCTTTGGACTCTTTTAATGATATTCCGATAATTATTAACGAAGTTACCAATGCTATACCAGCAATTATAAGCACTATATTTTGAAAAATCATAAGGAAATATTTAATATATTAATTCTATATATAAATCTTATATTTTTTTCTATTACTGTAATATAAATGAATTGCTCAAATAAATCAAACGGACGTGTACATATAAGTGGACCCAATAAAGATACACCATTTCACTTAGCATTATATGATAAAATTCCTACAAAAGAAACCTCTTCTTTTCGCGATGCAATGAATGGTAACTGGGAAGAATCGCATTTATCTCGTGCATATTTTAGTAAAGAGAATATTCAAATTTTGCAAAATGGTATTCGTGCAGGCGTATATAAAAAATCAAATGGTAAATATCTTGTAGGTCCACAAGATGAAGATGTTTTGAAAATAATTATGCGAAGTATATTTCTACAACATTCTGCAAATCTACAAACTAAAATAAAGGAGCAAATTACAGAATTGAATAAATTAGTTATGGACTATGCCATTCCACAAGTATATGGTGAATCTGAGGGTTATATTAAATATAAGCGAGATGCTAGCGAAATGTACATTCCTCTTTCATTGCCAACAAGTAGTGATTTTAAACATAAATCGCTTCAATTGAAAAAATGGTTTTAAATTTTCATAAAGTATAAAGCTTCTAACTTTTTGATAATTATAATTATAATTATCAAACTTTAATTATTGTATTAAGGTGATTGTATTAAGGTGATTATATCATGGTAATTACCTTATGTTTAATCATAGCACTATTATTGATTATCATATGAATAAACTCCTTAAAAAAGATTCGCATTTTTTTCTCTTTTCTTAATTCATCAATAGAAAACCATTTTATTTCACTCTTTTCAAGTAATCCATTGTGTTTTATTTTTACTTCGGGAAGATGTTTTGCAAGAAAACGATAATTGTTATTGAAATAACTTTCTAAATCCTTATTATAGTTTGTTAAAAATAGTATACTTTCATACGTTCTTCTTTTATTTTTAAGATGTATGATTTTATTTTCGCGAACAATCTTTTTCATTTTATTGACACTTCCAAAAAAACCATTTAATTCTTCAACTCCTTCTCTAATGGCAGCCTGATAATTTGATTCATTACCTTCATTACCTCCACCAAAATCAGCCCATCCGGGTGTATCAGCCAAGTCATTTTCTTTTCCCAATAAAAAATATAATTTATTATTATGAATTGCAACAGGTAAAATTCCTCCACCCATTTACTATATATTTACAATGATAAAAATATATTCTATCAAAAACTATTTTTTGGAGGACTACCTGAACCACCACTGGCTCCTTCATATTTACCATATACATTTATTTTCTTATTGACAACTGTTCTTTTGTTTTGAATAGCACCACCAATAGAAGCAGTTTTTATTAGTGATGCGAAATGCATATTTTGCGTCTTATTTGGGTCGTTTTGTGCAGTTTGAACTTTACTATATGTTGGTTTAACACAGCCGCCATTTTTACAATTATATAAACGGCGGCGTATATGTATAGGCATATTATGAAAACTCATATAGATTATTATGGTATAATAATTTATGTTGAATAATTTATGTTGAATAATTTATGTTGAATAATTTATTTTTTATTAAATTGATTTTAAGATATGGTAATAAAGGTATTGATATATATATTAATTAATATCAGATAAAATAACATGGCTTCCGAGCAATTAGCACAGCAATATCAAAAGAAAACCGATAAAGAACATATTCTGGATAATCCAGATACTTATATTGGTTCTGTTGAAAATGTAGACACTCTATCTTATATTTATGATAATACATCAAATAAAATTATTCAAAAAGAAATACAATTTATACCGGGTTTATATAAATTATTCGATGAGGGTATTGTTAATTGTAGGGATCATGTTATACGAATGAATTCTAAGAAGAAGAAAAATCCAAAGGATAAATCGTTGCATGATGTAACACATATTGACATTGACATTTCAGAAGATGGTGTGATAACGATGTTAAATGACGGTAATGGTATTGATATTGCAAAACATCCTGAATATGATTTATGGATTCCAGAAATGATATTTGGGCATTTGCGAACGTCAACGAACTACAACAAAAAGGAGAAAAAAATTGTTGGTGGCAAAAATGGTTTTGGTTTTAAGCTCGTTCTTATATGGTCTTCATGGGGTAAGATTGAAACCGTTGATAGTGTTCGTGGTTTAAAATATACACAAGAATTCAAAGACAATTTAAATGAATTGTGTAAGCCTAGCATTCGTAAATGTAAGGTGAAACCATATACGAAAATCATGTTTAAACCCGATTACAAAAGGCTAAACATTGATAATCTATCATCTGATATGCGTGCATTATTGAAACGACGTGCGTACGATGTAGCCGCTGTGACAGATAAAAAGATTAAAGTAAAATACAATGGTGAATGGCTTTCGGTTAAACACTTTCAACAATATGTTGACCTATACATTGGTGGTAAAGGAGAAAAGCTTCGATATTATGAAGAATCAAATTCTAGATGGGAATATGTTGTATCCCTTGCACCAAACGACGAATTCACACAAGTATCTTTTGTTAATGGTATATACACTTCCAAAGGAGGAAAACATGTTGATTATTTCATGAGTCAATTGTTGAGAAAGCTGTGTGCTTACATTAAAAAGAAGAAAAAGGTAGACGTAAAGTCCAATACAATCAAAGAGCAGCTAATGGTATTTATTAGATGTGATATTGAAAACCCTTCATTTGATAGTCAAACAAAGGATTACATGAATACTTCTGTATCAAATTTTGGTTCAACATGCAAAATTAGTGATAAATTTGTTGAAAAGATTGCTAAAATGGGTGTGATGAATGTTGCTTGTGCATTAAACGATGTAAAGCAAAATAAGAATGCCAAAAAAACAGATGGCGTGAAGAGTAAAAATCTAAGAGGTATACCGAAACTAATTGATGCAAATTATGCGGGTACATCAAAAGCAAGTCAATGCACTATTATATTTTGTGAGGGGGATTCGGCCAAGGCGGGTATAGTATCGGGATTGTCAAAAGATGACCGTAATTATATTGGTGTATATCCGATGAAAGGTAAAATATTCAATGTTCGAGGTGAAAGCACAAAAAGAATAAATGAAAATAAAGAAATTGCAGAAATTAAAAAGATTTTAGGACTGCAATCAGGTAAAGTATATACAAGTGAAGACGTAAAACAGAAATTAAGATATGGAAAGGTACTATTCATGACGGATCAAGATTTGGATGGTAGTCATATCAAAGGATTGGGTATTAATATGTTTCAATCGGAATGGGAATCTCTTGTGAAAATACCGGGCTTTATTGGATTTATGAACACACCTATTTTAAAAGCAACAAAAGGCAATACTATTAAAATTTTCTATAATGATGGCGAATACGAAGAATGGAAAAAAGATAATAATACTAGTGGATGGAAGATAAAATATTATAAAGGACTTGGTACGAGTACGGGTAAAGAATTTCGCGAATACTTTAAAGAAAAAAAGATAGTTACGTTTCAACATGAAGGAGAAAATAGTAATAATCTTATTGATATGGTCTTTAATAAAAAAAGAGCGGACGATAGAAAACAATGGTTATCAGGATATGAAAGAGATTCTTATCTAGATACAAATCAAAAAGAGGTTACTTATGATGCTTTTATTAATCGCGAAATGATACATTTTTCAAAGTATGACTGTGACCGTTCCATTCCTAACTTGATGGATGGATTCAAAACCAGTCTTCGAAAAATCTTGTATGCTGCATTCAAGAAGAAATTAAACTCTGAAATAAAAGTTGCACAATTTTCCGGGTATGTATCAGAACATTCTGGATATCATCATGGTGAAGCAAGCTTAAATGGTGCGATAATCAATTTAGCACAAGATTATGTAGGATCAAACAATATAAACTTGTTCTTACCAAATGGTCAATTTGGTACTAGATTACAAGGGGGTAAAGATTCAGCATCTGAAAGATATATATTTACCGCATTAAATTCTATTACTCGTGCAATATTTCCAGAAGCAGACGACAACATATTGTCTTATCTAGATGATGATGGATTTCCTGTTGAGCCGATTTATTATGCTCCAATCATTCCAATGATACTTGTGAATGGTAGCAAGGGTATTGGTACTGGTTTTAGTACAGATATTATGTGTTATCAACCAATGGATATTATTGATTACTTAAAAAAGAAACTTTTCACAAAAAACGATGAGCAGAGGTTAGCATTATTAAAAAATACTGTGATTCATCCATATTATGAAGGATTCAAAGGAACAATTAAGCCATTGGATGAGAACCGAAAAAAATACTTAATACGAGGATGCTATGAATATAATTCTGAGAAACCGAATAAAATAAGAGTAACAGAGCTACCAATAGGTGTTTGGACTGATAATTTTAAGCAACATTTAGAGAATTTAATGGATGTTAAGCCAAAAGATGACAAGAAAAAGACAAAGAAAAAGGTAACAGTAAAAGATTACAATGATATGAGTACAGATACGATTGTAGACTTTACAATAACATTTGCAGATGGTGTATTGGAAAATTTATTAAACACTGAGGCGGAATATGGTTGTAACTCTATGGAAAAACTATTGAAATTATACACTACAAATACAACATCAAACATGCATATGTTTGACCATAATGAAAAGTTGAAAAAATATAGTGATGTTATTGATATTATAAATGATTATTATGTTGTAAGATTGAAAATGTATAAGGAAAGAAAGGATTATCAAATCAAGGTATTGCAAAAAGAGCTATCTGTATTATCCAATAAAGCAAGATATATTATGGAGGTATTGGATGATACGATCGACCTAAGAAGAAAGAAAAAAAATGAGATTCGAGAAATGTTGATGAATAAAAATTACGATGTACAAGATGGTGACGAATACTTTAAATATTTGATTAAAATGCCAATGGATAGTGTTAGTGAAGAAAATGTAGTAAAACTATCAGAGGAAAAAGAAAAGAAAGAGGCGGAGTTGGATATACTGCGTAATAAATCCATTGAAAAGATATGGCACGAAGAATTGTGTTATTTAGAAGATGAGTATAATAAATATAAAGCTTCTCGTGAAACGAAGCAAAATCGTTTAATAGAACAATCGAAAAAGAAAAAGTTAAAAGTTAAAAAAAAGAAAAAAATAAAGTTGAAGAAATAAAGGAATCGAAAAAAATTAAAATTAAAAAATTAAAGTAAAAAGAAAATAGAACAATTTGTTTATAATTTAAATGTGGAATACTATTTTTTTCTCATATTAATTTATAATAATGAAAAAACATATGAAAGCAGCAGATGGTAAATACCACATCAAAGTAGATGGTAAAATGCACAAGTTTGATAAATTGGAAGGTTCCCGTGCAGAGGTTCACCACAAAAAAGCATACAAAACGGCTGGTGGTCTAACTAAAAAAGACCTAATCAAAAACAAACACGGTAATATTGTTTCCTTGAAAAAACATAAAACCGCAAAGAAAGAAAAACGTTTGGAGAAACATGGTTATTTTGCTAAAAAAGGTAAATTTGGATATGTTAAGAAAACAGCAAAAAAAACCAAATCAGACAAAAAGAAAACAAAAAAGAATAGAAAAGGTATTCTAGCAGCACTTGGCTTGTAAATAATTTATATATAAGATAATTTAATGTATATATAAATAATTATTTAGTAGGAGCAGGAGCAGGAGGAGCAGGAGTTGGTGTTGATGATTGTTCTACTTGACAAGACTTACACGATTTATTTGCCGCACGTCTTAGTAATGCACGTCTAACCGACGCATTTAATGCACCAACACCGGACCCATGGTTGTATTTATTAAAAAGAGTGGTTTTCGTGTTGCCTGTAAAAATAAGTCTACGAACTCCGCCACTGGAATATGTTGTACGTCTTCCTTTTAACATTTTAGTTACTATTTACTATATAATAATATAAATATTTTATAGTCTCATAAATATTTATATTATTTTATATTATTTTATTTATACCGCAGTATAAATATAAAACCAATCTTCTCTTATGAACCCGTCTTTGTCAATGTAATCTTCGATGTGATTTTGTATGAATTTTTCAAAATAGCGTTTACTTATTTTTAATTTGGATTTGCAATTTTTATTGTAATATTCATACATATTGTATATTCTTTGTGAAGATATCGATTGGCTTTCTTCACACGATGATTCTTCTAGTATATATGATTTAAATTCTTTTATTGTGTTCTTGATTTCATCCTGTTTTTTCCATAATAAACATTCCATATTTAAAACAAATTTGTTTTCTTCTATTTCTGTATCTGGATAATAATGCTTTATCATATTTAATAAACTTTCTTCATTTACTGTAAACTTTTTTTTCTTAGATTTTGTCCATTTTCTTATTAAAAAATATAACTCGCTTATTTCATATTCAATATATTTACTGTCGTCTTGTAATTCCATCATATTTTCTTTCCAGAACTGTAAAAAGAAAGATACATTTGGTAAATATTTACTGGTTTTATTTAGAAAAACCTCTTCTTCTTCGTCATAATTCATCTTAGTACGGAAGATTTGTTTTAAAGGTTCATTAAACAAAACATTGGGAATTTTTATTTTTTCTATATATTGCTTCCATAAATACATCATATTTTTTATATGAATGCTGCGTTTTGACAATGTAGAATCTTCCAACATATCATTCATAAAATTATCTACAATACTATTTTTATCGTGATCCCTAAGATACAATACATTGTTTATAATTTCATTTTCTCCACAATTTTTAATAAAGTCATCACTATTATTATAGCGAGTTGAATAATGGCTCGCAACACACAACAAGTCCAACATGTGTTTTGATAATTCTTTCGATAATGCAGGAGATTTTTTAGAAGTATTTAGTATTCGACAATTCTTGTAATCATGACCATAATACTTGAATTTGATAGTATTGGTCACATTAAATATACCAAAGTAGTTCGCACTAGTATGATTTATCTCATTTAAAAGTCCTCTTAATGTCGCTGTTGTTAATATGATAATATCATCGTTTTTTTCACTGTGAGTATTTTTTTTTAAAAGATTATCACCCAATATTGTCAGAAAATATTTTGTATGCGTCTTGGTCTTAAAGTAAAAAGGATATAAATGATTTATTATAAACTGTATTGTTTTCGTATCCGGTATAGCATTATAGATTAATTTATTTCTTAACTTTTTCATTATACTTTTCTTAATTTGATATTTCTGTTTCATTAATAGTTTTTCATTGTTTGTTATCTTTGTTAGTATTTCATATTGTACATCATCTTCATTCTTAATATAATAATGCATACCATTATATCCAATAAACAACTCTGTTATCGGTGAATAGAATAATATGTTTTTCTGTTTTTCCATATAACGACTAATAAACAACAAACGTTTTTGTGTTAGTTCTTCTTTATTTTTAGTTTTAATTTTCCGATTTCTGTCAGTTATTTTTAGTATTGAAGGAAGTGTTGTAACGATTTGTGTTTCCATTTTTTTCAATATTAATTCATTGTCTTTGTACAGTTCTAAAAGTTCATTTATTTTCTTTTCTATATTTTCTTTAATTATCGAATTGTCCATATTGCTATTAATATTATATTCCTAATTATATTCCTAATTATAATATTAATATTTATTATCATTTATGTGGTTTATTTATCTATTTTATTTTCAATAAATCTCTCTTTATAATTTTCAATCGCCATTTTTCCAAAAATAGTGCCATTCAAAAAAACAAGCAATGAAAGTAATTTATTCGAATAGGTAAGTATTTTAGATGGATTATTTATACTGTCTTTCCATATCAGGTAACTCGTAAGTACCAGTCCGGGTATTCTAATAAACGTATTTAAATACGAATTTATCTTTTTTTCATTCAATGCACCTAACTTTCCTTGTTTTACCAATGATAAAAGTAAATAATCTATACCACCAGGTAATCCTGTTCCAAAAAAGTAGTACATAGAAATGCCTTTTGTTTGATATAATATACATAATGGAGTTGCTAAAAAAACAGATATTCCATGATGTAGTCTATCAATGTGCGTTAATTTATATGAGTATGAATGATATACATGTAACATGAGTGCAAACGAACCGGCTAGTAAATTGGAACACGGTTGTATAGAATAGTTTGGATTTACTAAACAATCATATACATCGCCATATGATAAATATACTATAATAAAATTAACAATAGAGTGCATTTGAAACCATAGTTCTTTATTGGTATTTATAACACGACCATCTTTTTCAGTAATCTTCTTGTTGTTCCAGTCTTTTCTGAATTTACTATTTATGAAATTTAAAAATTGATCTAGAAATTT
>Ga0255766_10005246_pt1 | contig 10807 bp, 10 predicted proteins | sample 071ome_23_FD_179966 | JGI IMG/M metagenome (GOLD analysis project Ga0255766, IMG submission 179966) | Coastal salt marsh microbial communities from the Groves Creek Marsh, Skidaway Island, Georgia - 071403BT metaG (version 2) | ecosystem: Environmental > Aquatic > Marine > Intertidal zone >... | reverse complement strand
CTTGAAGATGGGCGGGTGACCGTTACATGGTACACATCAGAGAGTGCAACCGAATCTATTCTTCTTAATGGTCAATCGATTCATAACGATGATTTTGCGACGAAAAAGAACCATGTCTTTACCACCGATGTTTTACCAGATGGAACCTACGAAATTGAGATCTCCAGCGCAGACGCAAGCGGTAATAGCAACAGCAGTCGTTTGACATTCACGGTCTCGGCTGGAGCGACAGTTGACAACCCGATTATCGACGATGGACCTCCTTCTGATGACGGTCGCGACGATGCTTCAAGCGGTTCGAGCTCATCTATCCAGTTGGTGGCCCTTGTGGTCATTCTCCTCGTACTCCTTGCTTTCCTCCGAGTTCGCAATGGACCGAAGAACGACGACCCATGGCAGTAATGTTCACGCAAATGGAATGGAAACTGATTTGTGACTTTGTAAGTTGATCACCGTCAACATACACGGCTTTGGTTGGAAACCGAGCATTCGTTGATACGAAGTTTGGTCTTGCCATGTGCTCGAACATACCAAGGTAGTTCCACGGAAATCAACACAAGCGTGGCCATGAACGTGGCCGGTTACAAAAATATCTGGTACTGTTTGAATGACGAGCCCATCCTCCGGTTCAGGAGATAAAGGCGTTTTACCCCCCCATTGAGGTGCTAGATGTCTGCGTCGAAGCATTTCTCGCATTGCTTCTACAGGGTCACTATAACTCACCGTTCGCAAACCAGCCACGAAGTCGTCAATTGATTTTCCATGGTACGAGAGCAATCGAACGCCGTGAAGCGAAAAATCGCATGGATTACCAACAAACGTCGTGGAATTATAATCGAGTTGTATATCTTTCTCAAAGGTAGGTTGTGGTTCTGCAGGACGGACTGCATCGTGATTTCCCGGAAGCATGAGACATTCAACCCAGTCTGGTAGGAGAGAAAGAAGTCGTGCAAACTCTGAATATTGCTTGAACAAATCAGGGATGGCTAATTCTTTGTTTTGGTCTGGATAAATGCCTACGCCATCGACACAGTCTCCTGAAAGAATGAGATATTTAATCGTCTTTGCAAGGGGGTCGGCATGAAACCATCGAACCATCTTGTGCCACTGGGCCTCGAGGAAGGTTTTCGAGCCAACATGGATATCTGAAAGAAATGCTACACTTACACCAACCTCCGATGAAACTTTTTCGTGTTTGGTTTCAAGTGGGAAATGAAGGTCATTGACATAGAAAATATCCCCTGATTGACTAAATGTCCCCGACACGCCCAAAACATCATCTGGCATGAGACCGGCCTCAAGAACAGCCTCTTGTTCTCTATCTCTGTCGTCCCCTGTTCTGCGAGTCAACAGACAAGGTAATTCACCCGTTTCATCTTCAATACTAAACAACAAGTGACCATTTTTTGTGTACCGTGGCTCATTGACTAGGCCTATTGCAACAGCGATATTCTCGTAGCCTTGATAGCGGTAGGTTTCTTGAAGCAATTTCGATATTTCTTGGGATTTTCTTGGAAGATTAGAATTTGCTTCGATCATTTTACGAATTCTCGTGAGGCGATCGTTGAAACAAGCCGTGATATCTGTGAGTTTTCCCTCGGTTAATGATTGACCTGTGATGTCGAAATGAACTGTCAAATCCGTTTCGACATCACTTGCTAATGTTGTGAAATCTTCGACTTTCCAATCCGGAAGATTGTTTCTGAATTCGAGATCCAATGGTTCAGGCTCATGAATTGGGGCAACAATCCTCGCGAGGTCTTTTGGTTGTGTTTGCAAAACATGCTCTTGCTTTTTTGAAGGAACATCTACAGGCTTTTCATCTGGAATTGTTGATTCCAATTGATGTAGTGTTGATTCCGTGAGTAATCCCGGTTCTTTGTGTTGAGACACAATCTTCCGTGCGTATTCAAGCGGGTTTGGTTGTGTTAATATTCGAGCACGTGCATCTCTGGTTGCAGCAAGCGAGTTGCTCCGCAAAAGGGCGAAAATTTGAGACCAATCATCACCCATGAACGACCTAGAATGTTTACACTCTAAAAACGAAATGATGCAGTTGGTTGCCTTATTCTTCAGCATCCTGCCAAGTGATTTCGGAAGCGATATCTTGTTCTTTTTTGCCCTCAGCACTCCAAGCCTCATCTTGCCATGGTGCCGATTCTCGGGCAGCTTGTTCACGAGCCATTCGTTGCTCTTCAAACCGAATTGCTTCTTGACGTATCTCTTCTTCTTTCTTTAGAGCATCCTCTTTTGCCTTCTTTGCATTTTCCATCGCTTGGTCAAAATGTTCGATAGCCTTCAAGAGTGCGAAATATACGAACCCTTCCTTATTTTCGGAACGCGTTCCTCCAATTTCAGTATGTTCAGCATTTGTCCAAGAATGTGATGCGATACCAACGTACACGCCACCAACCTTCTTTGAGGTTAAATCGGCCGTTGGTCCGGCGATTCCAGTGATTGAAATCGCATAATCAGCGTTTGCTCTTGCCAACGCTCCCATGGCCATTTCAATGGCGACGTGTGCGGAAACTGCACCATGTTTCTCCAATGTTGATTGTTTGACGCCGAGTTCCTTGATTTTGGCTTCGTTTGCATAGGTGATCCAAGATTGATTAAACCACTCGCTCGAACCCGCAATATCTGTGAGCGTGCTCGCAAGTAATCCACCAGTGCATGATTCTGCGAGTGTGATGGTGTGGCCCCCAGCACGCAATCTTCGTGCCAGTCGCGCTGCAGTCCCGTGGACATCAGCATCCATGCATGGGCCTGCTCATGACATGATTTGAGGTTATTGGAAAGAGCGCATTCTTGAAAAAGTCGAGCCAACAGCAAGGTATGGGTCTGTGGTCTAGGGGTTTATGACGTCGCCCTTACAAGGCGAAGATCGAGGGTTCAATTCCCTCCGGACCCACTCTTACCATAACTCTTCAATGATGTCGATATCATCGCCTTTGAGGAGTTTAGAAATGCTTGAATTGCATTGAATCTCTTCCAAATTTTCCTTTGAATCGAGAATACACAAATGTGTTGCTCTTTCCCAGATGCCTGAGGTAAATCGATGGCCTCGAAGGTCGACCGCTACAAGAACATCTTCAAGTTCGGATAACATCAATGCAGTTTGTGCATCGTCCATTTCATTCCCTTGAATAATCAACCACCTGTGCTGACTCAAATCAGATCGCATGTCGTGTTGAGATAACTGATGAAAGTGAATATACATCATCGGCTCACCTAATATCGAAGTAAAGCAGCAACGCCGCCAAAGTTTGCCAATTGTTGACCAGCGTCATGGTCTGCAGAACATTGTACAATATCAGCACCAATTTCACTGAGTTGTTCAGTCCACTCTAACCACGTGGACCCAAATGAACGAATTTCCTCCTCTCGTAGAGTATCGGCAATAATGAGCAATGTTTCAATTGCTCCCCTTTGTAGTGCATCTTCAAGTTCAACTTCACCAATTGCAACAAGATTGTTTGTGGCCATCCTTGTCCAAACTTCTTCAAGAAGAAGAATCTCTCGACTCATTTGATGCTCTGAGAGAATTGAAGACGCTAAGCCTTGGCTCAAGACTTCATTTGCCGCCGCTCGACCACCCATACTCGTCGCCACTGATTTTATCGTACGCTGATGTCCTTGGGAATTGAATAACTTCGCAACATTTTCACGAAAATGCCCAGGACCACAAAGAATCAAGGGCATTGTATCCTCAAGTTGTTGTAGAATCTTTTCAACAACATTGGTTTGAAACTGATTGAGGACTGAACCCGCTTCCTTCGAGGTGATTCTTTTTCCACCACCTCTCATCGTCCACTGGGCACTTTCCCTTAATCCACGATTGGTCACAAAGTAAAGGATCATCTCGTCTTGTTCAACGACCAAAAGAGCCACTTGTGGTGCGTTTGATGCGCGTATCGCATCGTTAAGTAACGCTTCGTCGAGCGAAGAAAACCCTTTTTCATTTGTGAGCGTAACTTCATCACCTTTCGTGACGATATGTGTGTGATGGGAGCCGATATCGATTGGGGCTTGACGAATGATACCATGAACCCTCAATGTATCTGAGAACGATTGATGTTCGACATTTTCAACAGCGAGTGTGATCATCATTTTTTTCCGCTCAGCCTGTTTTGCTCTCTCGCCTTCTCCACCAGCCGTGGTTTGATCACGGCGTTCTCCAAGCATAGAAAAGTGAATGCCGGTGGCACATAGGCGAGCAAGAACCCACAAATCATCCTCTGAATCGATGAAAAGCTTCCAATGATTCACATCCCTGCTCTTTAATTTCATACGTCCACCAATGATGCTTGCAGTCTCCTGACGAGGCCCCTCACCTTCTTTCTTTCCATCTTGTCATGTTCGATTCTACTTGTTCATATCGAGTCAAGTTGAACATGAGAGTAGAAGTTGCAAAACTTGTCCTGCAAGTTATCACTCATGCGTTGATTGAAGTCAACCAAAGACGCCGATGAGGTTTCCATCATCATCCATGTCCATGTTGTTTGCAGCTGGAACTTTTGGAAGACCGGGCATCGTCATCATATTCCCAAGAATTGCGACAACGAATCCAGCACCAGCGTTGAGTCTAAACTCCTTCACTGGAAGCGTAAATCCTGTTGGTGCCCCAAGCAATGTTGCATCATGCGAGAATGAATATTGCGTCTTAGCCATACATATTGGTAAATGTCCATACCCCCATGCTGTGATTTGGTCTGCCATTTTTTGTGCTGAAGGTTCAATCATAACATCACCAGCATGGTACATTCGCTTTGCGATGTGCTCCAATTTTTCTGTGAAGTGTGTTTCAGGAGTGAAAAGTGGTACGAAATTTCGACCATCTGCTACATGTTGTTGAATTGATTTAACAACCGCTTTTGCTAAATCTTCTCCTCCTTTACCCCCGTTTGCAAAGACTTCTGTTACACACACCTTGCTCGCCCCGCTGGCGAGAGCACAGTCGGAGATGGTTTTGATTTCAGCATCGGTGTCCGATGCAAATCGATTGATTGAAACAACAACAGGTACACCAAATGCCGCCATATTTCGAATGTGACGGTCAAGATTTGATTCAGCACCAGTTCGGACTGCAGGGACATCTTCGGCTTCGAGAACTTCTTTTGGAGGGCGAATGCCACCCTTCGGACCAAAAGCACCACCGTGGAGTTTCATTGACCGAACCGTGACATTCATGACCACACAATCTGGTCGCTTTCCGGAATAATGTGATTTGATGTGCATGAATTTTTCAGCACCCATGTCGGAGCCAAAACCTGCTTCAGTGACGACAATATCGCTACATGCTAAGGCGACTTTGTCAGCGATAATACTCGAATTTCCATGAGCGATGTTCGCAAATGGTCCACCATGAATAAACGCAGGTCCACCCTCGAGGGTTTGTGCTAAGTTTGGCAAGAATGCCTGGCGGAGAAGAAGTGCCATGGCTCCAGAAGCCCCGATATGTTTTGCTTTGACAGGATTACCATCCATGGAAGAACCAATGATAATTTCACCGAGTCTAAAACGCAAATCCTTGTAATCCGAAGCCAAGACGAGGATGGCCATGATTTCACTGGCCGCCGTGATGTCAAATCTTTCTGAGCGTGGTACGCCATTTGCAGGACCGCCGAGGCCTACAACACAATCTCTGAGAGCACGATCGTTCATGTCAATAACACGAGGCCAAGCGATTCTCGTGAGGTCAAGTTTGCACTCATTACCATGTTTGATGTGATTATCGATGAGTGCTGAGAGGAGATTGTGTGCCGAAGTTACGGCGTGAAGGTCGCCCGTCATGTGCAAGTTTATTTCTTCCATCGGCAAGACTTGGGAATTTCCACCTCCTGCAGCACCACCTTTGATGCCGAAGACAGGGCCCATCGAGGGCTCACGTATGACGCATGTTGCATTTTTACCAATGGCCATGAGTGCTTGCGTCAAACCTATCGTCGTCACTGTTTTACCTTCACCAAATGGCGTTGGATTGACTGAGGTGACGAGAACGAGGCTTCCTTGTGCTTCGTTCATTCGACGCTTAACTCCCTCCCAACTGATTTTTGCAAGTCCTTTGCCGTGTAGCATTAATTCATGAGCAGGAATCCCGATTTTCCAAGCAATTGATTCAATCGGCTCCATTGTGGCATCTCTAGCAATTTCCAAATCGGACTTCATTAGATGAGCCTTCGAGTACAATCAGGCTTTGAACCCCTCGCATAAAATTAGCCATGAAGGCTTATTTTAAACGCTCTTGATTTGAGCCATCATTCATCTTTCATGTTGCCTAGGTAGTCTGGTAGATCGACTCCAGCCATCTTTGCCACATCGTGAACTGGTGGCAGACTCTTGATGAGCGATGAGACGAAGTTTGCGGTTGAACCGTTTTCAGATTGTCCTGAGTCCCATACGGTAATCTTGTCAATCTTAAGGTTCGCAATTGCTTCAGTTTGTCGAGCAACGAGTTCTTCGATCTTTTCAACCATGAGCAATGTTGCAGCAGCTTTGGGGTCGCCGCCAGCACTCTTGACGAGTTGTGCATAACCAGTTGCTTTGGCTTCAAGTACAGCCTTCTGACCTTCTGCTTCAGCAGTATAGGCGGCAAGGATTGCATCCGCTTGCCCTCTTGCAATTCTTCGTTGTCGCTCAGCTTCTGCTTCAGCAGCGATTTCGATTTGTTGCTTTGAAATCTCTTCACGAGCGATTTCTTCAGCACGGAGACGTTGTCCCTCAAGTTCGTACTGTGCCTTCTCGATTTCAACATCAGCCATTCTTCGAGCAACTTCAGTTCGTCGCTTTGCCTCTGCTTCTTTCTCAGCAAGTTCAGCATTGTAAGACGCAATTTCAGCTTGTGATTCGTTTTCACCCTTGACCGCTTCAGCTTCTTGTTGGTTGACATAGACACGGCGGTCGGTGTCAGCCTGCTTTTGTCCTTTATCGGATGCAGCACGGTTGGTAGCAACAGCCACTTCTCTGTCTCTGTCGGCTTCTGCTTGACCAGTTTCACCACGTCGTAGTGCTTCAGCACGTGCAATGTTCGCCTCAGCAATGGCTTCAGCAGCAGCCTTTGCACCGAGAGATTTGATGAAGTCTGCTTCATCTGTAATATCTGTGATGTTGACGTTGATGAGGTAGAGACCAATCTTGTGTAATTCAGTATCGACGTTTTCAGAAACTCGACTGAGGAATGCTTCTCTGTCACTGTTGATCTCCTGAATGGAGAGCGAAGCAACGGTTAAACGAAGTTGACCAAAGATGATTTCTTCTGCCATCTTGTCAATTGCTGGAGCCTCAAGGCCAAGAAGACGTTCAGCAGCGTTCTGCATAATTGAAGGTTCAGTCGAAATACCAATCGTAAATGATGAAGGTACGTTGATACGAATGTTCTCTTGCGAAAGAGCGTGCTTGAGGTCGATTGCGATTGTCATTGGTTGAAGGTTGAGCCAACCGTAGTTTTGGATGAGTGGCCACACAATTCTCCCACCGCCGTGATAACATGCTGCGGCAGATTTTCCTTTGACCCGACCATAGACAACCAAAATTTTGTCCGAAGGAGCAACTTTGTATCGATTTACAGCAATGTAAATTGTTGCAAGCAGTACAAAAATAAACAATCCAATTCCAATTAACACTAATTCCATTTTATTCACTTTCCTTTATCTCTTTTTTATCTTCATTCATTGGTTGAACAATGAGTAAATCTCCAATTGTATCGACGACTTGAATCAATGATCCAGTTGAGATTTCAATTTCGCTATCTGATGCACGGGCTGTCATAGTTCGTAACGCACCTTGGAATTCGACTTGGACTTGGCCGTCTTTTCCTTTTGGTATTTTGAGGTAGACGCGTCCTTTTGAACCGATGGCATTTGAATGAATAACATTTCCATCAGATTCAAGCCCACGGAGAATATCAAACACTTTTCCGATGATGTACATGGAAGTCAGTCCAGCAATCGTACCCACGACAATTGCGAGAACTGCATTATCAGATTGTCCTTCAGTGCTTACAGCAAGACCAAAGATACCAAACATCATAACGAAACTGAGGAGGCCTTGAAGGGTTAACATGTGGAAGAATCCTGTTGCATCGAGTTCAAGGTCGACGCCAAAGCCTTCGATCACACCATCTGCAGCGCCCGTAATGACGACGAGAATGAAGTAGATGAGGAACAAAACGGTACCTATGATAGCACACGCTGCAAAGAGGACATCAACGCCGGATAGCCCGTCCAAGCCGAACGGCTCCAAAAAAAAGTCAAGAATTTCCATTCGCCTCAGTCCCCCCTGCCATGTGTTTCATTTTGATTGTTTTGTTTTTTCTTGTGTGGCCGTATGTAGATGAAATACACGTGGAGATACACGATTGGACCAAGGGATAGACCGACGAGGAGAGCTACACCCCAAACCGGCAACTCAAGGCCTATTCCTATGGCCATGACAAGAAAGAGTGAAATGAGAATGGACCCTTTTTCAAGAATAATCCAATATGGATTTGCATCTTCATTATCAGCTTCCGCCCTCGATTTGAGCAGAACGACATCATGAAATTCTGGCATCGTTCATCGTTCATAGGAAAACATTCGACCAGGTCATTTCGCAAAGCCAAATGATGAACACGAACGTTGCAATCGTCATGAATGTCGATTTATTGTTGTCCGCAGTGTTTGTGTTAAGGGCTTGATAAACGCCGTTATCGTCTTTGATGTATGATATGTATGGGTTCTTTTGATATCCTGCATCCGCTTCGTTCTCGTTGTCAATTTTGATAATTTGATAACACAAAAAAACGAGTGTTGCAATAATAACCGCAAGAGAGGCTCCGACAAAGTCAGTCAATGCAAGTTCAAATTTTTGCCACATAGCAAAAGAAAAATAAATTCCCAACAAGTTGGTCATGGTCGAAGCCAGTTTGTTTTCGGACTTTTCCGCTTGTGCCCACTCTGCCATGATTGACGTTACATCATGGTCCTTCTTCAAAATTACCCCAATTTTTCCGCCCTTTCAAATGTGTGAAAGGAAGGAGGTGGCTTCAAAAAGCATTGATTCTTGGTAAAATCATGGGCTCGATTCGGTACGCTGTTGCTGGCGACCCAATTGAGAAGAGCCTATCCCCGTTACTGTTTTGTCTTGTTACCGAACATCTTGGTTTGAAAAATGCCTCTCATCCATCAATTGTACCGGCGTCGTCCATAGAAAATGCTCTTGCTTGGGGTTATGCAGGTGTCACACCTGAAGAAATTGAGTGGTATCATACAGATGCTCCTATGAGTAAATTCCGTTCCAAAACATTGCTCGGGAAAGCAATTCAAAGCGTTACTGAGGTTCAATCCGTGCCATCGTCGCTCACCCCGAGATACCGATTAAATTCACAAGTTTTCGTCGAAGATCATCGTCAACTATACCAATTTGAAGATGATGAAATTTGGATGAACTTGACAACACCACTCAAACATCAATTACAGACGATGGCGGTAACAAATCTTGATGGTTCCGCATCCTTTCAATCTGTGAATTCGTTACGATGGGATGGACAAGGTTGGTGGTGCATGAGTACCGACGGCGTCGGCATGGCCACAGTCATGCTCCATCGTGGAATTCCCTCTGAAAGTTGCGTCGGTGTGATTGGAGGCGGAAGTGCTGCAAGGTCCTTTGCACATGCATGGATACAACAAGGAGGCCAAATTCATTTTATTGGTGGGAAGAGAGAACTCGACGAAAATGAATTTGCACTTTCTCCGGCTCAGTATGTGGGTATTGCCGTTTTTGAACCTCATGATTACGAATTGGAACCACTTCCTACATTCCACGCAAAGTACGATGTAGATGCCGACTTGGACGTTGTTTTGGAGCCACCTAATGCACATTACGACGGTCGTTGGCTTCTCGTTGCACAACACTTGAAGGCATGGGAATTTCTTTGGGCACCGCACCAATCTGCTGACCTTCCATCAGTTGAACTCCTTCTCAAACAACTTATTGAATGCGAAAAGGTCCTTCGGTCTTTCAAACGATGAGAAGAACATAATATGAGTACGGCCCGTAGTGTGTTGAGGTGGGTATTATGCGATTGGCGGTGATGCTGATTTGTTGCACGATGCTTCTACCCTCACTTTTTGTGATGGCAGAGATCGAAGAAGATACGACTTTTCAACCATCACATGAAGGAACAGATTACCCTGTTGGTACTGAAGACTTTCAAATCAACTTCGGATTCGAAACCAAAGCATACAGGCTCCTCTATCCCGCAATGACCGAAGGTGACGGGGCTGAAATGGCTGGGAATGGACCCTTCCCTTGGGTTCTTTTTTGGGGGGATTATAATGAAATTCGGTCGGGATACAATCTCTTTTCTTCAGCACTTGTTCAACGAGGATATATCGTGCTTGTCGCACCCGAACCTGCTGACATACAGGATATTGATGACTCAATCATGGAAGCAGAAGCCTTGGCAAGCATCATGGTGGAGCAAAATGAGACTGGAGAACTCATCGTCGGTTCAATCGGAAACATCGATGCACAACACTGGGCGATTGGTGGTCATGGAAAAGGCGCCCTTGTTGGCTATGGGGTATATCCGTATTGGAAACACACTGAAGTCAATGAGACGATTCAACCACCTCGTGCTTTGTTCGGCCTAGCTATCGACAATGAGGATTGGGTGGAATCAAAAGATTGGTTTGAACTGACAGAAAATTCACAAGCAGAAATTCCGAAACCAACTACAGCACTGTTCATCACTGGAACGGTGGATTCTATCGCTCCCTCAGCAGAACATCGAGATTGGGTGCAATCGAATGGACGAATTGCTTGGCAT
>Ga0255766_10005239_pt1 | contig 10819 bp, 20 predicted proteins | sample 071ome_23_FD_179966 | JGI IMG/M metagenome (GOLD analysis project Ga0255766, IMG submission 179966) | Coastal salt marsh microbial communities from the Groves Creek Marsh, Skidaway Island, Georgia - 071403BT metaG (version 2) | ecosystem: Environmental > Aquatic > Marine > Intertidal zone >... | reverse complement strand
GTTTGATTGCTGCTTCACGATTAAAAATACCACGTTCACCACTGTGGCTATGATACAAACTAGTCCACTCGTTTAAGAACTGACCAACGTCAGGCTTCTCGTTGTATACCGCAGAGTTGTTAGCCAATGCACGTTGTGGGTTCTCTGTCCACCACTGACCAGTCTTAGCGTGACGCATCTTGTCATCATCTAGATCAGATAGACTAATCATAGCTGACCTACGCACACCACCTACTACTACAACCTCAGCTACTTTGCACATGATGTCGTGGCACTCTAGTGTACTGAGCTTACGTCCTGCTGCACACTTGAACTTACGTACAACAAACTCAAACAGTTCGTTCAATGGTGCTGGTCCACTAGCTCTACCACCAAAGGTCTTGAGTCTAGCACCTGCTGGTCTGATCTTACTGACATCCCACTTAGCTACCTCACCTGAGTACAGCAATGCTATAAGCTGACGCAATGCCTTAGCCCATCCTTCTTTGCTGTCAGATACAACAACAGTTGTGTCACTATCAAACATCTTCTCAGGTACATCAGGCAACTTACTAACGTACTTGTTCTCAACGCTGAACCCTACACCTGTGCCACATAACAAGATGTACATCGCCTCGTCAAATGCTTTAGGATCATCAACAGGTAAATAACTACAGTTGTAACCTGCTGTGTTGTCCCTCTCAAGGGCTTTCCCTGCGGTCATGATGCTACGCATAGAGGGTACTACCTCCATGTTCTTGATAGCCTCACGTAGCTCTGAGTCAACGTTAACAGGTATTGTGTAGTCATGCTTAGACTTGAGGTGGTTGTACATAAAGTCCATGTACCTATCCACTGTCTCGTACCAGTCCTCTCGTCTGCTGTCTTTCTCCAAGAACCTAGAGTACCTAGACTTGGCTATGTACTGCTGATAAAAATCCATCATTGTATTTCCTTTATTAGTATCTCATATCTCTCTTCAATGATATCCTCAAATCTATCAAGGATATCTTCGGATGTTAGGTCAAGCAGTTCAATGACATCAACCTCACTGAACTGCATCAACCTATGTTTAACTTCATCAATCGTTAGTTCCACCATAACGGATCTCTTCTTCATCTTCTTTATACATATCCTCATTAGTCATCACCACTAATGAAGCGTAGCCTGAGATGTCATGCCATGAATCATTAAGGTAGTAGTTACCGTTAAGTATCCTAGCTAGCTTGTTAGCAATCATGTCCATACTTTCTCTCATGTATGGAGGCATGACCAAGTAATTTGGTGACTTTTTTATGACAGCTTTTATGTCCTGACTGATCTGTCCTACTACTTTATAGTGACCGTACTGCTCTTCTCTCTTATCAAGAGTTTCTTTTATGTCCATATTGTTTCCTTAAATAGTTAATTGACACAGGCATCTCATCAAAGCTACCATTGTCTACTTCATTTAACATCCAGATACCAGACCACGAACCATTAGTCTGTGCTGATAGATAGTCCTCGTCGTGCTGATAAAAGATACCAGCAAAGATACCAGTGATACCTTTACCGTCAGCTTTGCGACTGAACGAGATGGCTCTGTCTTGTACGTGCCCCATGATACACGACATGTGTTTCTTTTGCAATAGCAAACCTGGGTTTGTGACTGGTCTACCCATTACACCAGATGTAAAGTAGTGACTGTATGCAATGCCATTGATGATAGGCACTTCCAGAAAGCCATGCACTTCCCACCCGTACTTCTTAAGATTAAAGTCAGAGTAACCTATCAGTCCTTCTAGTTTCCTATCGGATTCAATAGCTCTCTCTATCCGTTCTTCATGGTTACCGATAAGAAATATCTTCTTAGGTTTCCACACCTTCTTACGGTTAGCTCTCTGTCTCTTCTGCTCTTCGATGATAGGCTTCATGAATGTATCCATGCCTAAGTTACCAGCTTTGATATCTTCATTGTATGTCCTACCTTCAAACGCTTTCTTACCTACGTCATACACACTGAGGCTAGGCATGTCCCAATGATCTCCTAGATGTACGATCACATCGGGCTTAGTCTTGACAGCGTAGTGTCCTGCCCATTCTAAATGCTCGAATGAGTTGTTAGGTTTGCACTGCGTGTCTGGGATAACTAAGTGTCTCATGTAGTTCTCTCCAGTAGTTGTAAATAATAGACCGCATCTATTACTACCAATGGGTCTGACTTGTTCTGCTTGATAACCAACACAGGTTCTCTACCTTCAGGACAGTTATCCTTAGCTTGAGCATAATAATTATACACAGCTATTGAATCCCTTGACTTACACTCTACTGATATGTTGAGCCTGTCACCTGCTGATTGAGAGAAGAGGATGTCCTCCCCTCCTGCACCCATGCTGGTTGATCTTACATCGTCTTTGGAAAAGGAAAAGAGTTCGAGGATTTGATCTCGGAACCATTGCTGGAGCTTTCTTCCTTTTGCTTTTGCACTTTGGGTTTTGATTTTCTTCTCCTAATGTTTAAGAACTTGTTTAACCTAACCCTCTTCATCTTAGTTATCCAACCTTTTGGTATGTGTAACCTAGAGTTAGACTGGTCAATAGAGTATGCTGCAGCTAGTGTGATTGCTGAACTATCTTCAGCTACTACAAACCCTATACTTAATACAGGATGAATGTCTGTCTTACCTAAAGGTTCCCACCCTGAGTCAGACAGCGCATCCCACCATTCAATGTAGGCTATTTCTGGAAACTCTTTGGTGTCCAAATCTGCCCATGTTTTCTTCTTATCCATAGTAGCTGTGCTCTTTCAGTTAATGTATCAATGTCATCTTCGTATGCTTCTAACACTGCGTCAAACAAGTCCTGCTCATCAACTAAATCTTTAAGTATCTTCTCTGCTTTCTTTGGTCCGATACCTTTAAGACCTTGGATGTTATCAACCCTGTCACCTGTCAGAATCTGAATGTAAAAATTCTTTATTGCTTCTTCTTCAGTAACATAATACAAGTCTTGCTTTACAAAGTTATAGTGCCAACCACGTAGCATGTTCAAGTCTTTGTCAATAGACATGACGCATGTTGTATCTACGGGGGAATCATATACTGCAATACCAATAGCATCGTCTGCCTCCTGCCCTTCAATCAGTTCAAAGCACCACTTATCCAACAAGTATTCTCTAAGGGCATCATAGTGAATAGGTTTACGTGCGTTCTCACGATTGCCCTTGTATTTATTCTCGGTGGATATCTCTGACCTGTAGTTAGAACTCCCCGTGATGTACCCAGAGTAAGTATCAACACCATCAACAGACAATAGCTCATCAATAAAGTGACCCATCCTACTGATAGCAAACTTCTCTTCTTCTGGATCATCAACGGAGAATCCTATGCGATACACAAGGATGTCTCCGTCAATGAGAGCTTTGACATTCTGCATTGACGGAGTATCCATTTAGAGTGCCTCTTCTATGTTGTCATCCAGAGCAGTCTCATCAACAGAGTACGACACGAGGTCAGTAATCACTAGCTTGTTGATACCTGCGGACACACCTGCCTTACCTTTGAACTGGTAAGCGTATGGTTTAATCCACGCTACTCCTTTAGACCCGTTACCTACCTTACCTTCAATGCCTGAACCATCTGACATCTCAGTACGGATAGGATACTTCTTAGACTTGGCGACGATATAGAAACCTTTATCATCTTTCCGTTTCACTTGAATACCTGCGTCCTCTAGTGCAGACACAGCACCATCAGATAGGTTACATAGATCAACCTGATACTTCTCTGACATCTGGTTAGGTGTATCAAGGAAAGCCCACATGATATCGGCTTTTACCTTTATCGGTTTTAAGTCTTGCATTTTACTTCTCCTTAGTGTGTTGCTGCCCAATTAGTACCTATTTTATACTCGCCATTGAGTGGACAGCGTAGCCCTAGTGCGAGTCCTGCATCCCGAATTGCCTGTACACCAAGCTGGCCTACAGATTCGGCATGTTCTTTCTTAGTCTCTATCTGCCACTCATCATGAACATTAGCAACAAACGAGCCTTGCATTATACCACATTTTAGTTTCTCATGCAATAGTATCAATGCTTTTTTCATACAAATACTTCCTGCTGCCTGCAGTAAAGTGTTAAGTGCGGAGTGCTGATGACGTACGTGTAGCTTACGACCATCAAGAGCAGGTAACCAACCACGTTTAGATAACCTACGAACCTTATCCTTCAATGCATGTAGAGCAGGTGTACCATCAAGGAAGCTAGCTATTAAGTTAACTCCTTCAGCTTCACCTCCGCCTACAATAGCACCTACCTTAGCAGGTCCAGCACCATACAGAAAAGCATAGATAAAAGTCTTAGCTTGATCTCTGTTTTGTAGACCAGCAGTAACCATGTTCTTTGTATGGATGTCACCCTCAAGTATCTCACGAGTGTATTCATCGTCACGCATGTAGTGTGCAAGCATACGTAACTCTAGACTAGACGCATCAATACCTACCAGTACATTACCTTCTTCTACTGTCCAACAGCTACGACACTCAACACCATACGGACTACCTACACGTGGTACTTGTGCCATGTTAGGACTGCTGTGTGTCATTCGTCCTGTGACTGCTCCGTTCGTGATGACTTTACCGTGTACCCTGTCGGTGTTATCCGCATAGTCAATCCATTTCTCAACTTGAGCCACCCGTTTCTGTATGAGTAGGTACTCTTCAATAAGTCTAGCTTCAGGTCTTTTAATAGTTGCCAATACTTTCTCATCAACGATCACCGATCCTTTCTCTGTGCGTTCCTTAGGTTGCCAACCAAGAGCCATCAATCGTTCTGCTATTTGCTTGCGTGAACCTGGGTTGAACACTTCTACTTTGTCCTTCAACCTGTTGCCAGTCTTTCTGCTGTACCTACGTGTTACAACAGGTCTGAAAACTTCTTGTAGTTCTTCCTCAATTTGGTGTAGTCTTTTCCTCCAGTCTGCCAGAAGTCCAGTTGCTTTCTTAACATCAAGTTTGAATCCTGCTTCTTCTTGCTCCTTGATAATCGTGGCAACCTGATGCTCAATATCAACTGACTCACCCCAATCCAATAGATCAGTAGCAAGACGCTTATATAATGTCTCAGTGACTGATACATCCTGCTTACAGTAACTGACCATCTCTTCAGTAAGTCCACCATCAAAGTCTTTGAACTCATCCTTGTAGTTTCCCAATCTTAGACCCCAAGACTTGAGCGAGTGACCGCCCTCCCTCTGTGGGTTTTGTAGTCTTGACATGACCAGAGTATCTTTTAGTTGATGCTTGCTTGTGTCTATACCCCATCTCTTTTTTAGAACTGGGGCATCGAAACCTATGATATTGTGACCGATCAGTATGCTTTCTTCTGCCAGATATTCTTGTAACGGTGCTGCCTCTGTCCATAGTTGTACCCCTTGCGTGGTTAGGTTCTTAGTAACAGCACACCATATCTTAGATGCTGTGCTGTCAGTCTCAATGTCAATAACAATCTCTCTCATAAGTCTACGTCCTGTGTGTCATCAATGATTAGCTTGTACTCATACAAACCATTACTGACATACCGTTTCTCCACTGTATACCCACCGAACTTAGCTTTCCTAAAGTCTCTCAGTGCTGAACTAGCACTAGCTTCAGGTGTACCAGACACGTCAGATACTTCTCTAAGAGTCCGCCACTTACCATCCTTCATCAGTTCAAAGATACGGTTCATGCGTCCAGTTAATCTAACGTTGTCTCGCTCGTGGTCGTAGTCCTTGCCATCAAATGTCAAACCATATTCGTATCTCATAGTACATTCTCCTCTTCGTCTTTACGTTCAATCATTCTACCAGAATCTAAGTCATAGAGCAAACGACACGCTGGTCCAGTCAGACCAGAGAATCTATTTTTAAGTACACGCACATGAGTGGTGTGTCTCTCCATCACATCAGGGTCTTGTCCGTTACGCTCCAAGCCAATCACGATGTCGGATAGCTGTGCGATAGAACCAGAACCTCGTAGCTGTGACAAAGACGTAGCTGCCCCTTCCTCATGTCCCTTACCATCAGGTCTCTTGAGGTGTGACACTACGAACAGAGAGATTCCTGTCTCTTGTACTAGCATACGTAGCTTAGTCATGATGGAGTCAATAGCTTTACGCTCATCACCCATGCCATCAGACTGTGCTGACACTACGATACTGACGTGATCTAAGAACACGTACTTACAACCCAAGCCCTTAGCCAGATAGCGTACACGATTGAGGATGTTGTCAATGTCCGTTGATCCGAAGTGATCAAACAAGAACATACGACCTGTGCCTAACGTAGCCTCGAACGCATCACGCTTCTCTTCAACAGAGTGTGGTGTGTCAGGTAGGTGCAATGGTTTGTTAGCATGGAGTGACATCATTGACAGTGCTGTCTTTCTCGTAGACTCTTCCAAGAACATCAGTCCAATGTTATCAGTGGTGTTGTTAAGTACATGGAACACTAGCTCACGTACGAACTGTGACTTACCAAGCCCACTACCTGCGGTAATGGTGACCAGTTCCTCACGGATACCGTACGTCAGCTTGTTTAGTCCGTCAAACGGATAGCTGACCAGTGCTTTCTCCATAGGTTTGCATACCTCATCCCACAGAGTAGACCCGTCAACGATACCATCAGGTACGAACCGTTCTGCCTGCCACCACTTATCAAAGTACAGCTTCTCATCACCACGACTCAGGTAATCACACGCATCCTTGAACTCAGGGTCGTGCTTGAATACCTTGACCTTTGATCCAAAGACATCAGCGATCTGATGAGAAGCCTCAATACCATTGTCATCATTGTCCATACACACGACGATAGTATCAAAGCTATCAAGCCACTCGTAGTTAGCCTTGACATCTGCACCTGCTGAACCTGCACCGTTGCGGATAGATACTACTGGGTACTTAGACCCTAACATTTGGAACGTAGCCAGACAGTCAGCTTCACCCTCAACTAGCGTGACGTACTTACCACCCTTGTTAAACAGTTGCTGGCCAAAGAGCTTGGCATCTCGCCACTGACCTGTGATGTTAAACTTCTTCTCCGCTTTGCTACGTCGTTTGTATGCCACGATACCGTCATCGTTGTGGTACGGAAACCAGTACTGGTGCTTGTCCTCAACGACACCGTATCTTTCGCACGTCGCTTTAGTAATACCACGACTTGCTATCGTACGGGATACGGCATCAGGTGGCGGAGTTGATAAGTCGTTAGTCATGAGTGTCATGTTGGATGTCTGCCTGTTATCGTCATACCATGTTTGCTTGTGACATGAGAAGCAGTAGCTTGAGTTCTCGTAGTAAGTCAAGGCATCAGATGAACCACAGTCATCACACGGTTGATGTGTTTTAGTTTGTGTCATAGTTAATATATAATAATAATTAATAATAAATAATAAATAATAATAATTACTTAATAACTAAGTAATAGATTTTAGCATGGATTCAACTATCTGTCAAGAGCTTGTTGATTAACTCGTTTGACACTAGTGTGTAGCCACGCTTGCGGAATGATGATTCAAGTTGACTTGCTATGATATCAGCAGGGTAATCATCATGCTCAAGTACATCTTGTAGTTTAGAGATTAACCCTACGTGGTAAGATTCTAGCAAAGCTACCTGTTCGTGGTACTGGTGTCCGTCTTGGTCGTAATACTCATCGTTGTACATGTTGCCTCCTAGTGGTTGTTGTCAAAGTCAATATCAAAATAGATATCATCAAGTGCATCAGATATAGATTCGTTCTCATGCTTGAGGGTAGGGTTTCCAATCACGTTTAACTCACCATCAAGCGACGAGATACAAGAGGTACACATGTCTGTGTACTCCTCGTTCTCTATTGATCTGATACTTGTTTCGTATGCGCTTAAGATTTTATTACACGATACACATCTCATCTTCTGATACCTCCACGTCCCACTCATCGTAGTCCTTGTACTCTCCATGTGCTTCGTTGTAGTCATAGCCTGCTTCGTATTCTGCTATCTCACGGGCATTGACATACAGTTCAGTTGCTCTAGGTCTGCGCCGATAGAAACTATCAGTACGACCCTGCTCATACGGGCTTTTCTCTTGCATATTTTCTCCTTAGAATCCATAAAGTCCTGCCACTAAATAGTAACATATCCACACGTAAAGAGCAAACCCAATCCACAATATCAAATCAATCTTGTTCATGCTTTCTCCTATTGTATTGTTGCTGTCTCACACTCGAACAGAAACACGTTGGTCTGTGTCTGATCTAATGACTGTATGTCTATGTCTGACTCGGTGATCTCCTCGTTGGACATACCCTTGGTTAGTTTCTTCCATCGCTTTACTGCCTCCTTCTCAGTAAAGAACAGAGTGCCTATGCCCTTACGCTCCCAGACTATGTATGAGGACTCCAGCAAGAAGCCCTCATCATAGTCATCATCGTCATCTATAAACATTATGCGCTAGCCCTCCGATCTGATTTGTTTGATTGCATTTCGTACTACTGTTAGATTCATTCCTACCTCAGAGTCCCACGTATCCACAAGCCACCGCATCACACGGTGTACTTGATCCTTGGATAGCTTCTCCTCGGCTACTTCTTGTATGTATCCTTCGGTCAGGTCAACACGTAACACATGCCGACCATAGACCCCTCGCTCTTTAGTTATCCAAGGCATTACTCGTCCTCCTCTCTGATCATGTCAAGCCTCTTGTCTGTTGTGGTGATTGTGCGTTCTACAATATAGAACCTTTCCTCTATGCCCTTGATAAATCCCTCCGCCTCCTCAAGCGTTTTGAATTTACAGACATCTGCTATCTTGCCATTCGTTGATACCAGTTGCCCATCCTTAGCCCAGAGCGTTTTGGCTTTGATTATGTATATGTGCTTAACGTTCTTGTTTGTTGCGTCGTTCATGCTTACACTCCTCCCAGTCTTAAGATTAAATCAACCACGAGCACAAGGAACATCGCACGTGGTACTACATAAAACAAATCTTTCATCGTCATGTTATACATCCTCTCTCGTTTCGTAAAAAGCATCTCTCGCTCGCTCGTATGTCTCTTTCTCGTAGCATTTGACTGCATCTAAGAACTCATGAGCTAGCTCCAGAGCTTCTACTGCATCGTACACAAAACCAAACAACTCGGTTTTGTCTGCTCCTGACCAGATAATTGAGTCAATCTCTTGTCGTGTTGGTAGTGATATTTTTCTCATCGTTACACCTCTATCGTTGGTTGTTTAACTTGTACATTATACCCTAGCTCCTTAATGGTACGGATTGCTTCGGGTGTTAGCGTCTTAGTGCCTGCGAGCCTAGCCAGTAGACTAGACTTATCGCAAGCGGGATAATACATGGTATTCCCGTAATGGTTCTTGACTTCAATCTGAATGTTCATGATTAGCCCTCCTCGTGTGATTCTTTTAAATGCTCCGCAATCTCGAACCAGTTGACATCATCAAGAAAAGCATGAGCGTAACAGTTAGCAAGAGTATTTATTCCAGTCTTAAACTCTACGGGAGTCTGCTCATCTATCGCATCTCTGACGTAGCTCTGTATTATCTCGGCTACGTCAAGAACTGATCCAGATAGATATTCCTCTAGCCATTCATTATTACCGTCAAACCATTCTAGGTTGACTCTCCAAGTTGCTTGGTTGTACCACCCGTTATATTTTTCTTTATCCATTTTACTTCTCCTTTTTGGTTACTTGGTAAATTTGAAACACTTGATATTTTGGTGCTTTACCTCTGAACTCCTTATCTATCCAGTCATTATAACGACCATCTTTGAGCGTCGCCACGTGATAGATAGAACCAGCGAACGTTACTATATACGTGCCATTGCTGAATTTTTTCTGTGCTTGGTTAGCTGTAAGCCTCCAATCCATCGGAGACATAACAGATTTTAAGCTATACCCATGATTCTTTATTGCTTTATGTAACACAGAATCATAAGTACCTTTTCTGTGCTTTCGGCCTAGCTTCTCAAGTTTACGCTTCGCACGTTTAAACGATATGTCTAAGACTGTGGCTAGTGCTATCACACCACAGAAATTAGTATCGTTCAGCTTTTTGCCGATCTCATCCAATTGTTTATAATCTTGCATTGATTGCCCTCCGTGTTAAGTGCGTCCAGAACCCTCTACAAAGGCTCTAGAGGCACTCGCCTATCGCTTTTGAGGTATCTAACGTTCGCCTCTATTGCGTAAGCGTGAGCGCCTTCGTGCGTTGCTACAAGCTGGCCTGTCTTAGGGTGAGAAGTTTTCGGTGTACCGTTCCACGGAACGCAAGCGTACCTCTAGACTTCGTGCCTTGACAGTCCCGCAATGGCTTTGCTCGGCTTGGATCGGATTCCGCTTGCCCCCGTGGAGGCTATCCGACCTAGCTGGATTTACAACCGAGCCAGTCATTCATTGCGGTATGGGTTTCATTGTCCGGATCCATGGGAGAAACACCATACTGATTTTCATGAATAACACCTACGTAAAATCATGAGAGGAGCCTACGTAAAATCATTAGGAACGATATACCTTATAATATATAGGGCTAAATGCGAATGATTCTCATTTACAGTAGGTTGTTGCACGAATGACACACAAGCATCGGTAAGTGTGCACTAACACGAGCTAAGTGATTGATTATATAGGCTTTCAACGATCTCCCTTCGCCCCTCACCACCCTACCCGAAACCGCCCCAAACGCTCTGACGGGCCTCTACGGGCTTTCTGAAGTGGCTCACCATATCGGCACACCATGAGCCACCCAAACAGAGTTCGCGAGCCTGTGGAGCCACCCGCGCACCCTCACACACTCCACCCAGATGATAATGATTCTCATTTGCAATTACCCGCCCCT
>Ga0255766_10005224_pt1 | contig 10842 bp, 14 predicted proteins | sample 071ome_23_FD_179966 | JGI IMG/M metagenome (GOLD analysis project Ga0255766, IMG submission 179966) | Coastal salt marsh microbial communities from the Groves Creek Marsh, Skidaway Island, Georgia - 071403BT metaG (version 2) | ecosystem: Environmental > Aquatic > Marine > Intertidal zone >... | reverse complement strand
CAGAGGTTCTTTTACTTCTTCGGGCATGATGAGCCATAATTAGGCTCTTCTATTTATAGTTTACTTAATATATTTGTTTTCCTTCAACCATTTTTCGGTCAATGGCGTGGGTTTATAAACTTCCCACATGTTACCAGCAGCACAAGCAGCGAGTGCTTTAGCAGTCATGCCCTGAGTCATACCAGCCCATTTTGCTTCTGCTTCCCAGGGCACAGCAGACTTGGGATAAGTTTTCTCTACAATATCTCTCCAGACTTGAGGAACATCCTCCTCTGGTTTGATGATAGCAATCATAGAATTCTTAATAGAACCTGCCATACAATCTTGTGCTGCATGCCAACCTTCATGACGCATCACAGTCATGAGGACATTAGGACGATGCATAAATCTTTCATTCAGAAAGAAGTTATTGCTTACAGTATGGTATACACCACGATGTCCAGGAGGGAAATACTTTTCATCTCCTAGAAAAACCATAACTCCGACCTTATTAAGGGATACCAACATTGAGTTAAACTCTTCACCAACAAACTCAAAATTGCTATCAGGATAATTCTTTTTAATATCTTCGATACTGTTGATTCTTCGTACATTATCGGTACATTCTCTGAGGATCATGCACCCTGTAGCATCCATTGTATAGTAACCTACTTTAGGTTTTGCCTGTAATGACAATGGAAATGCCAAGTTGGCAATAAATGCCAACGAAAGTAAAAATTGGTGTTTCATAGTTCTTTATTAAACATTTGGATGTAATACTCAGCGTCAACTACTACCAAGGGTTTTTTGCCATTCTTTTTAATAACGACGATTGGTTCATAGTCACCACTGTTCGCTTTCGCTTGCTCATATGAATCCCAAATGTTTAATTTTTCTACATTCTTACATTCAATACTATGAGGAAACTTCTGACGAGCAGCTCTTGCCATGATGAGATCTTCTCCACCAGCGCCCATGCTACGAGATTCAATATCTTCAGGATGAATACTTAAACATTCTATAAGTTTTTCTCGCACCCATTGTTGTAATCTTCTACCTTTTGCTTTGGCAGATTGCGCTTTCATAAAAAAATACCCCCATCACTGGAGGTATTTATAGATTACATTAATGGGTCATCCCACGGGTCTGGAAGTTGTCCTCCCAATCCTTTCTCATTGCTCCCAGAGCCCATGCGTCCGTCAGTTTGCTCGGACCTTCTTTCAACAACTGAATTTGAAATGCCGATAGACCAGCCTTCCTCTCCAAATAATCCCTCTTCCACGACCTGTGCTTTATGTGCTCGTTGCTCATCTTCCTTGTCCCAAATGTCCCCCATGTGTTTTACTTGTCTGTCGATGGATGCCATCTCCATCTCAACTTTACCATCAACCCAGTGTTTCCACAACCATTCTATGATGCCAAGGGCGAGATGGTTGAATGGAAACTTTTGTCCAAACGCCCATCTCTTACCCTTGGTATACCAGTTATCTTCACCACCCCAGTGGTGTTCAAACTTATAGTTGAAATCCTGCGAAGGTGTTTGCTTTGACATCTTGTTTAATACCACCAACTACATATGATTCTACCTCAGTTTCTTGAGGAGCAACCTGAAGACCCTTAGAAGAAATCCAGTGCTCAGTCCAGGGCAGAGGATTATTCTTAGCAGCAACATCGTAGATTGGTTTCAGTCCAATCGCCTTCATGCGACGGTTAGCAACCCACTCAACATACTGATTGAGGAGTTTAGCATTGAGACCGATCATCGAACCATCCTTGAACAGATAGTCTGCCCAGGTACGCTCTTCATTTACTGCTGATTCGAACGCTTGGTAGACCCACTCTCGTTCTTCTTCAGCGATTTTAACCATGTCTGGGTCATCTCCTTCGCGCCATTTATTGATAATGTTTTGCGTAAGAACAAGATGTTGGTTTTCATCTCTTGCGATGAGAGAGATAATTTTAGCGGATCCCTCCATAACCTTAAGCTCTCCAAAAGCAAATGAGCAGGCGAACGAGACATAGAATCTGATTCCTTCGAGGATGTTGACATTCATTACGGCGCGATACAACTTACGCTTGAGTTCGTAAAGATCTCCCTGAGCAGCAGGTACACCCTCAAGGGCATGTTCCCATTGCTTACCACTACCATAAGTTTGAGCATGGTTAATGAAATCATTATAGGCAGAGGTTACTGTCTCAGCGCGTGATAGAATCATAGCGTCGTCAAGAATAGTGTCAAGGACTTCGCTAGGATCCGAGTAAACATTCTTAATAATGTGAGTGTAGGAGCGACTGTGAATCATCTCCATGAATCCCCACACTTCCATACATGCTTCCAACTCAGGCAGTGAGCAGTATGGAATAAATGCCATGCCAGGGGCACGACCTTGTACAGAATCAAGCATGATCTGATACTTCAGGTTAGAAGTAAAGATGTGCTTCTGCTCAGGACGAAGAGTTTGATAGTCTGCGCGATCCTTTTGGAGGGAAACCTCTTCAGGTCTCCAGAAATATCCCAGTTGTGTTTGAGTCAGTTTATCAAATACTGGGTACTTATAAGAATCGTAACGCTGAATACCAAGAGGAGCACCAAAAAACATTGGTTGCTTCTTGGTATTAACTTTCTGTTTGTTAAAAACCGTCATGCCTTTAACGGCACTGTCTGTACTTAATTTAAATTGAGCAGCTGTCACAGACTTCTTCCTCCTTAGATGAACTTAAAATGCTGTTTACTAAATCTTCCAGTGATTTCTTTTTATCCTCCTGATATTCATCAGTTTTGATATCATATGTATTCTGATAATAAGAAGTCTTCCAACCGTACTTGAAAGTATTCAGGAAGTCTCTCGCCATGACTGACACTGGAACTTCATTATCAGGATAGTTCTCAGGATTATAACTCCAGTTACCAGAGATTGCCTGGTCAAAGAACTTTTGCATCACAGCAACAATATTGATATAACCAGTATTGTCAGGCATGTCCCAAAGAAGAGTGTAATTGTTCTTAAGAGTTTGGTACTGAGGTACAATTTGCTTAAGGACACCCTTCTTCGATTTCTTAATGGACAGGTATGCTCTAGGAGGTTCGATTCCATTAGTTGCGTTTGACACAACGGAACTGCTTTCCGATGGCATCTGTGCGGACAGTGTGCTGTGTCGGAGACCGTGCTCCAAGATAGATGCTCTAAGAGATTCCCAATCATAGAAGTATGCGTTTGCTACAAGTTCGTCAACATCCTTCTTGTATGTATCAATCGGTAGAATGCCATCAGAATACTTAGTGCGATTAAAGTATTCACAGGCACCCTTCTCTTTAGCAACCTGATTAGAAGATTTCAGAAGGAAATACTGAAATGCTTCAGTCAGTTTATGTACTTCAGTTAGAGCATATGGATCACTGTACTTAGCGCCGATTCTAGCGAGGTAATGTGCCAGACCGATGAAACCAATACCAAGAGATCTCCTCGCCTTTGTAGACCGTTCTGCGGCGGTTACAGGGTATTTTTGATAATCAATCAATTCCTCAAGACCGCGAACAGAAAGATCACAGAGTTCTTCCAGTTCAGAAAGTTTATGAATCTTACCCACATTGATAGCAGAGAGAATACACAGAGCAATCTCACCATCAGGATCATCGATATGCTGAAGTGGTTTGGTGGGAAGGGTAATCTCCTGACAGAGGTTACTCATCCAAACTTTATCCTTGAACGAGGAGTGCTCATTACAGTGGTCAATGTTCATGATATAAACACGACCAGTCTCTGCTCTCTCCTTCAGGAGGTCCAGAATGAGTTCTTGAGCTCGGACAGTCTTTCTTGGAATAGACTGATCTCGTTCATAAACCAAATAAAGCTCGTCAAATCCAGCAAGACCAAAAGCATCAGACAGACCAGGAACATCGTGGGGAGAGAAGAGTGAGATCTCTTCATCTTTGATGAATCGTTCATAGAATAGTTTGCTGATTTGAATAGAGTAATCTAATTTACGAACACGGTTGTCCTCAGTACCTTTATTGTTCTTAAGAACAATAATATCTTCTATTTCTTTGTGCCAGATCGGGAAGTGTACAGTCGCTGATCCACCTCGGATGCCATTCTGAGTGCAGCATCTGACAGTTGCTTCAAACTTTTTGAGGAAAGGGATAACGCCTGTGTGCGCCACTTCTCCGCCTCGGATTTTACTGTTGATTGAACGGATTCTGCCTGCGTTGATACCGATTCCCGCCCTTTGTGCAACATATCTGCCAATAGCCATATCGCTACTAAAGATACTATCGAGGGTGTCATCGCTGTCAATAAGCACACAGCTAGCAAATTGTCGAAGTGGAGTTCGCACTCCCGCCAGGATAGGTGTGGGAACATTGATTTTGTGCTTTGAGATTGCGTTGTAGTATCTCTGGACATAATCGAGTCTAGTTTCTTTTGGATATTCTGCGAAGATTGTCGCCGCAACTAAAATGTATGCGTACTGTGGTGTTTCGTAGATTGTCGATGAGCTTCTATCCTGTACCAAATACTTGTCAACGACCTGGCGTAGACCAGCATAAGTGAACAGGTAGTCACGATGATGATCAATAAACGAATTAATTCTATTCCATTCTTCTTGAGAATATTTATCAAAGAGTTCCTTGTCATAAATTCCTTTCTCAGCACCCTCAGCAAGATGACTGTTCAAATCAGGAAATCCATGCTTCCAATCAGGACCAAAGACCTGCTTGTAAAGACCAAACAAAAGCAGTCGTGCTGCCACAAATTGATAGTTAGGATTCTCCAGTGAAATAAGATCACTGGCAGAACGGACAAGAATCTCTTGAATCTTATCCGTTGTAATACCATCATAGAATTGAATACCAGAATTCATTTCTACTTGACTCGCAGAGACCCCTGCGAGACCTTCACACGCACACTCAACCATTGAATGAATCTTTTCCAGGTTCAGTGGTTCAATGGCACCACTGCGCTTTACAACTTTGATTCCGTTACTCATACTTTCTTCCAGGCGTTTAGTTTAATAATTGCTTCTAATCCTTGGTAGGTATTTGATTCTACCACACTTTGTACATCATGTCCAGACATTTTCATGTCATTGAGATCTTTCTCCGTTACGGTGCTTGGCCATATAACGATACTATTCCCAACGGCAATAAGTTTCTCGTACTTGGCGACGATTTCTTTGTTCCGTGGTTCATTGTCCAGTACATAAACGATGTCACTGAACTTAAGATCATCCAGTGTAACATCTGATCCGCACATGGCGATGGCATTTGATAGAAATAAGGAATCAAATGGTCCTTCTGTGACATATACTCGTTGCGATTTGTTTACTCGATCAAGTCCGAATAATTTAGGATATGATTTGTCAAGAATTGTCGTGATGTAGCGTAGTTTTGTATTCTTATCCAGGGACCTTCCCTGATAACCGAATACTTTTCCTTCGGTAGAGATCAGGGGGATGACAATTCTTGACTCCTTTTGGTTATTGTTAAGTTTAGCCCAAGCATTGAAGTCCTCTGCGTAATAGAAAATTGAGAATAAATCCTCTGGTATTTGGCGTTGGGAAAGATATGCTTTTGCCGAATGTGTATTATTTAGAGAAGATACTTTTTTAAGATCCGAGAAAATACTTTTGTCAAAGTTTGGTGACGGAATCTTGAAATCTGGTTCTGGAGTATTGGAACCTTTACCAGTTAAACCTTCTTTGTAGCGTTCCATAATGTACTCATCGTGAAGAAGAGTATCATTATCCTTGAGGAAATTAGTAAAGGTCCTACCTACACCACAGTTGTGGCACTTGAAAAAATAATCGTTACGCTTGCGATAAAAATAACCCCTAGTCTTGTTGCGATTCTTACTGGAATCGCCGCAGTAGGGGCACCTGAATGTATACAGGTCTTCTTTCTTTTTAGCAAACTTTACAAGTTGTGGAGAGATAAGATTGATGTACTTGCTGTCAATAAAACTCATGCTGTAGGGCGATCTCATTCCCTACAATGGTAGCAGCATTCGCCTTGGGTGTCAACTGTAATCCGATGGTGGGTAGAAACTGTAATACAAAGATGACTGCTCCAGCACTCATGGTGACCATCCAGAGCATCTTTTGATTATCGTCTACCTTCTTCTCTAGAGACTCTAACTTCTCAGCAAAACCGTTGAACATTTTCTCATCATACTTCTGATGATCATTGATCATCTTGATGATTGCTTGGTTTGCTTTGTCGCCCTCATCAAGTCTATTCTCATGGCGCTCTAGAACAATAGCAATCTTGTTGCTATTCTCAGAGATTGTGGTGACTGCTCTTTCAAGTTTGTCAAGCATCTCTTTAGAGAGATCTTCATAAATATCGAGTTTGGATTCAAGAACTGCCAATTTTTGAAGACCGAACGCCATTCCAACCTCACATAGATGTGGGATTAAATTGCATTACCTTGAGAAAATCTTCCACGCTTCTGTTCATTAAGAAGCGGTACTGTTGCTGACGCTCAGAATCTAGTGCTTCAAATGTAGCAACCATTCTCTTGGCAACATCACTATTAACCTTCATGCTACGACCGTCCATGAACTGAACATAACCTTCTACATGCTGCTTGCCGTAGGTATCTTCCTGAGCAATCTTGAGCAGAGTGCCAAGAACCTCAACGCCAGGTGCCTGAGTGCCTACAGATTCAGAAACTTGTCTCTGAAGTTTAGAAGATTTGTCTGATGCTTTTTTTCTAAAGTCTGACAGACGAGCCTTCATCAGGGTATCCATCTCTTTAGTTTTATTTTGCATCTTTGATTTTGCTTCTTGAGCCTTCTTCTGAACTTCTTTTTGCTTGTTCAGTTTCTTCTGCTGGGCAATCTGTTTCTGAGCACGCTCAGTCTCAGAAGGTCCCTGCTTCTTATCATCAGCCTCATTAATGTGTTGTTCTTGTGCCATTTTTTTCTTTGCTCGCTTGTCTCGGTTTAATAGAATTCGGTTTACAAGTTTTCGACCTGCCTTTGTCCTACCATCATACTTCTTTTTCTTTTTGCTGGCAGGAATGCCAGGAGGTTCATGTGCTGGGGGTAGTGCCAGATTGGCACCAGTACCAACCGACATGGTTGGTTCCTCCCACATTTTATATCTCGCTTGTTGTAGAAGTTCTCTGATGTTTTTCATATCTTATTTAGTTCTTCTAAACATTTATCATCCGAATTTACATGATCCAGATAATCTTTGGGCATCCTGTTTAAGTATAGTAAAAAAGATTTGAGAGCTGGCCAACAATTACTTTCGATTTTATAAAACAAAAGAGGAACTGTGGCATCATTGAATACATTGAAAAGAATAATCAAATGATTCAGAATTAAATGATGCTTGAGTACGCCTGTGTTCAAATACTTTCGTATAAGTTTTTTGACATACTTGAACCTTTTAAGGTCCTCATCAAATTCCTCTTTAGTTGTACAGTGTGGATTGTTGTAATATTTAATCGCAAAGAAGATATAATTGTCTTCATTCAGTTCATCAAATCTCATTTAATATCAGGCAACAGTGAGGGTAACAGCGTCGGAGGTGACATCAGCAGAAGCACCAGTGTTGGAAACAACAACTCTGTACTGGTATGTATCCAGTCCAGTGGAGTCTGAAATGTCAAGAGTGTTCGAGAGAGCACCGCTGTATACACCACCATCAGCAAGGTTGACGAATCCAGAACCTTGATCTTCTTGCCACTGGAATGTCAGTGTACCACCAGCAGGTGTTGTGCTAGCAGCAACAACGAATTGAGCAGCAGCAGGAGCAGTTACGCTAGCAGCAGCTGGTTGAGAATCAATAACGATTGTGTAATCTGCTGCGATGGTGTCGTCAGATTGAGTCTCGTTAGCGTTGGTATCAGGACCAGTGATAAATGCTAAGCACTCTGCCTTGGTGCGAGTTACACCACCCTGAGAATATGTGTGGAAATTCCACCAACCAGGACCATTGATGCCTCTTGCTTTGTTCTCAGCAAGTGCTGCTTCCTGTTCATCAACGAATACAACGGTCATATCGCCGCTAGCAGAAGCGGGACCATTACCGCGTGTTAATTCAACTTTAGTTTTATTCGCGTTGGAATCAGTTCTTCCGTACAACGACATGTCGTTTACCTCTAAAAGTTTTCGTAATCTTTTTTTATTTATAAAAAAAGGGGAGTCATGCTCCCCAAAAACCTAGTTGTGAGTAGTAATCAGGCTTCTTCGCGAGCCTTGATTGCTTCTGATACCTTGGCAAACAGTTCGTCATCTGCCGTGGTCTTAGTCAGTTTAACTGCTTTGCCGACGATGAGCAGACAGAGATCGATGAGTTTATCACCGAGTTCTGCGTCATCGGGAATCTTAGCAACTGCTTGGTCTACAATTTTGTATGCGAGTGGGAGTAAAAATGAAAGCATTGTATGGTCCTCAAATAAGCGCAACTATTTATCTTTATTTTTTGCTTTCCAAGCAGTAGCATATGCGATGGACTTTTCCTTGTCGGTCAGTTTACCATCCTTAGCATATCCTTTCTTGATATGCTTTACCATTCTTTCAAATTTTTTACCAGGAGGTGCCTCCTCCTGACTCAATACTTTTTTCCCTTTTTACCCTCACACCCACATGACTCATCAATCTCAGGACATTTCTTCATGCCATGCTCAGGACACTCAGTTCCTTCATCACTACCATTACATTTTGCTGCTTCCTGAAGACCCATCTCCGATCTCCAATCAGAGAATGATTCTTTCTTCATCGACATTGCTTTGCCGATAGCCTTACGGCGCTTCATCAGATACTTATCAGACTTATCCTTATCGCCGTCGTTATCTACATCGCCATCTTCTTTGCCAACGGGATCCAGTGCTTCCATTTTTTTCTTAGCACCATATCCTTCTGCCTTCACGCACTTGTCCTTACCGTTCTCAGTGCCAGCATACTTATAACCTTTCCAGCAGGCTTTGCCATCGGCACCCTGCTCTTTGCCTTCTTTGTTCTTTGCTTCGAATAACTTACCTGAAGAGATCTTAGCAACAGTAGCATCCATGAGTGAAGATGAATACTGCTCTTCCACAGATGTTTTGTTTTCAACTTCACCGTAGCACTCTTTTCCACCGATGCCATCGGCAGAGCGTTTGATTAAAGATTCCGAATAGCTATCGTTGTACATTTCCCTTTGTGTTTTTCTTTTATTTATCATAGTAGACCATTCAGGAGTCTTGGTTTTTCCATACCTCTCCTTCTTTTGACCAGGAGTTAGGTCCTGTAGATACTCTCTGGTCTCGTCAGTTCCGAGTTCATGAACCTCACTAATGTCGGAAATCCAACTTCTAAAAGTTTTATGATTCTCATCTAAACAGATAACATAATTAGGTCCGCGTCTAATAATAGTACCGACCTGATCATTTCCATTCTTCACCTTCATCCCCTCTGGGAAGATCTCATCATTGTAATATTGTTCACGGATGTAAACCTTCTGATTGTATTCTGAGAAGTTATACATTAATAAATTAATTGATTGTTCTATTATTTATTATTTAAAATTAGCAGGCAATCTTTTGCGAATCTCATCCATGAGTTTTTTACAGTCAGTATCAGACAATGCTCTGGGAATACCCTGACGGAATGTTGTGAAGTCTGCGGCAAATGCTGCGCGTCTCATCTTAGTTCCAGAGATCGCAAAGGTATCACCGTCAGCATCACGATCACCCGATGAGATCACATCAAGTTCGTTGAATGTAAAGTCCTTGCCATTATACTTTTTAATCCATTTGAAAGCACCGAGTCTATCACTACCAACTACAAAATAACACTTGTCATATCCTTCGTTCTGTAAAATTTGAATTGTAGCAACCACAGGATTGTTTTTACCTTTAGTTGTCATTCTCCCTGGTTCTCTAACTTTACCTCTGGTCCATGGACATGCTTTCTGGATGTAAATAATCTTTGTTTGTAAATCCAAAGGATTTTCACCACCGCCCTGAGTTGGGGATGGAAAAATAAACCAGTCATTTCTACCAGCAAGTCTTCTCAACGCTTCAAAGTGTACCTCATGCCCTGTCGTCGGAGGTTGGTATCTACCGAAAGTGAAGTAGACAGTTTTGTATTCTATTAAACTCATTTCTTCCAGTTCTTTTCTATAGTGAAATTGTTTTTACTGAACTCAATGCGATTAACTAATTTCACCATATCTCCATCTTGATGGAGAACATAACCTTCAGGAGTTGTTACCTTATATCCACCATCAATCTCTACGAATGTTCTGAACTGCTCCAGACTATCAAGTTTTTTAATGATGAATAACTTTGCTTCCTGAATAGTTTTATAAAGGGCAACGAATGCTTTGAATTCATTTTGATGATCTTCTAAGTATTTAATACCTTTATACAAGAAATCTCTTTTCTTAGTCTGAGCGGCAGGAGTTTTCACAGAATTAATTTCTTTATCCATCTTCGCTTTATAAAACTGTGCGAAAGATTTCAGAGTGGCATCAACATTAGTAATAGTTCTTGCTGCTTTGATTTCAGCATTGAAGAATGATTTTAGATATGATCCAACAAAGAATTTTTTATCTCCAGTATTCCCAGAGTTCTCCACAAGGTAGTCATGAAACTGCGAGGATATTTCACACATCCTGTTTATTTTTTGAATGTGTCTATTAAATATTAGTCCTTCTGCTTGACTAAAAGAAACTTGCTGTACTTGTGTATCATTAGATATCACAGCAACATCATCAACCTGTTTGAACTTAGAAATGTCCACACGGGGTCTCGCAGACATATCAGAAAGATCAGGACCACCAGAATAATGAGTATGAAATACCACACCAATCTTTGCTTTATTTACTTCCACTCCAATAGGATGATTCGCTGGTATTCCATAAGTAATTGT
>Ga0255766_10005214_pt1 | contig 10861 bp, 9 predicted proteins | sample 071ome_23_FD_179966 | JGI IMG/M metagenome (GOLD analysis project Ga0255766, IMG submission 179966) | Coastal salt marsh microbial communities from the Groves Creek Marsh, Skidaway Island, Georgia - 071403BT metaG (version 2) | ecosystem: Environmental > Aquatic > Marine > Intertidal zone > Salt... | reverse complement strand
CGTCTGCCACAGGACCCCAATAATCCCCAAGATGCCAATTTCCTGGAGTAGAACTCGATAGAAATGCAGTATTAAATTTCATATCAGGTATGTATGCATGGGGTATTCCATTATTGGTTATGAGAAGTTCGTCTGTATGATCATCATTTAAAATGAGAGCACCATCATCCCCATATACTTCAAATCTGACGCCCATTCCCAGTTGTGGAGAATGTGAAGGAAGGGCAAAGAACACACCCAAATTAACAACAGCACCGTTATCAAAGCGAATAAGACTCCAAGTTGTATCATTTACATCAAACCCTGCTTCCCTGAAAACAGTCCCTGTCCCCCTAGCTGTCACCTCTACAGGTTCTATTCCTTCAAGATACCAGCAAGATACATCCACCCAATATGTCAGGACATCTACAACTGGTGTTGCTGTGCTTGATCTTTTCAAAATTTCAATTCCTTGTGCTCTTGTATTACACGCACGAGCAGAGATTGATAAAATATTACCTATACGTCCTTCTATGAGCTGATCTTTACCTGATAAATATCTCCTTTTAAAACGCTGAGCATACCCAACCCTGAATAAAGTTTTTGTGTCTTTTGCTTTTTGAATCATTTTATCAGCATCATCAACTGTCAAGGCAATGGGCTTTTCAACCAATACAGGTTTACCTAATTCGAGAGCATGCATAACAGCATCAAGATGCTCGTGTTCGCTTGTTGACACTATTACTGTATTAACCTTCGGATCAGAAATGAGGGCATGGTTGTCATGGGTATATGTGTCTGCGTTACATCTGCTAGCAAGTTTTTTTGCATTTTCGATATTTATATCAGTAACGCCGAGATATTTAACAGCAGGATGCCCGGATGCAAGTATAGCTCTCAGCGAACCAATACGACCGGAGCCTATAACTGCGAGACCAATATCTTTTGAACTCATTTATAATTTATCCCTAATCGAGTGAATACTGTCTTCTATTAATTCCTTTGAGGGCTTCAATTCACCATTATGGATTCTTCTTGTAACTTCAACTATCATGTCATTAATGGGAGTATTTATGCCAAGTTTTTTTCCACCTTCACTGACCCATCCATTAATTTGATCCACTTCACTATATCTACCTTTCCTATGATCTTGAATTACCGTATTTAATGCGCCAGGACCTACATGCTTTGTAATGGTATCAAGTAATAATTCCTGAACTCTGTTTGAGCTTTCAATATCTTCTTTGGATAAGCCCATGATTGGCTCTAGTTTGTAACCCAATCCTTCACCTATTTTCAGAGCTTCCTCTCCAGCTTTGAGCATGACATCCCTCATTCCATCAACCTTAAAGGCATCAGCAGAGTTCATGTCTGCAATAGCTTTAAGACCCATCGACATAGCATTCACAATAAGCTTCATCCATTTTGCAGAGAGAATATTGTTGCTTACAGAAACATTACCAACATGCTTCATGACTTCTTCTATTTCACTTAATCTACTTTCCATCTCAGGTGAAAGCGCTCCAATCCCAAACCATGTTCCTTCAGGTGGCGTATTACGTTTGATTTCACCAGGAGTAAATAACTCCGAAGACAATTCAGCTACACAGGCAATCGTCCTGTTTGGACCAACAATATCAGAAATAACCTCAGCCATCATGCAGTTTTGAACGCCTACCAATATTCCATTATCAGCAAGATATGGTTTAATGAGTTCGCAAGCCCATTCAGTGTCGTATGCTTTTACAAAAACAAGCACAATATCGAACTTGTCTTTAAAGGTTGCCACATCACAGAGATGATAAGCATTAACTTTTGTCTCTAAAACACGATTTGGCATGGTGATCTTAAGACCATCGGCTTTCATTTTTTCAACGTGCTCAGGCCATTGATCGATTAATGTAACATCGTATCCTGCGCTTACAAGATCCGCTGCCGCGCAACTTCCATTAGCACCTGTTCCAACAATAGCAATTTTCTTATCACTCATATTTTTTCCTCATAAATTTAACCAAACAAAATAGTAGACAGGCACGATAAATAATGCCATGTAATAAAATCATGGTCTACAACAAAATCAAACTTATTTTTCTGATTATTCTCCCTTTTGGGATTGGATATTTGCTCTCTTTCTTTTTAAGAAATACAAACGCTATTTTAGCTCCTGAACTTTCAGCAACGTTTTCACTTAACGCAACCGAAATTGGATTTTTAACCAGTATTTTTTTCTTTTCGGGCGCAATACAATATATCCCCCTTGCAATTCTGTTAGATAAATTTGGTCCAAAAAAAATATTTATCGGTGAAATTATATTAGCTATTTTCGGATGTATATTAACATCATATGCTGATAATTATTTAACTCTTGTCATTGGACGCGCGCTGCTCGGTTTTGGAATAGGATCATGCCTCACAACAGCCCTAAAGTCCGTTACCATTTGGTTCCCTAGTGAATTTTGGGCTACTGCGAATGGGATGATTTTATTTAGTGGGTCAATTGGCGCTATCCTCTCAACAAAACCACTACAAATATTTATGATGCACTATGATTGGCGGGATATATTCTTTATTGGGTTTGTTGTATGCATCGGTTTGTTAGCATTAGTTATATTTATGATGCCCGATAAAGAAGTGGAACAGCCTGAAGTAAAGCAATCCAATTTTTATGTATATATGCAGATCATCAAGAACCAAAATTTCTATACCTTGGCACCAGTCTCCGCTCTTGGTTTAGCAAGTTTCTTTTCTATTCAAGGACTTTGGGCAAATGGCTGGATGGCTGATGTGGCTGGTTTATCACAATCAGAAATTGGTATTCGCCTTCTCATCGTTGCCATAGCGATGTCATTCGGAACACTGGGTAATGGTGCTATGGTGGATTATTTATCAAAAAGAGGAATAAACAGGGCAAAATACTTAGCAACAGGATTGATGATTTTATTTCTTATCCAAATATCCTTTGCTCTTAACATAGATACAGATGGTTATTGGCAATGGGTCTTACTTGGATTAACTGGAAACATTGGTGTTCTTGTTCATCCAATTTTGAATAAAACATACCCACCTGGGTATTCTGCACGTTCGATATCTACGATAGCAGTATCCACATTTTTACTCGTCTTTTTAATCCAGTTTAGTATTGGCTATATTCTTGATATCTGGGGACCAAACGAACTGGGTTCGTATCCAAAAGTTGCGTATAATTATGCATTTGGTATGCTAGTAATAGTCGAAATAGTATTCTTTAGCTGGATGCTATTAAATATTAGAAAATTAAAGATAAATTTTTAATTCAAGCATTTCATGTTCAAGATTAAAGAAATTCAGATCCATAATATTGGGCTTCCTCTTCAACAAACCATTCATATGTCTAAGGTAACAATTGAGAAGAGCAATAGTATTATCATTAAAGCAATCAGCACCAATAATCAGGTGGGTTGGGGTGAAGCTGCAGCATCCCTCTCCATGACAGGAGAGAGTGCTATAGGAATGATCAAAGTACTTGAATACATTCGGTCAGATATTATTGATAGAGAAATCAAAAGCTTTGATGATATTTCAACCTCTGTCCAAACAGCAATATATGGAAATTATGGCGCAAAATCGGCAATGGAAGTTGCCCTAATCGATTTGTTTGCAAAAACACAAAAAGTTAGCTTTAGTGACATTATTGGCACCGAACTTAGAAGTGAACTACCTATCATCTGGAGAATTGCTGGCTCAGAAAATGAAATTGAAGAGGCAAAACAAAAAAGAGACGAGGGGTTTAAAGCATTCAAGATTAAGGTTGGTGCAAAAAATATTGATGATGATTTACGGAGAGCTGAACAACTAAGAAAATCACTAGGTGATGCAGTTCAACTCACTGCAGATGCCAATGCAGGATACTCAAGAGAAGCTGCTCTCAAATTTTGTTCACAAGTTGATCATGTAGGTCTGGATTATATGGAACAACCTGTCAATGGTTATGATATTGAGACAATGGGAGAGTGTAAAGCTCTAATGAATACACCTCTCAGCGCAGATGAGGGAATTCATTCCTTGGGTGATTTAGCGATGCACCAAGAAAAGAAAGCTGCCGATGGGGCAAGTCTTAAACTCATAAAATTTGGAGGTACTACATCACTTTTTAATGCCGTTAATTATATGAATGACAACGATATGCATGTCAATATCAGCGGCAAGGCAGGGGACTCATCAATAAGTGCGGCAACAATTGGGCATATCTCAAAAGTTGCGAGCAAACTTGACTGGTTCAGTAATGTAAGCATTCAATATCTCGCCGATGATATTATTCGTAATCCTATGGCTATTCAGGATGGAAAAATTATATTAAAATCAGGCTTAGGTTTAGGCATCGACGTCGATGAAGAGAAAATTTCGCAATACGCAATATAGGGGTGTGTAATATGATACTTGTAAAAGGACGAACAACATCGGGTAATGTTATGAAAGTTACCTGGATCTTAGAAGAACTCAATCTTCCATATGAAAGAGAAGATATAGGAGGAAAATTTGGAAAAAATAAAGACCAGGACTATCTTGATTTGAACCCAATGGGTCTGGTTCCAACATTCATTGATGGAGATACTGTTCTTTGGGAATCCAACACCATTGTGCGCTATGTTGCTAATAAATATAGTGCTGGTAATATGGCTCCAAATGATCTTGGTGAAAGAGCTAAACTTGAACTATGGATGGATTGGCAGTTATTTGCAATCAACCCAATGATGCGCCCTGTTTATCATGGTATAATCCGTACAAAACCAGAAGATAGAAACTGGGATGAGATAACCAGAAATATTGATCGTGGAAATGAACTTTGGGCAATGCTTGATAAACATTTAGAAGGTAAAGAATTTATCGGTGGAGATAAACTAACTATTGCAGATTTTCCTCTGGGACCTGTTATTCATCGTTTTCATGCCATTACAGAAAATAGACCCTCTATACCAAATGTTGATCGATGGTATAATAATCTAAAAAAATCTGAAGCTTATCAGAAGATTGTGATGATCCCACTTGAATAATTTAATTAGGTAGTGAATTTATACCGTAGCGATTTGCTATTTTTTCAAGTTGTTCATATACAGCTGGAGTTATGGGGATTCCTAATCTTGTATTTTCCTCTATGGCAATAGCTTCAGGTTCTCCATGAATGTAGACTCTGTCTTGGTCAGGTTCTTTTTTTGCACCACGAATAATTTCATACGTGGCATCCATCTCTTTTTGAATTTCTTTTGGATCTCCAAAACCATCTAATCTAATAGCACCCATAAGATGGCCCATCGCGGGACGTTCAGTACCTCGAGCTCCTCTTATTCTATCAGCGAACGAAGTCCCCGTTACCGCACCGCATAATAACTCAACCATAAGGTTCAAACCATAACCTTTATGACCACCTGTTTCCATTCCGGATCCTCCTAATGGAAGTAAAGGAGCACCGTATGTTAAGACACCGTTATCATCCAAAACAGGTTTATCGCCAGTTGGTGATACCCATCCATCGGTTATTTCTCGCCCTTCACGAAGAGCAGTTTCAATTTTTCCAACAGCAACAGTAGTGGTGGCCATATCTAGCAAAAAGTTTGTATATTCTCCACCTGGAATCGCAACAGACATAGGGTTGGTTCCTAACATCGACTCCCTCGCGTAAGTTGGCGTTGTCCGCCCTCCACTGTTAGACATAGAAATACCAATGAACCCTCTCCTCATGGCAATATCTGACCAATACCCAGCAAAACCAAAATGACTGGAATTCGCCACTCCCACGAATCCTGTCCCGTATTCTTCAGCTACTTCCATTGCTTTTTGCATGGCTCTATTCGCGGCGATGATCCCTATTGCGTTATCAGCATCCAAAAGACCAGTTGTCTTTGAATTCATCTTGAGATCAAAATTTGGATGAAGATTGAGTGTGCCTTTCTCAAGTCTTACAATAAAATAACTTAATCGTGCAGCCCCATGACTTCTTACTCCCCTTAAATCAGCACCAACTAATACATCCGATACAAGATCAGCATCTTCCGGCTCAACGCCAACTCTAATCAAGGCTGTAGATAGAAAATCTTTCACAACAGAGGGATCATGCCTCTTCGTTCCTTTGGGTAATGGGGATGTTTCAACCATATCAACGTCTCTAAAAAAAAGTTAATAAATATACAAATCTGTTATAATATATTTTAAAATTTTATCTTTAGGAAGGGATTTGATAATGAAAAAGAGGTCGGGCGCTCATGTGTTAGTTGAGTCACTAGTCAATGAAGGTTTAACAACTATTTTTGGAATACCCGGTGTTGACACATTAAGCGTTTATGATGCATTTCTTGATCACCCTTCCGTCAAAGCAATCAATGTTAGACATGAACAGAGCGCTGTATTTATGGCGGATGGATATTACCGTGCATCTGGCAACGTTGGTGTTGCTCTTACAAGTGGTGGTCCAGGAGCCCTAAATACACTAACAGCAATGGGTACAGCACATAATGACTCATCAGCTATCCTTCATATTCTCAATGATAACCCTGCCCATGTTAGGGCGAAGGGTAGAGGTTACTTTCATGATGTAAGGGATCAATATGGAATATTTAGGCCAGTTATTGATTTTGGTTACCAAGCAACGATGCCTCATGAAATTCCTGATTCAATCAGAACAGCAATGACAGCTTTAAAAAGTAGAAGACCAAAACCAGCGCTTGTAGAAATTGGCGGTGATGCCTTTAAGATCCCAAGTGACATTAATATTGGTAGCAAGTCATCCAGCCACAGAAGAGCAGCAAATGATGATGAGTTGAACCAAGTTATCGAAGCATTATCCGAGTCAAAGAAGCCCCTTATTTGGTCCGGTGGAGGTGTTGTGCATGGTGATGCAACAAAAGGTTTGATTGCATTTGCAGAAAAACTTAATGCTCCTGTTATTACCTCTCAAACCGGAAAAGGCTCTATTCCTTTTGATCATCCCCTACATGTTGGAAATTGGAGCAATGAGAAACCAGTTCGGGAATTTATAGATGATACAGACCTAGTTATAATACTTGGCAGCCGTTTATCTTATTTCCCAACAGGTGGCTGGACTCTCAAATTCCCTGGTAAAGTCATTCAAATTGATATTGATCCAGCAGAACTGGGAAGAAACCATCCTGTTCATATGGGTATTGTTGGGGATTTGGGTGATGCGCTGGCTAGAATTAATAAACTCATTAATGCAAAGAAACTAACTTTTAATACAGCTGAGAGAAAACCTGAAATCAAAGCACTACTTGATAAGATTCACTCTGCCTTAGGTAAACCTGTAGAAGTTGATGTTCTCGACCAATTAAGAACAGCATTACCTCATGAAACTATTGTCTTTAACGATCCAACTACGATCGTTTTTTGGATGCGCTCTTACTGGAAAACATATCTTCCAAGAACTTGGTTCGTACCTTCCGGATTTGGAACATTAGGATTTGCTCTACCTTCTGCAATTGGTGCAAAAGTTGCACGCCCAGATGTGCCTGTAGTAGCCATGCATGGCGATGCAGGTGTTATGTTCACCATTCAAGATCTTATGACTGCTGTTGAACACAATATTCCTGTGATTTTATTTGTTTTTAATGACCAAGGATACGGCGTAGAAAGAAGACACCAAGATCATCTTTATGGACGTAGAAGTGGGGTTGATATCCAATCACCTGATTTTGTAGGACTTGCTAAATCATTTGGTGCCCATGGGGTACGAGTCAATGATCTATCACAAGTCGCAGAGACAGTATCGGAAGTACTTAATATCAACAAACCTACTTTAATTGAAGTACCGTGTGACTTTAAACATCCTGGTTATGGATCATTTATTGACTGGTCAAAGTATTAAAACCCACTAATTAGATTTACCGATGACATTACTTTTATTTTCTCGTCACAGAATACTGAATAATAGGGAAGTTTAAACTTTTTGAGCCTATTTGATTAATCTACCCTGAGTGTTTGTAGCATAATTGTAATAATCACTTTATAGTCTTAAGCATATCGATTCGTTATATATTAAAATTTATAAAAGGAATAATGCTATGGAAAAAGAAATGCTTGCAATTGCCTACTTTAAAGAAGGAGAAGGATTATTCGAGAAATTCATGGGCTTCATGCAATCTGAAGAGGGTATGGGTGCACGAAGACAAATCGCTCATGTTGAGAAGACCCTCCCATCAATATCACCAATGAAGAATTATGTTATGTTCAAAGTTCACGTTCATGACGAGCAGGGTATGATTGATTTTTGTGCTGGACGCAACCCTGTGACAAGAGCTACATGGGAAGAATGCATAGATAGAGTAGACCTTTTTGAAATAAACGAAATTCCCCTTTAAAAAAAATTGACTTTAAATAAATCTATTCTTATGGATTTTATAGAGATAAACCCTTGCCTCAGTTTGGCGAGGGGTTTATATTTTTTGATCCCATCTACCCATATAAGACGTTATAAAAACATGAATAAAAGTAGAAATATTTTACACTTTAGGTATGGGTATAGTTACCTATTAACCCCATCTATCAAATTTTTTTTCTTGTTCCTATTATTAATCATTTCGGATACTGCAAAAACACATGCTATGCACAATGATAACTTGATTGTTAAAGATGGCATTTTCTATAAAGCAGACACCCTTCAAAAATTTAATGGTGTTACAACAGGAAAAGAGCAATTCACAATTCAAAATGGTATCTTGGAAGGCCCATACTCGCGTTTTTATGATAATGGAAGACTAAGGGAAGAAGGAAGCTTCTCAAAAGGTAAAATGCAAGGCATAATTTATTCCTATTACCCAAATGGACAGCTAAAGAGGATCGCAAATTATCAATTTGGTTCCAAAGATGGAGAGATGGTCGAATATTGGTCTAATGGAATGATGTTCGCTCAATTCCTTTTCAAGAATGATCTTGAAAACGGCAAGCAAATCATCTATAGCAGATCTGGCACAATAAATTATGTTCTTTCTGGCATTTATGTTGATGGCACAAAAGTTGCTTCATTCACAAATTGATCTTATAAAATATCTATGACGATTATATTTATAGGATTAGCTTTATACATACTTCCAATTGTTATATTCAATTACGTTTTAAATAAAAACGATAATATTCTTGATAAAATGCCCTACACTGCAGAAGAGTTTGGAAGAACTATTCTTGATGAATTAGGAATAAAGGGTGTTGAGATTGAGTCAACAAGTGCTGGCGATCATTATGACCCTGATAAAAAGAAAATACGCATAAAAAATTTCCGACTAAACAGAAAAAGTATTACAGCACTATCAATCATAACACATGAAATAGGACACGCCATTCAAGATCACGAAGATTATACGCCACTAAATAGACGCCAAAAAATCCTAAAGGGCACCACTTGGATCTCAAGATTAGCTGGTGGCATAATGTATATTGGTTTAGGGCCTATAATTGCAACAGGTATGATTCCTCTTATTAAATTATCTGCTTTGATTATTCTATCAAGTATTCTAATTAGTCTTATTTTACATGTCATAACATTAGACGTTGAATTTGATGCAAGCTACAAAAGAGCCCTTCCAATATTGAGGGAAAAGATACCAGAGAATTACCATGCCCAATGCAACAAGGTCCTAACGGCTGCTGCATTTACATATGTTGTTGGATCATTAGCAAGTTTTCTGAGTTTAAGATATGCTTGGGCAATTATTCAAAGGGTTTTCAGATAATAATCTAACTAACATGCATTTGAAGAATTTTCTTTGTATCATCTGAATTTCTTATCTTTGCCTTGAGAGAATAAAGCTTACTTGCAGCCATCTTTCTTGTTTCTACTTCATCTATAATTGGAGTGGTATAATCACTTCTAAATAACGGGCTTTTCCATGGTTCATGAATAAATTCATTTGGATAATCATTTAGCTCATTTACCCATCTCTTGATAAAAATCCCGTCTTTGTCCTGATCATAACTTTGTTTGATAGGGTTATAAATTCTTATCGTATTAATTCCTGTGGTACCTGATTGCATTTGTAATTGTGAATAATGAATACCTGGTTCGTAATCTGTAAAAATTTTTGATAAAAAATGAGAAAATTTTTTCCAATCTAACCATAAATTATTGGCGGCAAAGCTAACTAACATTGCCCTCATCCTAAAATTTATCCAACCCGTATCGACTAGAGAACGCATACATGCATCAACAAATGGGAAACCTGTTTCCCCGGCACACCAAGCTTGATAAAAAACTTCGTTAAAATCATTTTCTCTTAAGCCATCATAACCTCTGTGCAGGTTCTTATATTCAATATCAGGCTGATCTTCTAGTTTTTGGATAAAATGTGATCTCCACCTTAATCTACTTTTAAATGCATTAATAGAACGCAAATTTAGGCTCGTAGAACTTTTGTTTTTCTTGTGTTGATCGATATAAGAATTTGTCTGATAGAAGATTTGCTTCAATGAAATATTACCGAAAGCAAGATAGGTGGACAGGCGTGAACATGAGTCAACCGAATACAATGGAGATGAAATATTTTTTGAGTAATTGTATGATCGTTCATGCAAAAAACTATCCAATAAATTCATTGCCTCATTCTCGCCACCTTTTTGTCTGTCTGTGTATACTATTTTTTCTATTCCTAAAGATTCAGATGACGGAATCTTGTCTGACTTTAAATTAATTTTGCTCAGTTTTGTTGGAGGATTAAATGGGCTGCGCTTCATCTCTTGATAAAATAGCCGAGCCCAATCTTTGCGTTGAGATAGATTGCGTACAACACCATTTGTTGGTATTTCAATCCAATTCACATTAAAAGACTTAAATAATTTTCTTAATTTAATGTCCCTTTGGTATGTCCAATAATTCCATGTTTCTTGATGCGACCAAATGTTTTTA
>Ga0255766_10005211_pt1 | contig 10864 bp, 13 predicted proteins | sample 071ome_23_FD_179966 | JGI IMG/M metagenome (GOLD analysis project Ga0255766, IMG submission 179966) | Coastal salt marsh microbial communities from the Groves Creek Marsh, Skidaway Island, Georgia - 071403BT metaG (version 2) | ecosystem: Environmental > Aquatic > Marine > Intertidal zone >... | reverse complement strand
TACCGGCGGATTACCCGAAGTGGGGTAAGAGAGAAGTGCGGGGCTGGCCGTGAATGTAGGCACCAGTCATTGAGCTACGTAAGGAGATAACATGTATAACTTAATTAAAGAGTTTAAGGGATATTTCACATGAGTAGAACATACATATTCGATTTAGATGGAACAATAGCGTTAATAGAGCATAGACGACCTATACTCGACAGTGACGACCCGAAGAAATGGAATAAATTCTTTGATGCATGTGTAGATGACACTGCTAACATGCCAGTGGTTTTAATAATGGCAGACCTATACTCACTGGGACACAGAATAGAGATATGGTCTGGTAGATCTGACAGGGTTAAGAAACAAACAGTGCAGTGGTTAAAGAGGTATAACATTCCTTTTCACCATTTAAAGATGAGAAAAGAGGGTGACTACACCCCTGATGATACGCTTAAGATGAACTGGTACATCTCATATGATTTAGATGAAAAGCCTGTAGCTGCTGTATTCGATGATCGAGATAAAGTTGTAGCTATGTGGAGAAGGATAGGTGTTCCATGCTTTCAAGTAGCGGATGGGGATTTTTAAGTATGAATAGAACATCACCCATGTTTGAGAACCCCATTTTTCTTGCAGATCTTATATTATCGGGGCTGAATACGTTGGCAGCAGAAGGTAGGTTGAATGCACCTGAAGTTTATAGCTACGTTTTCGACAAAACACATGAACTAGACGCTAAGCTGATAGCTGAAGCGGTTAGAGAGTTTAACCAAAAAGGAGAGAAGTAAATCATGAAAAAACTATTACCATTATCAATCGCGTCCGTAATTGCAACTAACAGTTTCGCAGGACAGAACCTCGGCGTATCGTACTCAAGCATTGACATGGCACTACTGGACTTGAAACCGTCCATGATGAATTTGCACCTAGAGAGCGATAATCACAGAAACATAAGAGCAGAAGGGCGTTTCTCTCTTGGTCTAACAGACGATGAGTCCTTCTATAACGGTGCTCACATATCGGCTGAGATAGATCACGTTGTGTCGGTTCACTTCAAGCTGTCGCCCGATTTCGATGCGACCGTTGCGCCGTATCTATCGATCGGCTACGCGCATGTAGAAGCAACGGCTACAGCAGATGTTGGGTACAATTGGACTGAAGTTACCGAAAGCGTATCAGACTCGATCATAGGCGTTGGGCTTCGAATGAAGCTAGACGAAAGGGCGAGTGGTTTCGTCGAGATCGGTAAGTTTGACGATTCGGATGTAGTGTCGTTCGGCATGTTCTTTCCGATATGAGGATATAGCATGAATCAGTCGAAACGAGATTTTGGCGATGGCTCTGGCGATAGCTATGGCTATGGCTCTGGGTGATTACAACCAAGCCCCAAAACTGGGGCTAATTAAAGGAGAAACACATGAACAAAGAGAGTTTATTAATAAAAGTTTTGGAAATGCTTTTAAACAGTGAATCAAAATCAGAAACAGAAGTAAAAGTCACAAAAAAAATAACAGACAGATATATTGGAAAATATGTCATTTGTCGCAGTAGAAATGAGGGAATTAACGCTGGGTATCTTGTTGATGCAGATGAAACGGGATGCAGATTAAGTGAAGCGAGAAGACTTTGGCATCATAAACCTAAGGAAAATGCGAGCTGGTATGAAGGGGTGGCCCTTTATGGGTTAGATGAAGACAGCAAAATATCGGCCAAAGTGGCGGAGAAAATCATCATTGAAGATTACTCTCTAACTCTCTGCACACCTGAGTCTAAAAAATCTATTGAGGGGTTTATAGCCCATGAAGCATAAAATCTCAGATAGATATAAACAAAATTTTAAAGGCTCTGGCTCTGGCGATAGCTATGGCTCTGGCTATGGCTCTGGCTATGGCTCTGGCGATGGCTCTGGCGATGTCTCTGGCGATGGCTATGGCTCTGGCTATGGCTCTGGCTATGGCTCTGGCGATGGCTCTGGCGATGGCGATGGCTATGGCTCTGGCTATGGCTCTGGGTGATTACAACCAAGCCCCAAAACTGGGGCTTTTTTAATAACTTAGCCTATGTCCTATAATTAAACTTATAGGACATCTGACAGGTATCATCGTGTCAGGCCAAGAGACTTCTCTATTGTTCGGTACCCTGCTATACCGGATAGCCCCAGAATCAAGGCTAATAACTGTTCAGGGTCACTTGTCTCGAATTCAACCCACGGGCTAAGTGCCGGGGCGATTATGAAGTTGAAGAACAAACCGATGACACTCACCCAGCCGACCGCTGGACGCCACCCAGCTACGAACACAGACCGATGCTTAGACTCGCTTATGGTGATCTGGGCCTGTAGCTTCTGAAGCGCTGTGACGGTCTCTGTGAGCTTCTGCTCAGCGTTCAGTTCTTCTTCACGCGATGTGTGGACGTTATCGATTATCTTACCGATCTCTTTGACTGGGGCCGCTGCGGCCTCCCCTATCAGCTTCTTAAAGAACCCCATGTCGTTCTCCTTCGTCACGTCATTATGATGCACTGAATCGATTGTCCTGTACTCGGAGAGGGCGCTATTGAATATAAAACAGAAGCGTTTACTTGAGTCACCCTTGCCTCTGCATTTGGATCATATAAAACAGAAGCGTTTACTTGAGTCACCCTTGCCTCTGCATTATCGGGGTGTACCAAAACCTCAGCCATTGAATGTGTAGCTCGAATCGCAGCACCACCCGTAGCTACAGAAACCGTATCACCATTCGTTCCAGCGCTGAAATAATCCAAATAAGCTGTTTGCGTAAAAGATCGCTTTGCAAATCCAACCCAACCCGCCGCAGTTATCCTACTTCCGCTAGTATCGGTTGTATCAACCTGCCAATCCGTTGGTTCATCATAACCATCACACCAATACTTACCTTGAAGAGTGACAGTAGCACCTGTCCCATTCACCCTAAAGCGTGCCCACGCCCATAGATTCGGAGGAAAGCTGTTAAATGCGTTACTTGATGTCCAAGCAAGTGTGCTTATAACATTATCTGCATCAGCACTACCTAAAACGCTTCCTGAACCACTAACCCAACGTACTACCGCTATACTCCCCACATTAATGTAGAAGTCATAACAAGTTTTATCCGAGTTCGATGTTCCGCTCGCTCTTACTCTTACTACTGCCTCCCTCGAATTAGAGCCAGTTAATTGAAATCTGCATAAGACTTCAATGTTATCCCTATTGGCATCTCCATCAACATCATCAAACGAATAAAAAACATCACCACTGTCGCCAGTGCCAAATTCCAGAACTCGATCATCCTCTTCACCAAGAGCTGGGTTTTCTATGGTTACGTCTGTGTTTGAGTCATAACGATCCGTAAAATTAGTTGGTGCTGAAGCTGTTGTTTGTCCTGAAAATGTAGTTGTGTATGTAGTCACTAATCCACCACCTCATACCCTATCTCAATTGCATTTACAGAAGAAATAGTCCAGTTTCCCCCGCCATTAGGATCGTTTTCAAATATATCAACATTAGTTTTATATTCGCTATAAGTAGCACCAGTAGTTGACCCATCTGACTCAGTCGCACTACTTTTTATTTTATTTTTAACAGTTCTGTAGCTTGCATCATCTTTAGAGAATTTATTTTTAACTTGGACTGCGTATACCGTACCAGATGTTGTAGACATACTCGCGGTTGTGAATAAATCCTTATGAGTTGCTGTTGAGCTACTATTGTATGTTGTATCACCATCGCTAGTAGTTTCATCTACATTCTGATAATTACTTCCCGACAAGGGGGTGAACTGCGATGATCCACCCGCACCATCAGGAAGAAGACTTTCTATTGCTATCTCTTTAACTATGTCAGTTAAATCTGATCCGCTATCATCACCGAAATAAATATCATCGAATAGCACTGATGTGTATAAATTGGGCGCATCAAATGTTATTACTTTTATAGTGCTATCGGCCCCTGACCCAATTGTATCTAAGCCTGTTCCAGAATCTTCTAAAACACCATCTAAATATAAGTCAATTGTCCCTGTTGAGTTATTAAGAAAAATTTTGAATGATACATAATGCCAAACATTTGTTATATATCTGGCTGAGACAAGAGGTGTGGTGTCTGATAACGATGTTGAGATATATACAGTCTTGTTATATATCCCAACATAAAACGTTGGAGTCGCACTGCTATCTCCACCGAAATGAAATATGTCACGTATAGATGTCGTGCTACTTGTATCCTTAAAAGCAAACCCCCCATAAATAGTGCTGCTTGAGTTTTGTGGCAGAATAACCAAAGCTATCATGGCTGAGTTTGCACACTGCAAAGCTTGACCCCCGCCCCTGCCGGATACTAAAGTAGCTGCACCAGAGGTGGTATCTTCGGCGTACCTATTGTCATTCATTATGTCAGCATAAGAACTATACCCTTCAAATCCTTCCATCCAAAGTAGAGCCATTAGCTTACCACCTCATATCCAACTTCCATTGCATTAACGCCGCTTTCAGTCCATGCCGAACTCGTGTCTGGATCATTTTCAAAAAGATCAGTTTTATACGAGTATGACTGATACCTCATCCCTACTGTTGCGCCGTTTCCTTCTGTTACGTTGCTCAGAACTTTATTTCTAAAAGTTCTCGTCCCTGCCTGCTGTTTATTAAATTTTGATGAAATTTGAACTGCATATACAGTATTAACTGGCTGACTAAGATTTGCAGCAGTGAATAAATCTTTATGACCTGAAGTCGAACTTTCGTTATATGTTGTGTCATCATCTGGCGTTGTATCATCTACATTCTGATAATTCGATCCAACAGAGGGTGTAAATTGCGTACTTGAACCTACCCCATCAGGAACTAACTGTTCTATGAATAGATCACCAACAATATCTGTCATGTCTGATCCAGAGTCATCACCGATATAAACATCATCAAAGTTGATATCATGGTTTACGCCACCGTGAAAAGCAAACCTATTAACGGCTGTTGATCCATTTGCGCTAGTATCAAGACCAGTATTTGAATCATCCAAAACACCATCCACATAGATAGCAGCAGTTCCAACGGTATCACTCATTAAAACCTTAAAGCCAATGTGATACCAAGTTGATGCACTTAACGGACTTGTCTCTGCTAGTGTAGTTGCCCCGTTTTTTATAGCTAAAGTTACGGTTGGGCCAGAAACCACGAATTCTATATCAAATATTTCACCGTTACTAGAATCACTGAAAGATATGATCTGGACTATATTAGTCTGTACATATTTAAAGCCAAACCCGCCGTATATAGTGGCTGTTGAATCTTGTGGTAAATAACACCCGACACTTTCACCGTCATTATCAAAACGTAGGCTTTGCCCTGATACTCTGCCCGATTCAAATACTGGATCACCTCCATTAAAATCGGAAAAAAATCTTGGGTCTTGATATAACTCCGTTACGGTAGAATAGTTTTCAAAGCCTTCCATAAATAGTAGTGCCATTATTAGTCCCTCGTCGCTTTCACAAATATTGATATGTCTTCAAGCGTAGCGTCCGCAGAGGATGGCGCTACCATTGTCATTATGTCGTTAACTGCGAACGACTCGTCTGCGGCTACGTCGAACGCCCACGTGCCGTTGTATTCAGTCGGTGAGCCTGCACTCCACGTTACAGTAGCAAACTGAACCCCGTTACGACGTATGCTGAACACTGGACTACCTGTTGACTCCACTCTTGCATTAGCCGTACTGCCGGGTGCCCCGTCTGTAATAGTGAACGCCCGTAACGCCCTCATCCTGAATATCTCTTGACTGTTAGTCGGTACGCCGCTGAAAAACACACCGATGTCGTAGGGCGCATCGACTGTTACTGTAGCCAGACCACCCCCGCTATCTGCAACGCTGACGCCTGCGCCAACGAAGTCGATTGCGGTCACGTCAGACTTGGTTTGCGGGGAGCCACCGTCTCCGACTTCAATGCCAGTGATGCCACCGCCACCACCAGTGTCATTAATCGTAACCGTGACAAGACCACCCCCGCTATCGACAACAGACGCAACCGCTGTACCTACAAAGTCAATCGCAGTGGCTTCAGAGATGACCTGCGGAGAGCCACCGTCTCCGACTTCAATGCCTTGTATGCCGCCTTCTATAGTGACAAGCGCTTCGTTACCACCATCGTTAGTAACAACAACACCATCCCCGGCAAAGTCGATCGCAGTCGCGGCTGATACAATCGAGCTGTTATCGTCTTTAACGTTGATCCCAGTGAGACCGCCCCCAATCCCCGAAGCCGTCCACGCTAACACTGACGGTGATCCGGTGTCTGTCCATATGTAGTAGTCACCGTCGGGTCGAGACCAGACCTTGAGACCGACCTGCTCGCCGCTCATCGATATCTGCGTACCGTTCGAGTCGAACCCCGGCACGTAGTACCACTGATCTTGATAGTACGCCGCGATGCAGTTCTCTTTACCGACCCACACGCCAGTCGGTGATGTTCCGACGATATACGCATCGCCGTTCACAGGTGAGCCGGGGGGTGTGTTAAGACCGACCTGCCACACGCCTGCTGCCAGTAGCACCTGTATCATAACCATCGCGTCGTTATGCGTTACGTGCATTTGATTCTGGTTATTCGATATGTACGGTATTCCTAAATTAACACTCGTTGTCATACTGTTGCCATCGCAGGATAACCCCGCCCTTTTGTTGCTGAAATTTGGTACACACGCAGATCGACTGGATCACCCGGCGTTAGCCCATCGTTAAACTGATCAGTACCAGTATAGGTGATCGTCTCTGACGTAGCGGATACGGTTCGTAGCACAACGCCTCCCGGCCCTGTTATATCGACCTCATAGGCTTCTGACTCTTCGTTGATGGGCTCCTCTGCGCCACCTAGACCATTGATCGTCCCTCTAATACGTCTCAGCCACGTCACCGTTAGGTTGTTGCTTGCGTCCCTCACACCTTGGACATGGACAGGTGACAAAGGCTTTGAGCGGATGCCCGTGTTGACCATTGTGAATCCGAAAGTATCGATATTGCTGTTATATTCAGTTGAAGCGAAATAGGCGTATATCTCATTCCAGTCGGTACGTCCGAAAGCTGCTGAACCTACAGAGGTGGGGTCTAATAACACGAACACCTCATCGTCACCGTGGTTATCGATCTCATGCTCAGTGCCGTACAATCCTCGTAAGAGAGTGCTTATAGTGTACGTCGTGTCTGAAACATAAGTAGCGTCAGCGAATTGAATGATCTCTCCACGCGAACCATCCTGTGCTCCTAGCCAAGCAAGATTAGCCCCGTTCAGAACATCAAGTTCTTCTCGACTATCAAGAGATGTGGCTGGGGAGTACAAGTCGACTGTTACAGAATTAGTTCGATCCCATGTGACCGATGGGCCTGAAGGCAGAGCTGTCGCAACGTCACCGATTGTAGCGGGGGTGTTAGTCTCTCCGATTTCAACAAAGGTGGAGTCGTAACCCGTGTTGTAGAGGATATCACACCCTGTCCAGTCTGCAGTCGTGCCTGTAGCCGCCCAATACACCCCGTCGTTATCGTCACCCCCTGAATGGATGAGGGGGCCGTCTAACACGACCAATATGTTATACGCACCTATGATAGTCCTATTAGCCGTGTAATTCGCTGACTCACCTGTAACGGATATCGAACCCAACGCCACGTCTTCAAATTCGCCTTGAATCTCTATGAGACCGTTTCGACCTCGCGTCACGTTGGTCACTAAGATCGGTTTTATCTCGTCATTAAACGGGATGCCGACCGACTGGCCTGCCATAAGACCCACGAATTTATCCGAAGTGCTGAACCGAACCTGCCATTTACGTGACCACATGTCTCGACCGATCTGTTCAGCAACAGTACGCGACTCGTCAGCCGTCATCGAGATCGGGATATCTACAACATAGTCGTTGTTTCCTTGGTTCACGGGCCTAAAAGCGTGTTGCGTATTGGTCTGATACTCTCGGCCTATGTCGATGTACCGCACTGATATCTGTCGAGGTGACTCGTAGTTAGGGATTATCGAATACTCGATCGGGCCGTTTTCAGGTCGAGAACCACCTGCTTCATACCCGCCTAAGTCGTCTAGGCTCAGTGTCCCCACCATGCCCGAAGGTCTCGGTATGAACCTGATGTCTCCGTTTTGTTGTATCGAATGGAAACGGTACTTAGCTTCTAACATCGGGAGTAACGATGCTAACGGTGCGTTCTTATGAACGACCATACCGTTGACTTCAGCAAGACCAAGATTAATCGTCGAAGCGTCTGTCACCCCCGCACGACTGCATAGGTCAGAGACTAAGGTGCTCACGCCTATTGATGTGTCGGCCTCCACTTCAAATTGGAAGTTCGGAACACTGTTTCTGAACTCAGAGGACAGATTGATATTCTTAAAAACGACGTATGCGACCCCCCTATACGCGGGTACGTTTCCGACACCCTCCGATGCCTCCATAGTCGGGTCGACGCCTTGTGTTTGTGTACCCTTATACACAACGATTTCATCTGACACTGAGGTGTGTGATGACGTTATCCACAGAAGACCGAAGTTAGTCCCCAATGTGTGGTAGTGCTCCCGCTGTTCATCATCGTAGAATTCGCTGCTGAACGAACCGTAGTACGTCGCCCCGGCGATCGCATCTTCAGGGAAGTCCGTTACGGGTACTTTCTCCCCAGCTTCTAACCTATCCCAGATAGCTGCCCACTCATCAGATATCGCTCTTATCGGGTCTCTGATCTCATCAGGTATCCAGCGATTAACATACGTCACACCGCCGTTGTCTTCATTAATGTACGTTGGGGGCGGGTCAACTAGAAGCGCATCCACGAAGGCTTCTATTTCCGCCTTGCCACCGGGGAACATCTGATAAATAGGGTTTAAATACTGTAACAGCGAGCTATATCGTTTATACAGCGTCACAGTGGGCACTGAGCCGTCCGCCAGTTCTGACTCAAATACGACTTTATTGTTGGCCCATATCCGTGTCACTCTTGATACAGGGCGTCCACTTATCGCAACAGCGAACGACCCGTAGTACGTGTACTCTGTGATCTTAGTGCCGCTGCTGAGCGCATTGTCGCCCTCACGCCTTGTTTGCGAAGTCTCTGTTATCCCAGAAGTCCATATGATGTTACCGGGGACACGGTTAGACGCCCCATAGCATAGCGGTATGGGTACTCCGTACTCTGACTGAGTTGTCTTGAATTCATCGACTTTTTGCCCTTCAATGTCGTCAGGAGCCGTAAGCGCTTGGACAATGAGTGCGTCTAGGTACGAGCCTAGGACAGCTAGGCCGAACGAAGCAAACGCCTCCAGTTTGGCAGTCGTCGCTATTGCAGAAAACAGAGCTGTTGCCATGCTTGTCTCTCCCTAAGCTTTAAACCTGTAGTACCCAATTATGTCCATGCTACTCGGCAATATCTCTTCGACAACCTCAGCCGTCGGGTACCCTCTCGCATGAACCGCCATTATCCCATCGTCTAAACTCGTTATGATACCCGCGTGGTACGCCATGCCTCTGCCCCACGACAGATGAACTATGGCCCCCACTTCAAGCGTGCCTTTCTTTATAACACGCCCTTTAAGCCTTTTAATGATCTCAAGTGCATTAGGTATCCGCTTGTACCTCGACAATAACTTCATCTCTCGGTCTGTTAGCCGAACGATATCGAGTTCTTCAGCTACCCCCAACACGATGCCGAGGCAATCGACACCGACACCTTTGGTTCTTCCTTGGTGTTTGAAGGGCGTACCGACCCACGTTCTGGCTTCAGTCACGATATCATCTGATCTCAGTTGCTTTCGGCCTCCACCCTATCAGCTCATCTTTACCCGGAATATGCGGGAACCCACCGAAGTTAACGAAGTTGCTAAACTTATTCTTACACGTATCGCTCAGCTTATCGCAACCCGGCGTCATAGTGTATTGATCACCGATTTCAATCCTGTACGCGCAGGCATCCCAAAGCGTTATGGTGGAGCCTACTGACGTATCAACGTGGTTCGACTGACCTGCGTTCTCCCCTGTCGTCCACGTTAGGACACCGAAGTTAAAGTACCCGTCGTCCTCTGTTCTGGCAGAGTCTAAAAACACGCGCTTACGCGACAAGCCCGGAGTGGTCGGCTGAGTTATCGAAGTGACTGCACCTGACACCTGAAGACCTGCAAGCGATACGCCGCAGTTCGAATCGCCTAACACATGACGGCACGAAGGCATGTATATGTCGAGTAAGTTTTTCTGCTGAGCGATAGATGCCTGCGTTACGACATCCGCTTTGAAGCTAACAGTGCCTTTCGTTATTTGACCCAACAAACCAAAGAATATTCTAAACGGATACTCACCCTCGTCGGTCTGCCAAGGTACGACCCACGCTTCGACTGTAGCTCCATCGAACCACCCGGCTAACAACTCTTCGTCTTTAAAGTTGTTCGAGTTGATGATCGCATTGATCTCGACATTACCACTTTCAGATAGCCCCACAACGTTCTCCGATGCGGTAGACGCCAGAGACGCGCACGTCTTATACGTGTCACCTCTCCACGTCAGGTCGACATCCAAAGTCGTGTACCTGAACACCGTACCGTCCGTTCGTGTTATCGTCCACGCTTGAGTCCAATGCGTTATGCATGGAACGCCAACGCCTAACACTAACACCGCTGACTGGGTGGCTCTAACCGAAGCCGATACGGTTCCGTGTAGGGCTAACAAGGCAGACTGTGTTACACGAGTATCACCTGTACCGTCGGTACCGCCTGTGCCGCCCTTAAGGGTCATAAGACCACTTTGCGTGACTCGCGTCTCTGCATCAAGACTTGCGACAGCCTGCGCTTCGACATCTGTAACCCGTAGTCCGACCTCATCGCCCGATAAGTCTGCTGGGTCTCCGTTAGTC
>Ga0255766_10005205_pt1 | contig 10873 bp, 9 predicted proteins | sample 071ome_23_FD_179966 | JGI IMG/M metagenome (GOLD analysis project Ga0255766, IMG submission 179966) | Coastal salt marsh microbial communities from the Groves Creek Marsh, Skidaway Island, Georgia - 071403BT metaG (version 2) | ecosystem: Environmental > Aquatic > Marine > Intertidal zone > Salt... | reverse complement strand
AAGAAATGTAAAGCATTTGATATGGTGGCTCTTCAAAGATTAACTTCCAAACAACCCAACTGTGCATAAATACAGATTTACCGTGGTCACGACTACAAATAATAACTGTTCTTTGAGTAGTGTTCATTAATTCGTGCCATTCTTGAATATAGGAAGGAAAGTCAAAGCCTAATACATTTTGAAAGAAATATGGAAATGAATTGCGGGACAATTGCATATCCATTTCATGTTCAAAATTGAAGGCTTCTAATTCCATATTATCATCCTGCCATAAATTTGTTTAATGCCTCTTTGATAACATTTGCCTGCTTTCTGCTTATTTTTTGAGGTCTGGCATCTCTATCTCTTTTTATTTTTTCTAAAACATAAAATTTAATAGTTCCTTTTCCAAAAGACATGCTAAAATTAGGTTCGCCTTCCATATATTCTTCTATGATTTGTTTTGGAGTTTTGGGTTTATATTTTGGAGGAGCAGGAGGTTCAGGCTTTTCTTCTTTTGGTTGTGTTTCAGGCTTAACTTTGCCTTGTTTAAATGATTCTAGACTTGTTAAGAGTTTATTTTTCTCTTCTTCTGTCATTTTTCTATTACGGACTTCTTCTAACAATACTGCCCCTAACTGCTGAACCGCCAATTGTGGGCCTAAACGACTCATAATGATTCCATATTTATCTAATATTTCTTTTACTTCTGCAAAGGTTTTTTGAGGAATAACTTCTTCTTCCCACATAGGATATTCATCTTTTTCATCTCCCTTTTGATATCCAGCATCTTCATCGGAAAATTGATGTTTAGGTATTCCATAACCACCAGCAAACATAGTAGTGAAAACTACTGCTAAATCATAGGGATTTGTTGCTTTACCAGCCAAAGAACTAGTTTGTTGCTGTTGTGGTAAAGTATCACCTTTACCAAGCATTTCAAAAACAATTTTTTCTTTTCTATTTGGTTTAATATAAAACCAACCGTGTTTAGCAGCAGGAGGATTACTTAAAATCTTTTTTGCGAACATATCTAAATCTTCTTCCGTGTATATTTCGCCCTTTCCTCTTAAGTATTCGTGTCCTCTTTTCATGTAATGCCCACTTACATAAACTCTTTCATCTAGTGGAACATCTTCGTCCTTTTTAGCATCTTTCATAGAAAGAGGTGCTTTACTTTTATATCCGTCAGCATCATGCGGCTTATAATAGTCAAAATCAACATAACTACTATCTGGCCTCCACTTAAGAATATCTTTCCAAGACTTCTCAAAAGTAGGGAAAATATTCTTTGGTTCTTTAGGTAGCCTTCTTCCTCTTCTCAATCCTCTCACCCCATATTTTCCATGAATGTCAAGAAATTTTCTTCCTTTTGGAATACCTTGTCCTCTTTTGACTTTACCAACCATTTCTTTGCTAACGCCTGTAAAAATAATAGCAGTTTCAAATCCTTCCAAATTGAGTTTCTTATCTGCATTGGCGGTATAAGGCTGCCCTTTTTCAATAACATCAATCATAACATATGTGTTGTCTTGTTTCACATTTGTTCCAAAAAACCAGTATTTGCCTTTCTTTAAATCCATCTCAGTTAATTTTTCTAACCAACCTTGCATTAAAGTAGTCCCTGCATTCGGTATTCTGTCGCTGACCTGCCTTAAATATTGCTGAGAGACAAATGCTTTATATTCTGCTTTACCCTTTGACTTGATATTTTTGTCTTTGAATCTGTCTCTTGTTCCCAAGTCGGGTGCAGGTTCTCCCAACTCAAAATCATCCCAAGTGTTATCGGGTAAGTATTTGAGAACATTAAACCATGATGGAGTAGGGTCGTCAAGATAAACACACTTAGCAAACTCGCCTTCACCACGAATAGAACGAATAGCCCAATTACCATTAGGGTATGCGCTATTCCATTCATTTACTACTGATTCAGGAAGTAATTGTTTCATTTGTTCCCAGTTCTCACTATCGGGAAAAGCCCATCCGTTCTTTTTTGCAGTAGAAATCCAACGAGCATTATCACCATCTCTATGTCCAAAAGCAGCAACTAAAGGTTTAGATTGATTTAACTGTGGCTCTCTCGCATCCTGTAATGCACGATTATTTCCACCTATTTCTCTTCCTTTAGCACTAGCATACATTCCACCAACAACAGTATGTGATGGGTGTTCTTTGAAGCCAACTGTTGATATTGCTTTATTATCATCATCAACACGAATAAGCCAGTTATCTAAAGCATAAAGACCAGTCTCTAAATCCTTTCTGCGAGTATAGGGGTCGTCAGGATTATCCTGAGCAAACCTTCTTTTCATATCTTCATATGAAAAAATCGCAGGTAGAACCTTGGGCATGTAGCATCACCTAAAAGATGCTTTAATCATATAAACTTGTTCACTACTAATACCATATTCTCTTGAAATATTTTGGTGAGAATCAACAGCCTTAATAATTTGTTCCACCTCAAATGAAGTCAAGTCAATATTATCATCAACTTGAAGTTTAGTAATCATTTTATTGATACCGTAATCATTAAGAGGAATTTGTCCGTAGATAACTGGCTTTCCTAATTGTTCTCTAATTACATCGTGAGCCTTTAATAATTTGTGAAGGAGAACAGGTAAGTCCACTTGAGCCGACTCAAAGATAGACTTCAAATTATTATATGCTTTCTTAGAAGCAGGAGATTTTTTCGTAAGAATACCTTGATTCATGTCTAACCAATGAGGCAAAGCGAAAACAGGGAAAGGTTTTCGTGCTTTGAAGTCTTTGTGAAATTGCTCGGCTCTTTCCTTAATAGACTTACCATCAAAGTCTTTATTTTCTTTTTCCATGTTTCCAGTTTCTCGCATATAATGATGCAATAGTGCGGCAGCATAATTATTGTTTTTCTCTTGAGTGCCTTGACCAAAAATTTCAGTTAATGCGTCAGCAAACTCTTCACCATCAGTAATCAAACCAGAATCAATTTTAACTTCGGGCATAAAGATAACATTGAGGAAATCAGCAATTGCATTCATATCTCCAACATCAATTTCTTCCCTTGAACCTTCAAAAAGAGTATCATATGCACCAGACATAACAGTATCTAAGCCCAAATCAAGACTTAAGGTTTGCATAACCTTTGAACCAATACTAGAAGCAAAATTAGGCATTTCAATAGGTAACATACCACTATAAATCGGGTCAAAGTAATAAGCAATAGCAGAATCCATCATCTTCTGCAAGTCACTTTTAAAACCTTCTAATTCTCCTCTTAGTTGGCCTTTTTGGTTTAAAGATAAGGGAACTTTTGCCCCACCGATTAAACCAACGGTTGAACCTTGTGCTTCTCTTGCTTCAAAATCACTACCTCTTCCTCTTCCTTTGGAACTTCGGGCTTCAACCTCCATTCGGAAATCTTCATCACTTAAAATATCATATAAGTCATTAAAGAAGTTTTTAATGTTATCAATATTTTCAACACTAATTTTTTCTCCATCAACAAAAGAAGGGAATGAGTCTTCTTCATAAATTTGATTAAACTTAGCATTATTAAGAACAGAAATAGGCAAAGCCATAACATCAACTTCGCCTTCATCAAGAATCTGGGTATCTTCAACTTGCTCTAACCATTCTTCAACATCTCTAGTAGTTTCTAAAGTAACTCCTTCTCCCTCATCCAAACTATCTAAAATATCATCAAGAACTTCAAGAATTTCTCTTTCCATATCTTGAGTAATAGCAATTAACTTTTCTCCTCTGTTATATTCATAAATCAATAAAGGGTCGGTTGATTGTAAAATATGTCCTAATTCATCTTCCCAAGTGTATTCTTCTCCTAATTCAGATAAATCAACAGTATCGCCTTCATTACTACCTCTAGAAAGAGAACTGGTCATATCCTGTAATAGTTCTTGGTTCACATCTGCGGCATCAAATTCATCTTTGTAATTTCCTGTATTAGTTTCTTTACTAAGCATTCTATCCATAGCCAATTTATAAGAAACAGCGTTAAAGAAACGATGATAACCAGACTCAAATGTTCTATCAACATTATCAAACTTAGCAATATATTCTAAGTTTAAATCATTAAACCGACGAGACAAATCATCAAACTTAGATTGGGTAGCCTCATCCCATTCAATTTCTCTAACTTCAATAAAGAAGTTAGCCATATCTTCTTCAAATTGTTCATATAGGCCACCAATTTGTGCCCAGTAATTATATACTTCAATACGATTGCTTTTCTTTGAAACATCAATCGCTCCTAGAAAAGTATTAATATCAATAGTAAAAGACTTATATTCAGTAGTTTCTAATCTATCTTCAAGAACTTCTTTTACCTTTTCAAGATTATATCTTAAATCTTCCCGAATTTGTGAATCAGGACTAAGCATCATATTTATTTGTTTTATCGGTTCTGCTTTAGGACTTCTAACATCAATGCTTCCTTTAATTTTTTGATTTAATAATTGATTAGAAGTGACTCTTGCTCCTTGATTATATAGATTTAAGGACATAATATCTGAAAGAAATCCCGAAATCTGTTGTTGTTTCGCCCTTTCCTGTTTTATGGGCTTAGTTTTCAATTGTTCTGTAATATATTTTCTTGCTGCTTTTCCTTTCTCAGCAATATCCGATAGTGCTTTTTCTCTTTCAGAAGTATCTTCAATTAGCCGAGCCTTATCTCTAAGGGAATCAGTAAAGCGATTTAAAATAGAACGCATCTCGGTTCTTTTTTCGGCGGTTTCTGCTGTCGCTAATCCTTCAAGCCTTTCACGGCTAAGGTCTAGCATTTCTTTTTCTTCAGTTGTTAATTCAACCATCTTAATTCCTCACTTGCTCTCTAATGATGTTTGCCTCAAGAAACCTTTTATTAGCAAGAATAACTTGGTTGTCTGGGAATGAGGCTGGATTTTTAACAAATTTCTCAAGATGTAATTTAAACCCTTCAATAATCTGTTTCTTGATATTTTCTATAATGTTAGGCATATTGTCATTTAATTTCTTAGCCGCCTCTTGCGCTTCTGCTGAATCGGGGTTAGCGTCTATGGTCTTAAAGGATTCCCTTACTTCCTCGTCGCCAACCAACTCATCAACTTGAGCAAAGAAACTTAAACTTCTTTCGGGAGTAATTGTCTCTAAAGCAGATGCTTTATTTTCTAAAGTATCAGCAAGTTCCATTAGACCTCCACTATCCTTTAATTTTTTACCCATCATAATAAGATATGCTTCAAAATCTTCCATGTTTAAAACTTCTTGACGAAGGGTTTCAGTTTGAGCAGAAATATCTATTTCTTTTTTACCTTCTAATCTTTTCTCAGTTTGAGCAATATCTCTTTTGAGATTATTAATTTTTTCTTCTTGTCTTGAAATAGATTCAAGTTTATCTTTCGGTAATTTTGCTTTTCTTCGCATGGCTGTTTCTAATTTTTGTTTAAGATTAGAAAGTGTTTCCTCAGTCTTTGTTTTTGCACTTTCGGATAACTCAGCAGTTTTACCTCTAATTCCTTCACTATATGCAGTTTTAGGAGAAACTTGCTTTAATTTTCCAGTTCTATCATCAATAACTTTAATTTCTGCATAATTTGCTTTTTCTTTGCCTGAATACCATCTCATTATTTTTTGTCCAGATTCATCATATTGTTCTTTTCCATTTTCATCAAGGTCAGGCCCAAGAAACTTTGTGTCATATCCATCTCTGAAATATTCAACAGTAAAATCTTCACCTTCTTCATAAAATAGTTCATCTTCTAAAGATTTAATATAAGCAGTAGCCTCTTTAATAGTAAAATTGCCTTCAAGGAATGTCAATTGCTCTTTTTGTCTATTTAGTGCTTCTGTGGAAATCATGTTCTGTATTCGCTCACTATCAGAAATAATTTTCCTAATTTCAGAAGTAATTTGTTTTCTAGACTTTGAGCCAAGACCATCAATACTAGTAAAAGCACGAATATTAAACTTTCTATCAGTAGATGTTTCACCAGCAATTAACGCTTGATAAATCTCTTCAATAATTGTTTCAGTTGCCTGTTCTTCTGTAAGTAATTGCTGAACTCTTATAGAATTAAAGAAAGGTTTAGCCCAATTATTAGGAAAATCGTTTGTAAGAATAATTTTAACAAAAGGATTAACATTTAAAGATTTAGGACTAGATTTATCCAAGAAAATGACAGATGCGAAGTCTGCACCGTTTGGAAATTTTTTAGGCCTAAACGCTCTTACACTTCCAGCAATATTATCAACCGCACTAATGTATTTCATAACAGAAGCACCAGTAAAAGGCTCAACTATTTCCATTTTTGTCCCTGTGGTTACAAAAACCTTCTTTTGACGAACTAAATCATCAACTTCAACACTTTCGTTGCCTGAAACGAACAACATCTTCGTATTTGTCTTGCTTCCATCGGGATTTCTCATAATTTTGTTGTAAGTTTTCTTAACTCTGTCTTTTTGCTTGATAGTTGCGTCATCGTCAATAATTTCCTTTGTCTTTTTGCTTCTTTTTGCAACCATTAGAGCAACTAATTCACCATTATTTTTTAAATCTGTCAAAATTGAGCCTTCTTTTAGTTCTCCGCCGATGGCTTCGGCAAAATCAGCCAAAAGTTGCTCATTTGATGGCGGATTTTCAAACATAATTACAGATTTTCCTGATTTTTCACGCAAAATGTCCAAAGCATCTCTAATATCTCGGTTGGATTGGAGGGTTCTCTTACCTAAATTAGCATTTTGCTCAATTTCTTCCAAAATTTCATCAACTTTTGCTTGATTTTCGTTTCTTTTCGCTTCTAAAGCCTCTTGAATTAACTCTCTAACATCATCAATAGTCATAAAACTAGCGGCTTCCTTCAATTTTTGAATATTTTCTTGCATTTGTTCAATAGTTTGGTCGCCATATGGCGGTTTTCCGTATAAATCTTTTAGTTTTTGCAGGTCAATTGTTCCTGCATCCACTTGACGAAGAATATTTTTCAAAGTTTGTGGTTCAGTTTTAAGATTTTTAATCTCTTCAACTGCTTTTTCTGTTTGAGCAGCATTAACGATTACAAAGGCCAAAGTATTTTTGTCCGATGGAATCATTTTTAACTGCTCAAACCAACCTATTTTAATCCCTCCTTATTTTTCTATCCATCTTCCATGATTTTTAGCCAAAAACTCTTTTTTAGATTTTAAATACTTTGCACTATCACCTTTGTAATAGTCACCATCAAGGCCTAACATTCCATGAAAATCTTCATCATATTCTTTATAGTGTTCAGGATTATTTGAATCGTATTCTTCTTCTGTGATGCGGTCGCCGCTATTATATCCCCACTTTACATTAGGATATTCTCTTTCAAAGTCCTCGTTGCATCCCTTACATTCATACCAAACATCTAAACCGCCTTTCTTATGTTTAATGCAATAGATTCCCCTTCGTTTTAAAATACTTATCCAACTCATTGTTATTTCTCCTTACTTAAAACGGCATCATTTAATCTATTTTGCCATGATTCTATCGCCATTGAAATTTCTTTTTGAAAGCCCATTTTTACCTTCAATGGAAGATAAATTAATTCTTCATATCCTTCTGCTTGTAAGTTATCTACCATTTTATCTCTAATGTAAGATGAAAACTCCTGTGCTAATTGTTTAGCATCTATTGTATTTTTCTTTAATATATCTTCCCAAGTCATTGTAATCTCTCCTGCATTTATGCTAGTAACCAAGTTATTCTGTCAAACAATTTAAAGAATTTTTCGTCGTCATTAAAAGTTCTAGGAAGTTCTAATTCTTTAATCATCCTAGCCATAGCATCGTATTTAGCATTGGATTGCCCTCCGAATTTATCAGCATACTGTCGGCCTTTTTGGTTAAACAAACTATAAGCGCGTTGAATATTCCTCTGCTTTAATGCAGTTTTATCTTTTAATAAGTTTTCCCAACTCATTGTAATCTCTCCTGCATTTTCTGTTTAATATCCAGCCAAATCTCAGGATTGTTCTGCGCTAACACCTCTTGAACAATTTGCATCTGTGCGACAATAATTGTATCTTGTCGCTTGTGAATCAATTTACCCTTGAACTCCATAAGATACTTCAAAGATTCTCTAATTTCTCTTGCTAACTTGGTAAGAGCATCAATCATCTTAGGGTCTAAGTCATTCCCCAAATCATTGAACACTTGCTCTAAACGCATATCTAACTTCTGCACATTGTTTGAAAGCAAATCAACTTCATTTACTTCCTTTTTCGCTATCATCATGGCCGCAGATTCTTGGACGATTGGGGCTAAGTGGTGTTTCATGTGGCGTTGCACCTGCGTTTTTGTGGTGTCCAGCGCAGAAGAAACAGCCTCACTTGAGATATTACCTTCTTTTAACGCTTGTTCGTAGTGTTTTCTCATTGGGTCTGTGCATAGAACACATTGAGGATTTGACGACATTTTGTATTCGCCCATGTGGTTTCTTTGATGTTGTGCCGCAGTTCCGCTTCTCCAATTATGGATAGTGTCTAATTCATCACAACTCGCCTGTCCTGTTTCAAGAGCCGATTCAAGTTCTTCTCTATTCGGTGCTTGACAAAGACCACAACGCTTGCGATTAACTGTCATTGTAATCACCTAAAGAAGATAGGATAATTTCTTGAAATGGCCTTAAGAGAACTAAAGGCCATTGAGAAGGATTCTGTTCCAATATTTTCTTTCATTTGGTCTAACATCGCTCGCATCAACATATAATCATCTGTGGCTATTTTGTTTTTCATGGCCTCAATTTTGCTCTTGGTTTTATTATAAGTTTCAGTATCTTTTGTGATTTGATTACCAGCATTTACCATATTTCTATTAAGTGCGGCTTCTTCCATTTCTTCGGGAGCGTATTTATCTCCTAACTCATTAAACTCCCTTGCTTCATCAGGGTCTAACTTTAAAATGTCTTTCCACATTTTATTCCCTCCATAAAAGTTGCTGCCACATTTTAGAAATAACCTTTTGATTAGGATTCAATTTAAAGTCCTTATCTTGATAAGTGTCTGGATATTTTTCCCTAGCGGTCTTTCTATAATCAAAACCAGATTTTCTTTCATTTTGCCATGCTCTAAAACCATTCGGTGCTTTGTTAGTATTTCTACGCTTTAAGGCTCTATCAACTAAATTAATGATAGGTAAAGCAGTAAGTCTAATTCCAGCCACTCTACCCGTCAAAGACTCTTTTTCTCCCTTTGGGCCGATGTTAGTAATTTTTCTTGCTAATGCTTGTTCTTGTGGGCCAGATTTAATGGGAAATTCTGTTGCTTTTAATTCAGACCTAATTTTACTTGTAAGCAATCTTCCACCAGCATTCCAATAACTAGCATCACGAACAACCTTGTTAAAAAATTCTTCAACGGATTTAATTCCATCAATTTCAGTTTCCAGTCTTGGAGAAACACCACCAACCTCAACTTCAATCTCTACATCATCTAAAGTTTCACTTGCTTCTTTCATAATATAAAGAAGCCCTTTAGGATTAGCATATTTAGTTTTAGTTTCAGAAAACAACGCTTGGTGTGGAGGATTATTACCAGCAAGCCATTCGGCAGGAACAGCAGTTACTCCTTCATTTCTTGCGGCATACCATTCTGTTGCATAATGTCCTTGAACATATCGTGGTGCTTTCTTTTGATTTGTTTTGGTCTTTTCTTGTTCAGTAAAGAGAATAAAAGCAGGGTCAAACGCAGGAGTTTTTTCTCCTACGGTTTTTCCTGTATTTTCCATAGCCTCTAAAGTATCGGCCAACTGTTCAATGAGAGAAGCCTGTGCTTCAGTAAATAAATCGTTATCAATAAAGGTTTCAATAACTTCAAGGAATTGAATAGCCCCTTGACCGTCAAGACCCTTGTTTCTGCTACCTGCACGAATATTTCCCATCATGTGTGTTTTGAGAAACATATACAAATTAGGAACACTTTTTGTTTGAAGGTCTTCTCCCGAAATACCCTGACAGGTGCTTCTCCAAGTCTTAAACTTCTCAATAAAAGGAAAACCGTTTCCTTGAGAAACTTTGTTGCCTTTGAAGTCTTTAACATTCTTTTTCTTATCTTCGGGCATCCTTATCCCTCCGCTTCTTCCTACCCCTCACCACTTTATTAAACATGGCGGGGGCAGATGAGGTGCTAACGGTTGCCGCCATTTTAAGTTCGCTATCATCAAATTCAACCTCATTTAATAGTTTTGAAAGGAATTTTCTATGTTTTTCTCCATATCTTCCAACTAAATCATCTAGATTGCTTGGGTCAATATCTGTAAGTTTTTGGTTCTTTTTGTGTGTTCTAGCAGTCATTTCCATCCTTGCTAGTTTTTCTCTTGCTTTTTCCTGATGCGCTTTATTTTTAATACCATCAGTCACACCATCAATAAACCCAACTAAAATCCTAACTTCTTCTACTGGCTTTTTACTAACTGTTGTTTTAACACCGAAGTCGTCCAATATACGAGGAAGTATTCTTGTTTGAGAATCTGGATGTTTAAGATAGGTTTTTAGTCTATAATAAGTATTTTCTGGGAATTGTCCAACAATTGCTCCATATTCTGATGCACTATTGGACATAGGGAATTGTTCCGTTCCCATTCCAGCATGAGTGCCTTCGTGCATAATTGTTCTAATCACAAATTCCATTATTTCTTTTTCCGTGGGTTCTCTTTCTAATTTGTGCTTTAAGAATCTATAAATACCTTGATGATTAATTCTGATTTTTTCATCAACTAATTCCTTAAGTTCGGGGGCTTTACCCCTCATCATAGAAGTCACCATCACATCCATTAGTTTTTGTGGAGTGTCATGTCTATTTTCAAAAGAATATGCCCCAAACGCTTGAAGGTCTTTATCAAAGTCAATATCATCTACTTTTAGAATATCCAACCATTTAACTAGCATTCTTCTTCCTTCTTCTTC
>Ga0255766_10005201_pt1 | contig 10877 bp, 9 predicted proteins | sample 071ome_23_FD_179966 | JGI IMG/M metagenome (GOLD analysis project Ga0255766, IMG submission 179966) | Coastal salt marsh microbial communities from the Groves Creek Marsh, Skidaway Island, Georgia - 071403BT metaG (version 2) | ecosystem: Environmental > Aquatic > Marine > Intertidal zone > Salt... | reverse complement strand
TATAATTATGAACTAGGCCCTAGAACTAATGTCAGAGATGAAAAAGACTTACAAAAACATTGGAACGGTGAGTTTTATAAAAAAATTAGACAAGATATGTTAGATGGCAAACGTGTTCCTGAATGTCGAACATGCTGGCGACAAGATGATCAAGGCCCAGGCAGCGACAGAGAAACAGCTAACAACATGGTGTATCGTCATTGGGCAGACGATGGAATTATAGATGAGAATTGGGATATTAATATTGAAACCGGAAACAGTTATAATCAGCCAATGTGGACAGATATTCGTCCAGGACATACGTGTAACTATAAATGTAGAATGTGCGCACCAGGCGTTAGTGATAGTTTAGATAAAGAACAAGCACAACATCCAGAAGTTTATTTAGAAGCAGGTGCTTATGCACCAGGTGTGTTAGAACCTAAAAATCATACAGGTCTTACTTTTAAAGAAATGAGTACATGGGTTGAACAAGAAGAAACCATGGACAGTTTGAAAAAGTGGATTAGCAACGAACATTACATAACTATGAAACTAGTAGGTGGCGAACCGCTAGCTACACAAGGCTGTGTTAAACTAATTCAATGGTGCGCAGAGTCTGGAAATACTAACTTTAACTTGTGTATTACTACAAATGGCAGTATTGCAAAAGGTAAAATTCTAAGTTTATTACATCAGTTTCCAAAAGTTAGAATTGATTTTAGCGGAGACAGCAATTTAATATTAGATCCAAAAGTAAATGAATACCAGCGTAAAAATGCAAGTAGTGCAGTAATGCACGAAAACTTTTTAGGATTTAGACAGATTGACGGATGTACTGTAAACTATCTTTGTGCTACAGGAATTTACAATATCTTTAATATAATAAATGTGTTAAAGTATTGGAAAGAATATGGCATGGTAGAAGGTAAAGGTCCAATTGGAAAGTTAATTATAAATCTAATTGCTTGGCCACAAGAATTTGATATAGAGATATTACCAGAAGAACATAGATTAAAAATTGCACAAGAAATTGAAGATTTTTTGATTGAACCTGATTTCGCAAAGTTATGCGATGAAGTTTATGGATGTCACAAGCTCTTTAGTCAAAGTACTAGACTAGATTTGTTAATTAACAGACTACGCAATCCTACCATGTCTGAGGAAAAGATTTTAAAATTGCGTAAACAATGTGCTAGACGTACAATTGCATTTGATAAAATTAGAGACGAATCGTTTAGAGATGCACTGCATCCTACAATTGTGCAGTTAATAAATGAATGGAACACAACAAATGAGTGAAGAAGAAATTAAAATCTCCACTGGTGGTGTTGTAATTCACAACGACGACGATGACGAATTTACAGCTGACAGGGATCAAGTACTAAAACGTATTATGTCACGTGATGTTATAAAGCACGATAACAGTCACCTTGGAGGCATTGATGCTAAAAGTACACGAGTAAGTTATTGGAGTGAACTGTATTCTCCTATGCTTGAAGAACGATCTCGTCCTACTTACTATAGTGACTTTGGTAAAAAGAATCAAGCAATTTTTAAAGACACTATTGAAATGGTTATACTGCCAAGTTGGGGTGTTATCTTTCCTCCGTATAATATAGCAAGGTTAACAGGACTATTAAGACACTATGATTATTTTGTTAATGTAAGCGACATTAACATTAACGCTTATAGATATTTTACTCAACAAAAACTAACGCCGTGGTGGGATAGCAATAAAACTCATTATTGGTGTGAAGAAAACTATTGGATTCATATACACAACGAGTTAAAGCCTGTTATTGATAAACATATCGGAATTATTGTTAAGCGGCGACCAAGTATTGTAGGACTGTCATTATATCTTACAAACATGCAACCTTCCTTGTATTTTATACATCAGCTTAAATTAAAATTACCCAACGTTAAAATAGTTGTAGGTGGTCCTGGAGCATTTAACACAAATGTTGTAGAAACTGAAGAATATAGATATAAAGAAAAACACAATCTACCTAAATCACTGAGAATGTTTGATTATATTGTTGAAGGTGAAGGTGAACAAGAAATTTTGTCAATACTAGAAACGTACAAAGAAGATACTCCGCAGTTTGATAATGAACGTCCTGTTCCAATTGTAAGTGGAGGCTTTAGAAGTAAATTAGATTTAAACGAGCTGCCATTTCCTGACTACAGTGATTATGATCTTAGCTGGTATGATTACAGCGATGGCGTAAGCATAGAAACAAGTAGAGGATGTGTTGCTAAATGTACATTCTGTGCTGAAACTCACTTTTGGAGATATCGTTGGAGAGAAACAAATCGTGTTGTTGAAGAAATGAAGTACCAATATAATCGCTATGGTACTAGACGTTTCTGGTTTGTTGATAGCTTAGTTAATGGTAACTTTAAAGAATTTGATAATTTAGTGCGTGGTATTATTGACAGTGGCATGAGTATTAGATGGAATAGTTATGCTAGATGTGACGGTCGTATGGACTTAGATTTCTTTAAAAGATTAAAACAAAGTGGCTGTATGAGTCTAAGTTTTGGACTGGAAAGCGGCAGCCAAAAAGTATTAAACAACATGAAGAAAAATGTGAAGATTAAAGAAATGCTAGATAATATCAGAGATGCTAAACTTGCAGAACTGAACTGTCACGGTAACTGGATTGTTGGTTTTCCTACAGAACATAACATAGACGCTGCACACAGTTTACAGTTTTTATGGAACATACGTAATGATTTGTATGCTATTAGTCCTGGCTTTGGTTGTGGTATTGCACAGTTTAGTGATATACAAACAAACGGATATAAAAATTATAAGATTATGGATACACCATTTGAAGATGATTGGTGGACAGAGGATTATCGCAATACAATATTACATAGAGCTTTACGTATTAAATTTATGGCAATATGGTTTGATTTAATTAAAGATCAAAATAGTTTTATCAAGAACACACAGTCTTATAAAAATATTAAAAACTATTATAATATAACATTTGATGATACATCAAAAATTAAAAATAAAGTAGAACAACTAAATTTAAACTTTGATTACTATTTAAATCCGTCTAATGACGTTGAAAAATTAAAGTTTGGCTTGATGAACGAATACATTGCATTTGCTTGGGCATTGTACAGTGTGTTCGGGGGATTTGACTTGTCAATGGACTTTAATAAAGAAAAAGATTCTCCAGAGTTTGGACCAAGATTGTCAATGGATCATACAAGTGTTGTTAATATACGTGTTGATTTACATGGACAAATGACAATGAACCTGACACACAGTTATCAAGAAGCAGATACAACAATGTGGAGAAATCAAAATAATCAAAAATTACATAATCTTAGTTGGGATACCGAAACAGTAGTGCTTGAGAAAAATCTCAACGACTTTCTAATAGAGAAGTAATAATATGAAATTAATTATGCCAATGGCAGGAAACGGATCACGTTTTGCTGAACAAGGATATAAAGATCCTAAGCCACTTATAGATGTACGTGGCAAACCAATGTTTGTTCGTACAATAGAAAGTATAGGTTTAGAGTTTGATGAATATATCTTTATTGTACGTCAAGAACATAATCTTAAAGACAGTGTACTAAAATACTATCCTGATGCACACATAGTTGAATTAGATGCACTAACTGAAGGTGCAGCATGTAGTGTAGCAACCGCAGCGCCTTACATGGATGCAGATGATAGTTTTTGTGTGTGCAACTGTGATCAGTTTTTTGAATGGAATAGTTTAGAGTTTGACCAACATAAAAATAACGATGGTGTATTGTTACTGTTTAATGATCCTGCGAAAGATCCTAAGTGGAGCTTTGCTGCATACGAGCCTAGTAGTCAACTCATATTCAAAGTAGCTGAAAAAGATCCAATCAGTGAGTATGCAACAGCAGGACTTTATTATTGGAAAAGTTGGAAAACCTACTTGGAAAGTTTACAAATGATGATAGATGCAAACGACAGGACCAACAATGAATTTTATCTTTGTCCTGTGTATAATCATACTTTACGGTTGCAAAATACAGTAATATCAGGTATAATAATTGATGAAATGCACGGTGTTGGTACACCAGAGGATTTAGATTTATGGTTAAATTCATAGCACACAGAGGTAACTGGCAAGGCGTACAACCTGCATGGGAGAACACCAAGGACTATGTAGAGTTTGCGTACTACGACAAAGGTTATGACGTTGAAGTAGATATACGTGCATATCGTGGATTGCTATACCTAGGACACGACGAACCTATACAAGTTGCTGACACAGGTTTTTTACAACAACCAGGTGTGTGGTGTCATGCAAAGGATTTAAATGCCCTACAAATGCTGTTAGACATGCGTACACGTTGCTTTTGGCATGACACAGATACAGTTACACTAACCAATGATGGACACATATGGTGTTATCCGGGTGTCTTTCCTCGCCATAAAAGAGCAGTTTGGTTAGACTTAGAAGATATACCTTTACCAGAAGATACAACAGGTATATACGGAATCTGCGGGGATAAAAAATGATTACCTGGGGTTGGACTGGCATGAGTCATGATGCTAGTTTAGCTGTGTTTAGTGAAACGGGATTAGAGTTTGCTGCACACAGTGAACGCTACAGTAGAATCAAGAATGACAAACACTTAGATCCACTGTTGATAGAAGAAGCTGTGAATTTGTACGGCAAACCTGACAAAATCTATTTTTATGAACGACCTTTGCTTAAAAAGACACGTCAGTTTAGTGCTGGGCAATACACACTACTACGTAAAGAATCTCCTACTACATATATACGCAAATTCATCAATAACGCTCCTAAATGTACTACAACTAGTCATCATTCGAGTCATGCAGCATATGGATACTACACAGGTCCTTGGCACGATGCACTGATACTAGTAATTGACAGCATAGGCGAATGGGAAACTGTTAGCATATGGGAAGGCAGTGACGGGAAGCTACGCAAACTGTTGAGTCAGCGTTATCCAGAAAGCATAGGCATATGGTACAGTGCTATGACACAGCGTATAGGACTCAAGCCACAAGAGCATGAGTATATACTCATGGGTATGGCTGCAATAGGTGATCCTGATAGATTATATGAAGATATAAAAAATGATTTTATAGATGGTCTGCCCACAAGTTTGTTTCCATATACAACATTTAAACAGAACTGTCACAGAGGTTGCTTAGATTGGAGACCTGATCTAAACACTCCTCAAGACTATGCAGACATCGCTGCGGCAGTACAGCGCATTTATGAAGAGATATTTGTAGAACTGTGCCGCAGCGCATATCATATGACAAATGGCAAGTATGAAAACATTATACTAGTGGGAGGTTGCGCACTAAATTGTGTAGCAAACCCACTAGCAGGTTTATTTTTTAAAAATGTACATGTACCAGCTAATCCAGGCGATGCTGGCAGTGCAATAGGTTGTGTATTAGCACACCGTAAAGAATTTATGTACATGGATCACGCTTTCCTTGGACATAACATAGAAGGAGAGTACCCCGTTGAAAAAGTACTTGAACAATTACACACTAGAAAAATTACAGCCGTGGCATCTGGTAGGGCTGAGTTTGGCCCTAGGGCTCTTGGCAACCGTAGTATTCTTGCTGATCCCCGTGGAGCTGATGTTAAGGACCTTGTAAACACAATCAAACACAGAGAAGCATTCAGACCGTTTGCTCCTGTGATACTGGCAGAACATGCAGAAGAATACTTTGAGGGCAGAGTAGGAGACTTTATGCAGTATGTGGCAAAGTGCAAACACCCAGAACAGTTTCCTGCTATCATACACTATGACAATAGCAGCAGAGTACAAACTGTGCCAGCTGGCAGTGAACATGGCATTAGACGTTTGTTAGAACGTTGGTATGAGGATACAGGTTGTCCTATGTTGCTTAACACCAGTCTCAATATCAAAGGCGAACCTCTAGTAAACACTAGAGAGGATGCAATTCGTTGGACTAAAAAATACGGAGTAGATGTGTGCGTACCCTCGGTATAGTAGGTGGAGGACGTTGGGCAAGAATCATTGATCGTGTTGCTGGCGCCAATGATTACGTCACACAGTTTTACACACGCAATACCAAAATGGGCAGCGTGAACAGTTTGATGGATTTAGATAGCAGTCACGTTTGGGTTGCTAATTTGCCAGATGATCACTATCACACTGCGAAAGAATTAATTGCACAAGGACGTCATGTGTTGGTAGAAAAGCCTTTTGTTCGCACTGTTGAACAGCATGATGAATTAGTCGAACTGGCACAAGCACAGGGCGTTAAGTTGGTTGTTGGCGTAGAAATGACATACAGTAGTCGTATTGCAGAGATTGCACAAACTGTAACTGCACAACCCAAAGCAATTGACATTGTGTGGAGCAGTGCAAATCGTATACAACGTCACGGTGAAATGTACTACAGTGATCCAACTATCAGTGTGCTAGAAGATATTGGACCACATGTGCTGAGTATACTAGACACTATATTGGTTAGTAAAAAATGTCAAGTACTCAAAACTACACAAACAGATACTAGTATACTTTGGTTGTTAGACATAGACGGCACTATAGTAAATGTTGAATTTTCCAGAGACAGCAACAACACAAGAACAATAGTAATTGATGGAGAGTTTTACGACTTCTCAAAAGACGATGGCCTAACACTGGACAGACAACTGGACAACTTTGTAAATGGTGAACGTCAATACAACACTGCTGAAGATACACGTTGGATCACTCAAGCAATTGAACACAGTACACAGCAATTGATGCCGCAGCATTTAGAAATTGTGAGGCACAACACTCAAGCAGACAGAGCTGGTATTGTAGGTTTGTATGTTGCCAAAGACATATTAGAACTGGATGGATATGCTCGCAGTAGATATGATGAAAGACTGTATACTATATTAGATCAAATAGTACAAGTCATTGATTGTTATGCACACAGTCCTTTTGTTACACAGAGTGAAATACAGCGCAAGCTCAACATCAGTAAGCAGCAACTGATTAAAATTAATAAGATAATGCGCAACAGTGACTTTGTACAACAGGTGATCACAGGTGATATTCGCAACAGTCAGTATTGGAAAAATACTATCATACCTTTGAATCAAACTGGAACAATACAAAAAGTATTAAACAATGAATACGCATATCCACATAGAATTGGATTGCACATTGGACAAAGCTGTATGTTTTGGTGTCATTTTTGTGGACGCAACATGGAAACAAATGCTGCATACAAAAAGACTCCGCTTAAAGAAGCAACACCACACTTGGTCAATTTGATTAAAACTGCACCCAACGACGATCCTTACAAATTTTATCTCAGTGGCGGATTAGAAACATTGACCAATCCTGATCTCATGCAGTTGATACGTGCAGGCGCTGATCGTGGATTTAGATTTAGTTTGTACACCAATGGCTTTATGCTAACTGAAAAGTATTTGGATAACAATCCAGACATATGGGATTTAGAAGTATTGCGCATCAGTTTGTACGGTAGCAATCAAGATGTGTACACTGAAGTAACCAAACACAAACAAGGATTTACAAGAGTAAAACAAAATGCAATTGACTTTTTGAAATATAGAAAACGACACAACAAACAATTGCGCTTTGGATTTAATTATGTAATATTACCTGGGCTTGAAGAAGACTTGCTGCAAGTACTTGATTTTATTGAAGAAATTAATGCAGCAAGTGACAGTCAAGTGGACTTTATTACGCTGAGAGAAAACTTTAGAGAGCCAACTGACTCCGCAACGTTTGGAGATAGAACCAAACTAAAACAAGTGTTTGAAACTGTAGAACGTAGGCGTACAGGTGATCTGCTGAACAAGCTGCACATCGATTATGGCTACGCACTAAACGCACTGAGCCAAGGTGTCGATGCTCCTACTATGCACTGTATCACTTATGATCAAATGTTGCCTAAAGGTTTCCCGCAAGTTGATTTGGTTGTGGATGCATATGGATTGGTATACCTGTGCAGAGAAGCAGGATTTTTAGATAGGCCCAACAACGACAGATATATAATTGGAAAAGTAACAGCTGATACCACACTGGAACAAGTTGTACAAACATGGATAAGTCAAGGTAAACCAATTGAACTACAACCTGGCGACACAGAATTTATGGACAGTTACGAACACATAATAAGCCTTATGTTGAATCAAAGCATAGCAGACAGTGAGTATGGTATTCCTGAAAGTCAAGGACCTATTAAAGCTAAATCAAACACAGTGAACACAGTTAGTGTGCAAGCATTTTATCAAGGAGACACCAGTGCCACAGTCAATTAGAGATTATTGCAACAACTATCCCAGAGACACAGTGTATTGGTGTATGGGCAACGAACCTGTGCTACCTTTGGTGATGAACTGGGTTAAAAGCGCCAGTAAATGTGGAATACCCATGCTGTACATAGCATTGGACCTACAAACATATCATGCCATGAGCCCTGTGTGTCCAACTGTACACATTCCACAAGGTGATCATCATGTTTTTGTGTATAAATTTATCGTGGGTGCAGAAATAATGCGTCAAGGAAAAAATTGGTTTTACACTGACGTGGACTGTGTGGCACAAAACAATTATATGAACACAGTAGAACACATATTTGCCGCAGGCTATGATCAGGTATGTCAAGCAGTGAAGCACTACAAGTGGTTGGGAGATCCACACCCCTTGCACGGTATATACAACTGCGGTACAGGCATGTATGGCATGAGAGCCACACAAACAAACATAGACATTTGCGATCCTGACAAACTGTACAACAACGGATATAGAACAGACGGCACTTGTCAGAAACATGTGAACACAACTATCAAGCACAGATCAGACACACGTATACAACTGCTGGATCCCATGCTATTTCCTGAAGGCAACAGCTATGAATCAGCAGCTCCGGATTGGAATATATTTCACGTCACAGGAAAATATGCATATGAAGATTGGGACAATACCAAAAAGTATTTGGGCGATGCAGCAAAGATCGACAGCTTGAAACGTTTAGGATATTGGTACATATGAGAATACTAGTCACAGGAGCCAATGGTCTACTGGGCACAGAACTGTGTAGACAACTGCTAGAAATGGAACTTACCACTGACATCACAGCGGTTGACAACTACTATACCAGTAAACCCAGTAATCACACACAGTTTAACAGACGCAATAGATATCATTTTGTTGAGCATGATGTAACAGTGCCAAAAGTATGGGACATAGAGTTTGATCAAATATATCATTTGGCATGTCCTGCTAGCCCTGTACACTATCAAAAAGATCAAAACTACACACTAAAAACCAATATTTCGGGCATGCAACACATGTTGGATCTAGCTGAACTAACAGGTGCTAAAATAGTGCAAGCCAGCACCAGTGAAATATATGGTGATCCCACAGTGCATCCTCAACCTGAAACATATTGGGGAAATGTTAATACACTGGGACCACGTGCATGCTATGACGAAGGCAAACGTGTTTGTGAAACCATGTGTACAATAAGCAGTGTAGAAACTTCTATTGCTAGAATATTCAATACATACGGTCCGTACATGGCTGTGGACGATGGCAGAGCTATCAGTAATTTTATCGCACAAGCATTGAAAAACAAGCCAATCACAGTGCATGGTAACGGATTGCAAACTAGAAGTTTTTGTTATGTGAGCGACACAGTGAGAGCATTGATTGAGTTAATGAACACCACCACAGCTGGTCCTGTTAACATAGGTAACCCCGATGAAGTTACACTGTTGGATTTAGCAAATGAAATTGTCGAACTGTGCAACAGTAGCAGCAAGATTGTACACACTGACAGTGCAGTAGACGACCCGCAAAGACGATGTCCTGACATCTCACTGGCTCGTGAACTGTTAGATTGGGAGCCAACTGTTGATAGAACCACAGGGCTTAAATACACTATACAATACATGAGAGACCACATATGATTAGAAAATTAATTGATATCATTCTTTGGCCCTGGACAGAATACCAGGACCGTAAACGTATAAAAAAGAAAATAAAAGAGCTCAAAGACAAAGATCCTTTTATTTACGAATAGTTGACATTCAGCTTCAACTGTGTTATTTTAAAACAATATATCCACGGAGTAACGATGCTAGACGTTGTACAAATTAGCTACCACGAAACATTTGCTGATGACAATTATGATTTACTAAAAATCTTTGCACCTCATGCCAAAAGAGTACAAGGTGTAAAGGGCATATTTGAAGCTCATCAGGAGGCAGCAAGAATTGCAGAGACCAGTCACTTTTATGTGATTGATGCTGATGCTGTGATGGATGAAGAGTTTAGTTTTAGATTCAAACCCAGCAGCACAAAATATGTTTACGAAAACACACCTGAAACAAACTGTGTATTTGTGTGGCGCAGTAGAAATCCTATAAATGATTTACTATATGGATACGGTGGAGCAAAGTTGTTTCCACGTAAAAAATTATTAGAAGCTGACAACTGGCGAGTAGACATGACCACTACAATTGGTTGTCCGTTTGTTCCTAAATTTCAAATAAGCAATGTAACAGCATTTAACACAAGTCCTTTTGAAACTTGGAAAAGTGCATTTAGAGAATGTGCAAAACTTGCCAGCAGTATTATTCCTCACAGTGATAACTTGGACAATATGTATAGATTAAAAACCTGGCAAAACAAAGGTGCTGACAGACTGTATGGAGACTACTGTATACTAGGTGCCAAGCAAGGAGCAGACTTTGGATTTGAATACAAAAACAAACCTCAAGTGCTCAACAAAATAAATGACTTTGCCTGGCTGAAAGAAGTGTTTGATGATGCAACGTGAATACAGAGAAAACTCAAATCCAGCAGCCCAAAATTTGTACTGGATGAATGGTATTGAA
>Ga0255766_10005185_pt1 | contig 10899 bp, 10 predicted proteins | sample 071ome_23_FD_179966 | JGI IMG/M metagenome (GOLD analysis project Ga0255766, IMG submission 179966) | Coastal salt marsh microbial communities from the Groves Creek Marsh, Skidaway Island, Georgia - 071403BT metaG (version 2) | ecosystem: Environmental > Aquatic > Marine > Intertidal zone >... | reverse complement strand
ACGGTGGAGTAGCTAAAGTTGCCTGTTTAATATGAATAAAAAATCAAAGAATTCTGATACTGTTGGAAGCTGGATTGGTGTTGGTACGGCAATAGGCGCAGCAGTTTTTGCCGCAACTAATGAACCAGTTTGGATGGCAGTCGGCGTTGCAATCGGAGCAGCGATGAGTTGGCGAAAGCCGAAAAATGAAAAAGAAAGAAGAAAAATGCAAAGATTGAGAAATCTAATACTGAGAGAATCAGGAAACTCAACAAAGAATTAGAAAAGATAACGGATGCAATAGTCAAACAGAAGACTACAAGACTTCTCGTAGAAAACACGAAACAAGTAGATGCAGTTGTAAAAGAACTTGAGAAACGAGAACTTAATACAAGAAGTCAGATTGAAGATTTGCAGGGACAGATTGACTCAAATAATAGACAGGACACATGGATAGATTGGGTTCAATCTTTCGGAACTCGTATTCAACATCTAAGAGAGTCGAATTTACAAGATAAGGAAAAAAACGAATTTTTGACTGGAATCATAGAGTCAGTCAGAGAAGAGAAATAGTCGTCTAAATCATAATATAGGAAACCCAATCCCTTGATTATAAGGAGAGGTGTTTATGAGATATCTAGGCTTCGCGATGCTGATGTTGTTCACTTGTTCAGTAACAGCGGTGGAAATAGACGCAAGTAATCTAGATTCAGATTCAGATTTTAATCTGGAAATATCCGACAACAGCATTTCAATCACCTGGAACTCTCCCGAAGGAGAGTCTTACCTCGAATTTCAGATCGTACCCCAACAAGGTAATAATGCGGCAGGTCCATTAATTAAAGAGATCGGTATCAATGGCGTTTCGTCCATTGAAGGATTAGACCCACACTACCTCTTTTATGTCGGTAATCGGGACCTCGAGCTTCGCGACCTTGACGATGGCTGGATGATATTCTTTGATCGAGTACATCGCCGCCCCTACAGCGTTGAAAAAGGGGTGCTGACACCAGAAAAAGTGACCATCTCTAATGCGGGTAATCGGGCAACAGTGGAGTTTGATGGTCTTCGAAGCCCTAATTTCTCAGGCTCGTTAGCATTTATCCTTTATCACGGAAGCCCGTTTATACACATGGAAGCCAGAGTGAGCACTGAGCGTCCAGCAACAGCTTTTCTTTATCATGTGGGGCTCGCTAAGCAAGAGACCGATGGGCATGAGTTGCACTGGATAGATCCATTGGGTTCTTCCAAGACCGCTGACATCGACTCCAGCACGGCAAGCGTCTATCAGACGCGATTCAGATCGATTGCACTAACATCTGATAGTGGGTCGCTCGCGATTTCTCCGTTCCCCCATCAGTATTTATACCCACTCGACTTTGCGGACAACTTCGGCTACAACTGGGCAGGAATGGAATACCTTGACATGGTCGAAGGGTTCGCCTTCGGCGTTAGACAGCCTCCCATGGGTGACCGACGCTTCGTGCCATGGGTCAATGCCACGCCAGGAAGTCAGCAAAAGCTTGGCGTGCTGCTATTCCCTTCAAACTCCCCGGGGCATGAAAACCTTGAGACACTAAAGAGTTACACCCGCGGTGATACCTTTAAGCCCCTGCCCGGGTATAAGACGTTCTCAAGCCACTACCACCACGAACATTCGATGGACGTGATCAATGGACGCGAGGCACAACGAGTAACCGGCGTACCTTCCGGGCTTGAAAACCCTGAGTTTATCGATTTCTTCAAGAAAATGGGCGTGGACATAGTGCACATGGCCGAGTTTCATTTTGGCCGCACTCCTACGCTTGGCACTGAGGAAAGGTTGGAACAACTGCAGGTGATGCACGAGGAATTTGCGCGCCTATCCGATGAGGCCTTTTTGCTAATTCCCGGTGAAGAACCTAACGTCCATTTCGGTAGCCACTGGCTTAGCATGTTCCCAAAACCAATCAACTGGGTTCTGAACCGCGATGACAATCAGCCTTTCCAACAAAATATGCCTGGCTACGGGGCGGTATACCACGTTGGTAGCGCCGACGATGTGCTAGCCCTGCTAGAACGCGAAGGAGGCCTGGCCTGGACAGCCCATCCTCGGGTTAAGGGATCCACCGGCTACCCCGACGCATATCGCCAAGAAAGATTTTTTACTAGTGACCGCTTTCTTGGTGGGGCTTGGAAAGCAATGCCAGCAGATTATTCACGCGATACCTTAGGTTGGCGGGTGTTAGACCTAGAAAATGACATGGCAAATTGGGGCAATCGCAAATACGTGCTGGGGGAAGTCGATGTTTTCAAGATTTTCGAAGAGCATGAGCTGTTCGGAACGATGAACGTCAACTACCTAAAAATGAACAAAATCCCTCGTTTCGAGGATGGCTGGCAGCCAGTGCTTGACGCCCTCAGTAGTGGCAACTTTTTTGTAACTACCGGCGAAATCCTGATCCCAGAATTTTCCGTGCAGAATTTCACCAGCGGTGACGTAATACCACCTGGCACGGACCTGAGCGAACTGCTCATAGAGGCGCGCATAGAGTGGACCTACCCTCTTACTTACCTGAGTATAGTCAGTGGCGACGGCAACAGTGTCTATCGAGAAAAGATTGACCTTTCAGCTTCTTCGGAGTTTGGTGAAATGCCGATACGGATTGAGTCAGATCTGCGAGGTCGAAGTTGGGTCCGGCTGGAAATTTGGGACATAGCGCGAAATGGGGCCTTCACGCAGCCAGTCTGGATTGATTGAGGCTGCTACTAAAATCAGATCCTATAGATTGACGTCAGGCTGATCGTCTCTCATTGTGAGTTTATGACTTCAGACGAATCGGTTTTTTTACAGACGCGAAAGCTTTGCTAAACTCGGCGCTATTTTGGAAAGGTCGAAAAGACAAGGATTAAATATAAAAACCGTGGTTCATGAACTTTCCGTTAGCGCATCTTGTCATCGCACCACATATCGAATGCTACTAGCAGAGCGATTTCATTTGGTTTCTCTGCGTACTAATGTTCAAGGCATGATTTGACAGCGTTACATATTAAATTTAAGACGAGGGTGTCTATGTTCACTACTAATCAAATAAAATCGTATGTTGCTTGCCTCGCTCTAGTTCCTTTCTTAGTCCCAATCGATTCTGCTGCGCAGAACTCTACTAACCCGTATGCAATTGTTGAGGGGTGGGCAAAACTGCCAAATGGACGAGTAATGGGAGCCGTCGGAAAAGCGAAAGTGGATCCCGACGGGCGCCATATTTGGGCGATAGTCCGCTGCGATGCAGGACCTGAGCTTTTTGGCTATGAATGCATTGAATCAGACCTGGATCCGGTATTGAAGTTCGACCCTGACGGCAATGTTGTCGAATCATTCGGTAGCGGAATGTTTATCTGGCCTCATGGAATTGACGTAGACTCTGACGGCAACGTCTGGGTGACCGACGCTGTGAGCGAGAACAACATCCCCGAGGGCGATAATCGAGGCCACCATGTCGTCAAGTTTAGTCCGACAGGTGAGGTGCTGATGACTCTCGGCACGCCTGGAGAAGAAGGGGATGGTCCGAATCATTTCACTTCTCCAAGTGATGTGGCAATCTCATCGAATGGTGACGTGTTTATTGCTGATGGCCATAACGCAGTCGGCAACAATAGAGTCGTAAAGTACAACAGTAGCGGCGAGTTTTTAATGTCTTGGGGAGAAACTGGATATGCACCTGGACAATTTCGAGCTCTGCATGCTATCGCCATCGACCCTGAAGGACGAGTCTTCGTTGGGGATCGTAGCAATAGCCGGATACAAATCTTTGATCAAGAGGGCCAGCACTCCGCAACCTGGACCCAATTCGGACGGCCAAGCGGAATAGCTTTTGATGAACAGGGGCGGATATACGTTGCGGACTCCGAATCAGATAATGTGCAGAATCCTGGTTACGAAATGGGAATTCGTATCGGCGAAGCAGAAACGGGTTGGGTGAAAGAGTTCATACGCTTTCCTTGGGCGAATCCCAATATCCTCCCTGGCAATGGGGCAGAATTTGTAACAGTAGATATTGATGGTAATCTTTACGGAGGGGAGCCAGTACCTAATCCACACATTAATGAACGGACTCTCAGGAAATACGTGCGGGTCCGGCCATGAGGGTGCTAAACAAAAATGCGTATCTGTAAGCTTATTCGTTTGAAGTTGTCCGAATTCAACTTGCTATTCTAATGAGCCAGAATCCGCAGGATCAGAGGTAATAAAACATGAAAAAGACGATTCTTTGGTTCGCTTACTTCTTGGTGTACACAACACCTATACAACTTTTCTTCTGCTTCTGGATATATTCATACGTATTTTCTGTTGAATACAGCATTCTATCCTTCAGCACTTCGGAATTCATGGAGCTTACTTTCCTAAAATTTGTTAAAACGTGGATGTATTCATGGTTTTGGAATAGTTATCTCGATTTTATTTGGGCCTTGCCAGCAGCAATCATGGTCACCTTAAAATTAATTGCTACCACGTGGTTAGGGTTATGGCTTTTACCTAAAGCTAAGCGAATGAATTAAAAAGTTGTGACCGATGCAGCAACGATTCCTGGTTACCACGTTAATCCATTGAGGCGCTCCGATTCTGGGTCAGATTCCTTTTAAGCATTTCGAGCAAAGGTAAAGAAACACTAGAATTTGCCTCCCCATTCAAGAAACACAGATTTGCATAGGGAATCGATGGAAACCAAAAGTCCGTTAACATTTTCTTGGAAGCAGTTCTGGGAAACGTTCATCTATGAGAATTTACCCCCAGTTCTGTTCTCTCCCATCGCTGCATTATTGATCGAAAAATCAGCAATGAGAGCTTGGCATGTCTGCCAAAATAGAGGCCTATGCGTGGTCTCAGTTAAATCGGCACCGCCATCCTTCATATTATGGTCATGGCTGATTGTCTACCCATGCTCTTGGATAATTACGCTTGGCTTCTTGAAGACTATATTTTTCAATTCTGGGCCTACTTTTGTCGATCCATACCAAATGATTCTAGCATTCATGTTTCTTTTTATGAGGCGGCTAATAATTTCAATAAAGTATGGTTACTTTACTGCTGAAGAAATTGAAGATCTAGCTAGACCCTCGCCGGAATGGACCTTTGATAGAGGGCGTCGAAAATTAGTCGGCATTGGTTGGAGTGCTCCAACCAATTTCGATGGGTTGATCGAGTCAGAGATAGAAGCTCTCGCCACCGGAAGATCACATTTTTTCGAGAGAGGTCAGCTAATTCTCCGAAAAGTTGGTGAATCAGCAACTCCTCCGAGAAGCACTCCGTCTACAGAGCCAAGTAAGAATGATGCTCGCTATATTGATTCAAAATTTAGTATTAAATCTCTCCTGCACGCTATAGTCTGCTCCACATATTCAGAGAAAAAGCCCGCAGTCTTCGACCTTTGGGTTGTGCTAATGGCCCTATCTATAGCTGTAGTCCCTCCGCTCCTTCATCATTTGATTTACGCCGATTCGTTGAAACTCTCGCTGGACCCTATCATTCATGCAGCCCGGTTCCTAGGCTGCATGTCCGGCATAGGTATTATGGGCTTTGGACTCGTATGTGCCTTCGATTTTGGGCGAAGGCAAAAAGGGTCTGCGCTCATCAATAATCTGGTATTCGGAGAAGGATTGGCTCTAAAGCCATTAGAAAGTTCAGATTACAATCTAACCATCTCAGGAGATGACCTGGTGAAGCTCGACCTTGACCGCCCCGCTCATATCTTAGCGTTTATGGAATTGAGGGACTCCATCGTGAAATTCGGCGAGCAATTCTACAAGAGGATACAGGGTTACACTTCAGTTCTTCTCCTCTGTGCACTATGTTGTGTTGTACTTCTAAATTCTATAGTTTGGACTAGCGCTCCACATCATGTCACAACGATTGTAATGATACTTTTGATCATACTTGCGATTGGCTCAATTAGTATTCTTGCAATGATTCGAGCCATACAATTACAACGCGAGCGAGTGAATGGAATCGACTTGTTGCGAAGGTATGTTATTTCAGCTAACAATTATGAGGTCGAAACAGAACTCCTAAATTCAGGCATCGTGAGAGATAGTCATGACGTAGAGATGATGAGCAGACTGATTGATTACTCGACGTTTCATGATCTGACCCATTCTCCGACGGGTTTATTAGGCACAATAGCTGATAATAAACTGGTTACTTCTGTTCTAGGGGCTCTGATCACTGGCTGCCTGCTTGCACTACAAGGATTTGTAAATCTAGAAATTGCGTATGATATTGCCGGGTGGTCCATCCCTTAGCAGGTCGTGATTGATACGCTTTTTAGATTGGGTTTAAGCTGACATTTCAGATTTAAATTGCACAGTACGGGAACCTATTTATAGAATTAGTGACCAACGTCTTACGGTCAATCCACATGTCATTTTCAAGGTTCCATGACTTTCTGTCCGGGCTTGTAAAGCGTCAACGAGTTTTTTTTTCAAAATCAGAATCGGAGTCTGTCGATGACCTTTTAGGCAAGCTCATGGGTTCCGTCGGCGAGGTGTCCGGGATCGTAACGGCCAGGCAGGTGCTTGATCGGTATGCCGCCCTGAATTCGGATGAGCAGCTCGCTTTTTTCCACCATCTGGAACGAAATTTCAACGCTGATGAGAACCGCATCAAAGCAGCGTACGCCAAGTATGTTAGCGAACCTTCGAGCTCAAGCCTCAGTGGCTTGTCAAAAGCGGCTGAGCCACTTCGTCAGGAACTCCTGCGCAGGCTGAACCAGACGCCGGGCGCTACCCATGATCTGGTCGCCATGCGCAGCAACTTACTGGGCTTTTTAAAACAGCATCCCGCCTTGTCAGCTGTCGATGAGGATTTTCAGCGCTTGTTTACTTCCTGGTTTGGTCGGGGGTTTTTACAGCTGCAAACCATCGACTGGTCAACCTCTGCCGCTATTCTGGAGCGCATCATCCGTTATGAAGCGGTCCATGCCATCAAAGACTGGGATGACCTGCGCAATCGCATCGACCCCCCGAACCGCCGGTGTTTTGCCTTTTTTCATCCGGCCCTGATTGATGAGCCTCTGATTTTTGTTGAGGTAGCCCTAACCCACGGCATTCCCAACAGCATTGATGCTATTCTGAATGAACCGGAGGCGGATACAGAGTCTCACGGCAATCATGATACCGCCGTGTTTTACAGCATCAGTAACTGTCAGCCCGGCCTGAACAACATCTCTTTCGGAAATTTACTGATCAAACAGGTGGTGCAGGAGTTACAGGCTGAATTCCCCTCTATCAAGACATTTGTCACCCTCTCTCCGGTTCCGGGTTTCAATCGATGGCTTGAATCGGACGACTCAGCAAATACCGCTGAGCTGCAGGCACTGAAACAAGAGATTGCGGGACTGAGCCTGACCGATGCGGCAGATCAAGCCCATCAGGAAAACATTCGAAAACTGGTTTTCAATTATCTGGTTCTCTCCAAATCAAGGGACAAGCCCCGTGATCCGGTCGCGCGTTTTCATCTGGGCAATGGAGCCACCTTACATGAAGTGACTGCGGGCGCGGACCACAGCGACAACGGCATGCAACAGTCGCGCGGCACGATGGTCAATTATCTTTATGACCTGTCAAGCATCGAATCCAACCATGAGCAGTTTGCGCTTGAGGGCACCGTAAACTTTCACCCTAAGTTGAAACCCCTGCTTCTCACATCATGAAAACACTCAACACATTGACCTTAGTCCTGGCCTGGGTCTTCGGATTTTTCAGTCTGCTCGCATTCGATCTGTTCGTCGAAGCTTTTGTGTTCGAATGGCTAGCCTGGAACGGTACCAATAAAAACGACTGGTTTTTTGCCCTGTGGTGGGGTGCAGTCGCTGTGTGGTTTCTGTATGGTTCAGTCACGATCATGCAAAGAGTCAGACGCGTGACCGACCAGGAAAACCCATAGTTCACAAAAAGTGGCATGGTGCGAAGCAGGATAACGCCTTCAGTCACTCTTAAATTCACCGCAGATTCCATTCAGCAAGCAGGAAACCGGCCTCAGATGCCCATCAATACCGAATCGCTTCACAGCGACCGCCCCGAGGATATTGTCCGTGCAGCAGCGCTGCTGACACAGGGCAAACTGGTCGCGATCCCCACGGAGACCGTCTATGGCCTTGCCGCCAACGGCCTCTCGGCAGACGCGGTCAAAGGGATTTTTTCCGCAAAAGGTCGCCCTGCTGATAATCCCTTGATCCTGCACGTTGCCTCCATCGAAGCCGCAATTCCGCTGTGGGCCGCAACAACGAAACAGCTGGAAATCGCGGCAGCACTGTCAGCGGCATTCTGGCCGGGCCCACTGAGCATCGTGCTGAAGGCAGCTTCCGCGATACCGGATATTGTCACCGCCGGTCTCGATTCAGTGGCAATCAGAGCCCCTGCCGGCGAGGCAGTTCAGTCCGTTATCCAACTCTGCCAGTTCCCGCTTGCGGCACCTTCAGCCAATGTGTCAGGCCGACCAAGTCCCACCCGTGCCGATCATGTAGAGCGCACCTTGGGAGGGCGAATTGCCGCTATTCTGGATGGCGGCCAGACCACGATCGGCATCGAGTCAACGGTTGTCGATCTCAGATCGGAGCGCCCACAACTGCTCCGGCCGGGCGCCATCAGTATTGATGATCTTCGGTCAGTAATCGGCGAAATCTCTGATTCACGGCCATCAGGTAACGCAGCGTCACCTGGCCTGCGTCACAGGCACTATCAGCCCGTCAACATCAGCCTGAGGCTCGCAAACAGGGGAATGATTGAATCGCAGTGGGCGTCGGCAGCAGGGATTGCATGCAGTCAGAATCTGGCAGTGGAGCTGGGCCAGCGACGGGCGCCGATCTGGATCATGCCAGACACTCCGGAGCCCTACGCAGCCGTTTTATATGATCGGCTTTACACCATGGAGCGCAGCGGCGTTACAGAAGTTTACCTGCAACGCCCCCCGCAAACAGACGCATGGCGCGCAGTCAATGACCGACTGACCCGCGCCGCTGAAGCCGCCCCTCAGTGATCGTCTGAAGCCATTGCCTCTGCTTTGCGCAACACTGTTGCGGTCTGCTCATCACGAAACGCTGACAGTCGCTCTGCCAGGCGCGGATCGCTAACGGACAGTATCTGAGCTGCCAACAGCGCCGCATTTGCCGCATTGTCAATCGCCACAGTGGCGACCGGAACCCCTTTGGGCATCTGCACAATCGATAAAAGTGAGTCCTGCCCCTGCAAGGCCGTGACGGCAACCGGCACTCCGATGACAGGTAAGGTAGTCATTGAGGCAACCATGCCGGGCAAATGCGCAGCGCCTCCCGCCCCGGCAATGATCGTTTTCAGACCGCGCTCACGTGCGGATTCCGCATATTTCATCATCCGCTCCGGGGTGCGGTGAGCAGAAACAATCGTCATTTCGAACGGCACGTCTAGTTGTCCGAGCATGTCGGCGGCGGCCTGCATGACTCGAAGATCAGAATCACTGCCCATAATGATCCCAACTTGGGCAGTCTCAAGTTCTGTCGTGTGGTCAGTCAATTGGCTGCGCTCCTCTGACATTAAGCTGAGGTCTTATAGTGTCTACTTTCTCCAGGGCTTCGTCTACCGTGGCCGCCACCACCGTCACATGCCCCATTTTGCGACCGGGGAAACAGCGGGTTTTTCCGTACAGATGCACCCACACAGACGGGTCATTCTTCGCCAGATCAGCGCCTTCGACTACGGTGTCGCCATCAAATCCCTCAGCACCGAGCAGATTAAACATGACGGCAGGTTGTATCTGGTCGGTGCTGCCAAGCGGTTTGCCGGAGAGAATATTGAACTGCTGGACAAATTGCGACGTCTGACAGGCTTCAGTGGTGTAGTGCCCACTGTTATGGGTTCTGGGAGAAATTTCATTAATCAGGAGTTCGCCTTTGGGTGTCAGAAACATCTCCACACCAAATATGCCCTTGCCCTGCATTTTCTCGATTGCGCTGACCGCCAGACGGCGGGCTTCAGCAAGCCGCTCCGCCTCCAGCCTGGCCGGCGCGACGAGATAATCGAGCACGTTACCTGCTTCATGGAATACCATCTCAACAGGCTCATAGGCGGCCGCTGCGCCTTGCCCATCGGCAGCCACCATCACGGAGATCTCCATGCTGCGCTCGATGTAGCGCTCGAGAAATCCGTCAACCTGAAGACGATCGACATTGTCTTGTGCGGAATGCAGGACAAAAACGCCGCGCCCGTCATAGCCTCCTCGCGCTGCTTTCTGGACAACAGGGAAACCAAAAGCGTCACTGCTGATGTCCTCGTTCGCAGGATGCGCCTGAAAGTCTGCAGTCGGCAGGCCCAGTTCGGCATACCAGCGTTTCTGCTGCAGCTTGTCGGTGACACGCGCCAACAGACCAGGATCAGGGACAACAGCATGTCCGTCCGACTGCAGTCTGCTCAACTTTTCGACACTGACGTTCTCCAGATCAATCGTCAGCACATCAGCCAAAGCGGCAAGTTGATCGTATCCTTCGCCACTCGAGGGGCTGCCCGGAACATGGACCCCACCCACCAGCGCTGCGGGGCAATTCGGGTCTGAATCCAGCACGAAGATCTGAGTCTCTGTATCAGCGCTCGCATCAGTCTGCCTGACCGCCTTTACCAACATGGCCGCCAGCTGCCCGCCGCCGATGATTCCTATTCTCGTCATAGTTGCGCTTAGGAGGAAAAAACCGCGTATCTTACAGGAAAATGCGGTCATCAGCAGCAAAAGCAGACGCATTTACCACTTTGCTTAGTCCCTGGAAATTGCAACAAATCGTCGCTTTGCCCTTCATAATGGGCGCGATTCGCGTATAGTGCCCAGCGTATCAGGAGGCAATCAGCCTCAAACAGGCGGCTTTCTTTCGCTCACACCGCGAGCTTAGCAGAACAAGCCGCGTTTTCTGCTGGCCTGAAGGA
>Ga0255766_10005184_pt1 | contig 10901 bp, 18 predicted proteins | sample 071ome_23_FD_179966 | JGI IMG/M metagenome (GOLD analysis project Ga0255766, IMG submission 179966) | Coastal salt marsh microbial communities from the Groves Creek Marsh, Skidaway Island, Georgia - 071403BT metaG (version 2) | ecosystem: Environmental > Aquatic > Marine > Intertidal zone >... | reverse complement strand
TTATCATTGATTCCTAAGCTTTTATAATACTTTTTAAGGGGACCATAATATGTTACTGTAAAGTCATGCAACGGCTTTGGAACGCCTCCCCTCATACCTCCATCAATCCAATTCCGAGCCATTTTCCATTGAGCTCCTAACATTGGTATTTCATAATATAGAACTGACTGATTCAGACCATATTTTTTTAAAAATTCATCTGCCCAACTATTAATACAATATTGAGCTTGCTGTTTGAATGCAACTGATAAAACAGTAACTCGATTATTTAAATCATCAGGAAAAGTAACACTTTTCTCAGAAAGCGATATTCCTTTTATGGTTGGGAATTTTACTCCAACTGGATTACTAGAAGCATTTAATATGCTAAATAACATGACTAGAAAATAAAACTTTTTCATGATTTTCCTCTATTGATTAAATACATTGGTAAATAAAGAAATAAAAATACTAAAAATCCAATAACTATTGAAGGAAGTATATGCATTGGAGGATTTTGAAAAATCGCTGGAAAAAAATCCATAATTGATGCTCCTCCAGGAGGGCTAGCCAAATACCATAAATTGGATTGATAATTTGGATCTGCAAAGATATTAACTGCAAGATTGATTATGTAAATAAAAGGGAATATCATAAAGGCATATTTCCATGCATTTAACAAAGAATGAAAAGTTATTATTGGTTTGTAAATTTTTAAAATGTACATAATGCCAAAAAATAAAAGACCGTGACCAAAGAATAATGAAATAAAATCAATATGTGGAAATCCAAATTCAATATCAGGAGTTAATAAAGCCATACATCCTCCTCCAAGTCCCCAAAAATATGCAAAATCAAAAAACTTTTTATTTTTAGTGATTAAATACAAACCTGTCGCATATGATGAGATATGACATAAATGAAGCGGGATGGTATTTGACCATTTAAAATCACCTAGAACTGTTAAATAAAATGGTTTGAATAATTCATTGCTAATTAATAAGGCAGCTAAACCTATATTAAATTTATTTATTGCATTATTATTTAATGATTTGTTTAATAAACCAGGTAACAATAATGCTATCAAAACAATTATGAATAATGTTTTAATATGCATCGGGCCAAATAAAACAAATGGACTCATAGTTTTAATCTAGTTGTTTTCATATCAAACAATCAAATAATCTCAAATAAAAACCCTAATAGAATAATCATAAGTAACCCACGTGATATCCACAAGATTGTACGGAAAAAATTAAATAATAGAAGTTTCTTAAAGGTTAGAATATCAAAAGCTTTCGCAAGTTGATTGTGAATAGGAACAATTCCTAAAAAAGTCAGAGCCCATATTGATACCACAAGAATTAGATTAATCAGAAAAACTGTACTTATCATATTGTCTTGATTGTTAAAGTAAAGAATCAATGAAGAAACTAATTCTACTAACATTAACGGAATGACAACGAAAGAAATTCTTTTAGAATGAAAACGATGAAATTCTTCAAACTGTCTATTTGAAATATATCGGAATGATGGATAGTGTACAAATTGAATGGTAAGGATTAGGCCAATTAAAATAAATGCAGAGACTATGTTTAATAACAAAATATATGTCATCGAACATAGCTTCCAGCATTGATATCAATGTTGGATCCTGTTCCATGATCAAAACCGCCAGAACAAATCAGTGCTATGATAGGCGCAATATCTTTGGGCTCAGTTAATTCAGTCAGAGCAATATCTTTAACAACAAAATCTTCTCCATATTTATCAATTGATTTTTGAGCCATCGCCGTTCTGGTAAAACCTGGAGCAATAGAAAAAGCTTTTATTCCCTCTTTCCCAAAATTTCTAGCGACCGATCGAATAATTGCTACCATACCTGCTTTAGATGCTGCATAGGCTAGGTAATCTTTGGTGTCTCCTCTAAAGGCTGCTCTTGATGCAATATTGATGATTCTACCTGATTGATTAGCTATGAAATGTGGTAAAGACTTTTTAATTAATAGGCTTGAAGAAAGCAAATTAATATTCATTATCTTTTCCCAATTAGCAATCCATGTTTTGTCATCTAGAGAAATATCATTCATAATTGATGTCCCAGCGTTATTTATCAAAACATCAATTTTTTCCAATTCTTGAACAGAAAAATTAAAAAAATCAATGGTTTGATTTAAGTTATTAAAGTCTGCTTGAAAAATTTTGACTTGCTTAGGAAATTGATTTTTTAATTTATCAACTCCACTAGAATTATTATTATAATGAAGAATACATTTGGCACCAGATTCTAAAAGTAATTCAGCAGTTGCAAAACCAATTCCGCTATTAGCTCCAGTTAAAATGATATTGGTGTTATTAAGTTTAATTTCCATTAGTGACAACTTGCATTATATTTTTTCAATCTCCAATAATTATATGGCCAAGGAGTTATAAAACCTACAATTAACATTATTGGAACTGCATACCATACAATCACAGCGCCACCAGTAAGAAAATAATCTGTCAAGTTCATTGCTAACTCCATGGCTATCATTGATATAAATGACATTCCGAAAGCAGTTTTTAAAGCTTCAGTAAAATTCATCTGTTTTGATAAGATATAAGTTTCCAACATGATACTAGTAGCTAATCCATTTATCATGGCTAGCAACATAACTTGCCATACCATCCAAGAATGTTCAATTATTTGAAAAGCATAGATTGTACAAAAATCACCTATGGAGCAACCTAGCAAACACCAAGCAGTGTTAATAGCTGATTTTTTCCAAGTATGCTTGCATTTCCAGTTCATAATTTCTATAGTTTTTTGTATTAATTAGATTTAATATATTAAATTAAAAACTATAAGGTTAAAATATGAAAAAGATTTTTGGTTTACTTGCTTTTATTTCAATGATTTTCTCTCAAGATGTTTCTGAAAACTCTTATCTAATGGGTGGACAGATAGGTTCTGGAAGTTTTTGGGTCGGAAGTGAAATACTTCAATATGATGTAGTTGGTGGAAATGCTCCTGAAAATGTACAGGGTGATCCTACTTTTACTTTAAAACCTGAACTTGGTTTTTTCTTTAGAAATAATTTAGCTTTCTATGCCAAATATTATAAAGAAAATGGACTTGGTACTGAATATGGCCTAGGCCTAATGTATACTATGCCAGATTTCTATATCAATGGAGTTTTCAAAAATAAAGATGCTGATGATCAACACATTCAAGGCACTATTGGAAAACTTTTTCAACTGGAGACATCTCCGGCCTATTTAACTGTTGGTCTTAACTATAGTCTATATTCTGAAGATCAAGAAAAACAACTCCAACTATTGATTAAGGGTTTGTATGTTGGTTTTGGAATGACTTTTTAATTCTTAAGTCATCCATTATTTAAAGTTGCATCGTTTTTTTTCTTATAAATTCAAGGTTGAGTGCGCTTACTATTGTTATAAAAAAATAATAAGAAGAAATATTAATTTTCATCCAATGAAGTATACTGAGAAAAATACTACTCAAAAGTAAGAATAGATTTAAAAAAACTAATAATTTTAAGCTTATTGACAGTTGTTTAAAATAAAATCTAAAAAAAATAATCCAAGCTAGTAATTTACTTTTCATTTTCAACAAGTTGACTAAAGCTTTTTAACCATTTTTCATAATCTGCTGACTTAAATTGAATATATTTTTTGACTTGTTGATGGGGCAAAATTAAGAATGATTCATCTTCAATACCTTTTAAAGCGCATTCAGCAACTTCTTCAGGAGATAAAATTCCATCTATAAATAAAGGATGGTCTCTAGAAATATTATCAGCTAATCTTAACATGTCAGTATCGACTAATTGAGGACAAAGAATAGAAATTTTAATTCCTTTGGAATCATACATTATTGAAAAGTTTTCAGCTAAACCAACAGCTGCATGCTTTGTCGTTGCATACCCTAATGAACCATTCATATTTAATAATCCTGCAGCTGAAATAGTAATTAAAAAATAACCACCTTTATTTTTAATCATTTCATTAAATAAATTTCTTGCTGCATAAACATGGGACATAACATTTATTTGCCACATTTTGTCCCATTCATCATTAGATATATCTAAAGTACCTAGTTTTTGATAGCCAGCATTGGAACAATAAATATCAATTGATCCATCGTTTTCAATAATTTTTTTGATTACAATAGCTACCTGTTCTTCATTAGTTACATCAACCATATAGCCATTCGCATTGTACTTAGTTGCGATAGAAAAAATGTTGGGAGAAATATCAAATAGATGAAGAGAATTTAGGTCTTCTTTAGCAAACCTTTTTACAAGACCAAGTCCAATACCGGATGCTGCTCCAGTGATAACTACATTTTTATTCTTTAGGATCATTGATTGAATTTGTACCCCAGCAAGGACTCGAACCTTGAACCAATGGCTTAAGAGGCCACTGCTCTACCATTGAGCTACTGAGGCAAAAAATCTTAAGCAAATTAATGAAGTTACTAACTAATAATTAAACTGCTGTAACATTGACGGCTTTTTCTCCCTTATCATCTGTTTCCACTTCAAATTCAACTGCTTGATCTTGTTTCAAGCTTTTAAATCCTCTGTCAGAATTGATATTGGAGTAATGCACGAAAAGGTCTGAACCATCCTCTTTAAGGATAAATCCATAGCCTTTCTTGTCGTTGAAGAACTTGACAGTACCTTTGTGTTTATCGCTCATTCTACTCTCTTTATTAGTTAATAATTTTGGTCAATATTAATTAGTTATTTGTCTATAACCAACAATTTATATTTTTTTTAAACTTGTTTCTGAAATCTCTGTTGAGAGTTTATAGGCAACATATAGCGAAATAGAAAAGCACAAATCTCCCACGATACTATTACCATAAAAAGGAATTGCTAGAGTATAGCAATGCAACAAGCCCTGGAAATTCAAGGCATATATTCCACTCGAAACCCAAACCCCAAAATTACTTACTAGGAAAAAAATTGTTGAACCTGAAAGACTTAATCCAACAACTTTTGGGAAATTGACAGTTTGAAATAGTTTAGCTTTAGTTAAAAAAGCAAAAAGGATAATAGGAGAATAAATCCATATAAATCCAGGAGTAAGAATCTGAAAATCTGTGAAATAACCAGCATAAATATAATTATTGACAATTAAGTCACTTAAAAACATTGCTATAACTGGAACTAATAAAAAAGAGATTCCTTTTAATAATTGAGATGAGAATACCATTAATCCAATTAATGGGGTAACATTTGGAGGATGTGGTACGATTCTTCCAAGAACTAAAATCAAAAGAATAACTACAAAGATGAGATAATTTCTATTTGTTTTTAAGATCATTTAAATGTGATTTTCCATGTTCATCAAAGTATAAATTAACAAAACTATTTAAGTTCGCTAATAAATTATTTGCATGACTCGTATCAATTGTTTGTTTGCATTTCATGGCATCAAGTAAAATTACATGCAATAGTTGCAGCTTTTGAAGATACAAACTATCTTTATCATTGATTTTAATTCTTTGAGTTAAAAAATATTCACTGATAATATTTTGAATTTCCTGAGCATGTTCTTCTTTGCTCATTGTCCATCTTACTATTTGAAAACTTTGATTCTCATTCCCTTGATTATCTTTTATGAAATTCATTGTTTTTGTAATAGTCAAGACATGTTCTTCAATCATCCTAATTCTCATGGCATCGTCATAAATACCACAGGGTAACTGGCAATGGGCCATGACTGTCGAAAATAAAAAAAGGAAGTATATTGCTATTTTTTGCATTCTAAAAACTAATTAAAGTATTTTTTATAAACAAAATCAAAATCTTGATGAATTTTCTTCTCAAGTAAATTAAAATATTCTAAGTCGAAATTTTTATGTTCAGATGAATAATTAGATGGATCATATTCTGATAGCAACTCTTTAAAATGTTTCGATTGTTGTAAATCTAAAAAAGCTGAAACATTATTCATAACCCATTGAAAATTCTGCATTAAATCAGAGTATTTTATAACCATAAAGCTATCAGGTTTTAGCTCTTTTATTAATTTTTCAGTCTCTTTATACCATATTTGTATTTCTTTATATGCAGATTCACGATATAGAATTCTTTCATTAGTATTTAGTCTATTACCAAACTTAATTTTTTCTTGCATAGAGAAATATGACACTAAAACTTCTTTTGGATCTCTTATAAGAAATATCATCTTAATATTTGGAAAAGTAGACTGAATTGTTTGTCCTTTAAATATAAATGGGTTTGCTTTCGACAAAATTTGAGACTTGTTACTTAAGTAAAGTTGTTTTTTCCAAAATTGCTTCAAAAAATCGACAGAATCTCGATGGCGATTCATATTGGATGAATTGTTAATTAAAAATTTTGATGAAAGATTGGAAAACTTTTTGTCAGTTTTGTACCAAGGAATGAAATGATTTGAAATCCATTGAGAGTCTAATCGATGAAGAAACAGAAGCATTTCATCCTCTTCAATCTTATTAATTTTAACTGAATGCCCACCCTTTCTTCCTTCAACGCTAGTCAATTGAAATTTTACTAGCAAACAATAAACTGGATTCAAAATTTTTCTCAAAATGATTGAAGGGAAAATATAATCCCAAGTAGTATTACTTTGAAATTGATCTAGATTTGACAAAACCTTGTGGAAAAAAGTTGTACCGCTTCGATTGACTCCCATAATTAACACAGGATTATTTATTTTTATTTCACGATGTGAGGGAATAAATATCTTATCCAAAAAAAGAAATAGAGAATTGATTAAATAATAAAATGGATAAATGGTTAAAAAAAGAATAGCAAAAACAATTTTTCTGCTCCTGAGGAGGACAATTATGGAAATTACAAAAAGACCCAACGTGTTATTTGGGATTTTCATTGCAAAAATTTAGCTTTTTTTTGCTTTTGAACTTTTTTTCTTTGTTTCTTTTTTAGCAGAAGTTTCTTTAACAGGTTTATTTTTTAATAGGGATTGTATTTTTGACTTTAATCTTAATTTTCTTTTCTTGTGCTTAATATTGACTAATTTCTTTTTCTTATTCATTTCCCTTTGTCTCCTTTAAAAACCATTAGATATAATCCAATATGCGCAGCGACAAAAACAATAAAAAAGAAAATTGGAAATAACAAATCATGCCAAAAGTTGCTCATTTTTATACCTACTCAATTAAGTTGTTTAATTAGGAACTGTACTTCTTTGGTTCCTTGCTCCGTAAATTGCGAACCACATTCTAGAAAATCAAATCTTTTATGAAATCTCAATGAACCAGGATTTGGTGGCTGAATATTAACTTCACAAGTGATACTAGAAAAATTATTTAAGTTAGAAAAAGTAATTAGATCAAGATAAAAAGCTGTGCCAATTTTTCTATTTTGAAACTCTGGCATAATTGATATTCTATCAATATAAATAAAATTAGAGTATCTTTTGGACACCCATTGATAATTAGGACTATCATAATTTTGATCTTCCTTTAAACATAACAAGAATCCTGCAGGCTTTCCATTAAAGATAGCTACTTTTAAATAACAAGAATTTTCAATCAATAATTGAAGTTTATCTAAAGTCAAATTTCCAACCTGGGGCTTATTTAACTGATTACACTCAAAGATAAATTCTAAATAGTTTTTTGAAAAATCTTTGAGTTCAAGCATTGATTATGCTCCAATTAATGGATTGGTTGTAGAAACAGCATTTTCTGCTATTCCAATAAAAAACCAGGTGAAGCCAATAAATAACATCAAAGAAATCATCATTAAAATCATCGCAACTATTGATACGCCGACAGCTCTAACAGTTGATTGAAAATCTAACGCTTGTCTGACTGCTACTGTAAATGCGGCAATTTGAAGAAAAGGGACCACCAATTCAACAAGGCCACCTATGAAAGGAAATATTTTTAAGGCATATAAAAGGCTTGGGGCAGAAGCAAAACCTAGAACTCTTAAGAGTTCTCCCGTATTCGAAGATGTATTAGGCTCAGGTAAAATTTTTGTTCCCACAAAGACAATAAACATAGACCAAATTATCCACCTTACAACACTACCAAGAGCTCCTTGAGCTAAAATAATTGGGTTTAAACTACCAATTATAATACCTTGAACGATTGAAACTAAAATAACAGTCATTAAGGCTTGGTTTGTTAGGGATTTATCGGACTCAACCATTTCGTAAAATGCTACATCCAATGTTATTGCTTTATATAATTTTTGAAAATATGTCATCTGTTTACCTTCTTATAAGCTTCCTTCAATACAAGTGGTATCAAAACCTCCTCTTGTATTATAAATTGTAGTTATTTTTATACGATTTGTTTGAAGCAGTTTTTTCAAGTCTTTATAAATCCTCTTTGTCACTGCTTCTTGATAGATACCAACATTTCTATAACTCACAAAATAATATTTTAATGATTTCAGCTCTACGCACTTACCACCCTCTGGATAATATTCAATGATAACATCTGCTAAATCTGGTAATCCGCTAAAGGGACATACGGCACTAAACTCTCTAGTCTCAGTTACAATATATTGATTAGGACTATCAAAAGAGAAAGATTCTAAAAAATCTGAATTGATAGCATCTTCAGATAAAAAATTAAATTGTCTTCCATCTGCTTTAGGCATTTTCCCCCCAATAAGTACAACCATAGTTGTTACCTTCACTGACTGTAATCGAATATAAAGACTTAAGATCCTTTTTCAAATTGTTCCAAATCCATTGAGCTAATAACTCAGTTGTAGGATTTTCAAGTCCCTGAACTTCATTTAAATATGAGTGATCCAAAATTGAGTGGATTTTTTGATTATATATTTGATCGATATCATAAAAGTCGACTACCCAACCTGATTTAGCATTTATGACATCTTTAATAGTCACTGTTATGTGAAAAGTATGTCCATGTATTTTAGCGCAAGGATGACTTGGATCTATTTTAGTCAGCTTTCTAGCAGCATGAAATTCATATTTTCTTTTTAGTTCAAACATTATTTTATTCCCATCAATTTATGAGTTTGCAAACTTAACTTCCATTTTGGATTTTTAATACAATAATTTACGCATTCTAACGTGCTTTTTTCTATCTCAATCCCATCCATAGGTTGGAGAAAAAAATGATCAAATTTTAATGATTCAAAAATTGAAGGATCAAAATTTTTTTGAGGATAAACTAACTTTAATTCATTCCCAAATTTTAAAACTAGTTTTGAATTTGCTTTTGGACTTACGCAAATCCAATCGATATCATCTGGTGGTAAAATTGTCCCATTGGTTTCAATAGCAATCTCAAATCCTTTGCGGTGTACTTCATCAATCAATTTTTTATCTAATTGTAATAAAGGTTCTCCTCCAGTAAAAACAACAAATGGGCTATCATCTCCCTTCCATAAATTTTCAATTAAAGTTGCTAAGTTTTCTGATTGATATTTACCACCATTTTCACCATCAATCCCCCAGAAGTCAGTATCACAAAACTGACAAATAGCAGTTGATCTATCTTTTTCAAGACCGGACCAAAGATTACATCCCGAAAAACGACAAAAAACTGCAGGTCTTCCAGTGTGAAATCCTTCTCCTTGAAGTGTAAAATATATTTCTTTAATGGAATACATTATTGCAGGATTGGATCAATTAAATTTAACTCCTTAAACCCATTGATTCGCAAAATGCAAGCATCACATTCTCGACAGGGAAGTCCCTTTATTGGATCATAACATGAATGTGTTAAAGAATAATCTACCCCAAGATTTAATCCCTTTGTAATAATTTCAGATTTCTTCAAATGTATCAAGGGAGTATGAATTCGAATTTTTTGTGACCCTTGGGAAAACTTTGTTCCAAAATTAGCCATTTCTTGAAAAGCATTGATAAACTCAGGGCGACAATCTGGATATCCACTATAGTCCAAAGCATTTACACCAATAAAAATGTCAAAGATATTGTTGACCTCAGCATAAGCCAGAGCATAGGATAAAAAAATGGTGTTCCGCACTGGCACATATGTGATAGGAATTTCCTCATCCATTTTTCTATTCTTTGGTACTTGAATGTTATCTGTTAACGCAGAATTCCCAAACTGTCTTAAGTCAATAGTTAAAATCTTATGATTATCAATTGATAATTTCTCCAGAATTTTCTTAGCTGCAGAAAGTTCATATTTATGATTTTGTTCATAATCAAAACTAATGGCATGCACAATAAAATCTTGGTTAGCTTGATATAAGACTGTAGTTGAATCAAGCCCGCCACTAAATAAGACTACACAATGTTTTTTATCTTTTTTCATCAATGGAATATAAAAAAATTAGATTATAAATTAGGCCATAAATAACTTCATCAATGCTAAAAGTCTCTGTAATTATTTCAACCTACAACAAATCAGATTTTCTTGAGAAAGTTTTATGGGGGTATTCCAATCAAACCTATACAAATTTTGAGATTCTAATTGCTGATGATGGTTCAAGTCAAGATCATCAGAGCAAGAATAAATCTAACCTCCTATTAAATAATTTGAAATATCAGTATGTCTATCATAATGATGATGGTTTTAGGAAATGTAGAATTCTTAACCAAGCTATTCTCCAAAGTAAGGGAGAATATTTAATTTTCTCAGATGGAGACTGTATTCCCGATCAAGATTTTGTAAAAAAACATGTATTGCTTGCCGAGAAAAATAAATTTTTGTCTGGCGGACATATACCTTTAAGCAAAAAAAACTCTTCTTCAGTTTCAAAAAATGATATAATCAGTCAACAAGTTTTCAAAAAATCATTCTTGTTTAAAAAAGGTGAAAAAATATCAAAAAAATATCTCAAGCTGATTAAAAATAGTTTCATAGCAAGCATTTTAGATAAAGTGACAATCACCAAACCTACATTTAATGGTAATAACAGTTCTGCTTGGAAGAAAGATATTCT
>Ga0255766_10005172_pt1 | contig 10916 bp, 7 predicted proteins | sample 071ome_23_FD_179966 | JGI IMG/M metagenome (GOLD analysis project Ga0255766, IMG submission 179966) | Coastal salt marsh microbial communities from the Groves Creek Marsh, Skidaway Island, Georgia - 071403BT metaG (version 2) | ecosystem: Environmental > Aquatic > Marine > Intertidal zone > Salt... | reverse complement strand
TACTAAATGAGGGGCTTAAAACAATTTGTTCAATTACCGTTCTAAAACGGTAGTCGTCTTGGATCACTTTTTTGACAATATAATTAATTTCTTTTTCATCAGCAAAACCAACGTCTCGGCCAAGGGCATAAGAAAATAAATTTTTAACTAAGGCTTTGGTAAAGTTGTCTTTTTTCAGCTTTAGAATGTAGGTTTTTATTCCCGCTATCCCCTCAATTTCGGTTCCATCGGGCAATGTCGATTTTGAATCTATGGGGTTGCCCTTAGCACTCATTTGATAGCGTCCCACAGCATCATAGTTTTCAAAAACCACACCATAGGGGTCTATTTTGCGATGACAATCTAAACAAGATGCTTTATTTCGATGCAAAAACAATTGCTCTTTAAGGGTTAGCTCTTCAAATCCGGGCGTTTCAGGATCCAATTGCGGCACATTTGGTGGAGGGGGTGGCGGATGCTCACCCAATAATTTTTCTTTTAACCAAACAGCTCGTTTAATGGGATGGGCTTGAACCCCATCGGAGTGACCACTTAAAAAGGAGCCTTGCGAGAGCAAACCTCCCCTATTTTCATTCTCTTTTAATGGAACGGCACGAAATTCGTTTCCTTTTACACCTTCAATTCCATAAAATTCAGCAAGATTTTGATTGAGCATGGCAAAATCTGAGTCAATAAAATTCAAAATGCTCAAGTTATTTTGGAGAACGTAGTGCACAAATTCATAGGTTTCTGAAAACATATCTTCTTTTACAAAGCGAGTATAATCTTCATATTGATGAACATTTACATCCATGTTTTGGTGCCGATCTAAGCGCAGCCATTCATAGGTAAAGGAATGGATCATTTCGTTAATTTTAGGACTGTTAATCATGCGCTCTACTTGATCTGTTAACTCGTCATACAAATCGCCCTCTGAGGCTAACTGCATCAAAGTTTCGTCGGGAGGGGCATTCCAAAGAAAATAAGACAATTGAGAAGCTAAATAAAATTCGTCTAGGGGTGCTTTTTCATCGGGCTGTTGGGGCTCAGACAAATAAATAAAATTGGGAGAGCATAGAACAGCTACTAAAACTTCTTTAACACCTTGTTCAAAACTATCATGCTCTGTTTTTATTGCCCTCCAAAAATCCATGTACCGATTCAATTCATTAGCCTCAATAGAACGTCTAAAGGCGCGCTCCATGAAGCTTTCTATAATTTCTTGGGCATAAAGTTCGGGGTTGGCTTTATTGGGGGAATCAAAAAATATTGCAGTATGACTTTCAGGGGGCCATACAGGAAAATATGGCGCTTCAAATTCTACAGATTTAATGAGTAGCGGAGGTCCTTTTAGACTACTTTCTTTTACCAAGTGATTATTCCATAGTCCAAGTGTTAGAATATTGGCCAATTCACCGCTCACCACATCACTGCCAAAGGGAATTGGGTAATTTTCTAAACGTCCGGTGAATTCATACACTTGAAAGGCGCCTTTTTCACCCTTAATTTCTTGTGGTTCACTAAAGGTTTTGTAATCCATTCCGTCATCTGTTCTTGACCCCACAAATACTTGTATGGAAGGGTTTACAGAAGCAAATTTTGCATCGTCTTGCAGCGCTTCTTCTTCTAATATTTTGGGAAGCGGGTCATCTTCAGGAAGGGGCGTAAAAATTAAATCGCTAAACCCAACAAAAAACTTACCTCCTATGGTTCCTTTGTGCTCACCTTGAGTCAAATAGATGAGGGTTACGGGGGTTGTAATTTCAGTTTGTTTTTGGAGGGCCTTGTCTAGATTGAGGCGTTTGCTGATAACACCCTCTTTGTTGCTCCCTAAAAAGCTAATGTGATAAGACGGGGTGGCATCTTCTTGTACATAGGGATGCACCAAATCCACCTGATAGATTCCAGCCTTTGGCACCGTATAGCTAAACGCTGTTTTGACGGTGCTTGCCACGACTTTTGGCATGAGCCAACGATTCTTTCGCAATTCAAATCCTTGGGTATTTTTCAATGTTTTTGCAGAAACGCGTATAGCTTCGGGCGACGCTTGGGCAGGTTCTTCTTTTCGCAAATCAATGAGCCGTTCAATTGAAGTGGAATTATAGCCTCTTGCAGCTTCTACTCGAAAGGCAAAGGCCCCAGCTCGAGGAAAATCTTGTCGAATTAGCAATTTCAAATTGGGAGAAGGCCCCTGCCATGATTTTGGGGTAACTTCTTTATGAGGCAAAGCCGAATTTAAAACCATGCCTTCCTTTACAATAGCATAGCGGTTACTGGCAGAGCCTCTCATACCAATACCAATACTGTTTTTTAATAAAAGTAGCGCTTCTTCGCTTTCCTCGTTTTGACCTTGAATGGGTTTTCCTTGGGCATCTAAAATTTCCACTACCAGATCTTCATTGTCTACAGCAGCAGTTTGATAGCCTCCAAACTCGGCTCCTATTTGACCATCGCCTATTTGTTTGCCTATGGAAACTTTATAGCGTTTTGAGGGGGGTTTGTCTCCTAAAACAATGGCTTTATCTAAGGCCTCTCGGGCAATTTTTTGAAAATAGTCTATGTGTAAGGCAGAAGTTTGCAGAATATTACCATTGTTGGTGAATCCCATTTTTGATTTTCCATCACTGGGCAGCACGTCTCCAAAATTTACTCCAACACCAAGCAATTCGTTTAGAGTATTAGTATATTGCTCTTTGGTGAGCCTCCGAATTACATTTTGATTGTCTTTTTGCTTAGCTATAACGGCTTTATCTAAGTTTTCTGAAATCCAATTAACTACCAAACGTCGCTCTTCATCCGATAATTGCTTTTTCTTTTTGGGTGGCATTTCACCCACATTAATCACATTTAGGGCCGAGTGCCAGCGCTCTGCATCTGGACCATTAACCATGTCCCAATTCAATACATCTAAACGCATTTCGCCTTTTTGCTTTTCTTCGCCATGACACTCAAAGCAATAGGTTTCTAAAATGGGTCTAATGTGTCCTTCATAGTAGAGGGCCTCTTCTGAGTTTGTTTCTACTTCATTATTTAAAACCAAATAGTCTGCCTCGTTGTCAACATTCAAAAAACGCTTCATGCTCATAGGCATGTATTTGATCAAAAAATCTTCTCCATGGGTTAAATAGCTTCCATAATGGCCAGCCAAAGACAACAAGATCACATTAATACTTAAAAAGAGTTTGTAAAATCGAGATACGCCAATTGCGTCTGTTCTTTTTATTCCTCGAATGACCACTAACCAAATGCAAACTAGGGCCGTAAACCAGCCCAACCATTTGTGGGTATTGAGGAGTTCGTCGTCATAACTGCCACTTGAGCCCAACAAAAAGCCTAAAAGTGTTGTGGGAAGTATGGTGATGACCGAAAACCACAAGAGCATTTTACAAGCGGTTTCCAAATTGAGTTTGGGAAATAAGGTATTGCTGATTTCCATTAAGAAAAGAACCACCAAAGTGCCAATGGGAAGATGCAAAATTAGGGGATGAAACCTACCCAGAAAAAAAACAAACGTATTGTCCATTTTTCCGTCTAAGGGTACCCAGAGCAGTCCAAATAAAAACAGTGAAGAAAAAAGTGCAATTAGTAAACTCCGCTTCATAAATCCTATCTTGGCAATTGTTTGTCCCGATTCATTGTCTTATTTGTTTTAAAATTACAAATTTTTAGAAACTTAGAAACATTTTGGAATATGGGGGTTCCTTTCTTCATTGAAACTACACAATTAGCATTTGTAATTTTAGGGAGTAAGGTCCAGTTCATTATGCCCTTCTTTTAAATTGAAGGTTTTCTCATTAAATTCAAAAACACCACTAACTTCATTCGGTAAGCTAATTTCTGCATGCAAACTGTTTTCCTTTTGGGTATAGGCAACCGCAATTTCACCCTTTGGATGAGGCATTTTTCCTGAAATTGTTTGGAATGCTTCAATGTTTGGCTTAATGAACACTTTAGAGAATTGGGGACCTACGCTTTGTATACCTAAAATAATTCTAAAAAATTCAATATTAGGGCTAGCCCCCCAGGCATGGGCATCTGATCTAGTGGTGAGGACTTGAGAGATTTCTCCCCAGGTGCTCATACCTAATTTCATGTAGGCTCTCCAGACATCAAGCCAGTCCATATATTGATTGCCAAGCCCTGCCTCTGCTAAGGCCAAATGGAGGTAATAACTAAAATAAATGGAAGCCGGAGATAAGGTTTTATCAGTCAGCATGGTTTGGGCTATTTTAAGCGCTTTTTCACCCTTCACTATTCCAGCTAAAATAGCAAGTGAATTGGTGTGCTGAGAAAACAATTCTTTCTGGGGTGTATCGGCATATAATTGTCGTTCTTCATCCCAATATTTATCTTCAATGGTTGTTTCTAATTTTTCGGTGATGGATTCGTATAAGTTGACATAGGCTTGGTCCCCTGCAAATTTTTCGAGTTCAATAGCAGAACGTAAGGCATGCAATAACTGTAGATCTAAAAGCGCCGAAGAACCGTCTTCACTTATGGGGCCAATTCCGCTTCTCCACGATGGAACCCAATCGGTGTAGTTCCAACCGGGTACGTTTTTAAGAGAGCCATCATTCTCAATAAAGCTTATAAAATAATTCATAATTTGTCTTGTCCCTAATAGCTTTGCGGCGACAAAATCGGGGTCTTTTCCATAAAGCATATAGTCATATAGAGTGCTTATGTGCCACAGAGAATAGGTGGGTATAACTTGACTTTGATTGTCTGGATATCGACTTAGGGTATATCCATCAGGTTGTCTAGACTGATCGATTAGATTGATAGCGTTTTTAGCCAATCTGTCATCACCACTGTTGTAGTAAGAAACGAGCATTTGTATACGTGTATCGCCAACATATTGAAGTCGTTCATAAAAAGGGCAATCCATATAGGTGTCTACAGCACACAACCTAGAGGTTCTCCACCCTATTTCCATCATTTTATTCATTTCGGGCCTGTCTGCTGATTCAATGCTCGCCTTCATTTCAAACGGATAGCCAACAAAAGTGCCATACACATCGTCTAGGATTAATGCTTGCTCTTTTGTTTCAATATCTAGTTGCACATATCTGTAGGTTCTATAGGACAAAGTGGTAAACTCTTGCCCATTTTGGCCATTTGAAACCAGACTGTCTAATCTCCCTATAAAGAATTTGTTTTCAACCACATCACGGTTGCCTTTAGATCTTCTCCCTTCTGCGTCCATTTCATATAAACTCTCTGCATAGCGAATATTAATATTGGCTTGGTCTCCTTCGCTAAATTTCAAGCTAAAAAAAGCATTGGTTAGATAGCTTTGATCCAGCAGTATTGAGGCTTTTGATTTTTTTGCTATGGTGACAGGTTTTTTTTCTACTGGAAATTGTTTGGGAATCTGAACACCGGAGGCTCTTCTTGTGCTTTGTAGCCGTTCATAGGTCAACTCCATGTTGGGAATAATGGAGGGTTGCAGTCGCCAACCCGCTTGTCTGAAAAAACCCATACCGCCTGCCGATGCTCTAAATATCAATTCAGCATCTAGCCAATTTGAATCGTCATAGGAGCGTGATTTCCAACGTGGACTAACACTCAGGTTCATGTCCACAAATTGTCCTGCCCCTGAGGCATAATAGGCTGGAATATTTTGTTTTATGGGGGTAAAACTCGGGTCTTCTATACATTTCCAACCCCGTTCTGAATTTACCATTGCCCCTGATTCTGCTTCTGCTTGAATAATAAAGGCCGTTTGATAAGAAAACTGATTTACGGGTTTTAGCGCACCCTCATTCCAAACCTCAGCAGCAATAATATTTTCTCCTTTTCTTAGAAAGGGTTTTAAATCCACCACTTCATAATTCCAATGATTTAAATCCCCTAAAGAAGGACCAACAGCCACTAAAGATTCATTTACATATAGCTTGAATTTATTATCGGCAGAGACCCTAACCTTAAAAGTGGAAGGAATTTGATCTAGGTTAACCTTTTTTCTAAACAAATAGAGTCCAGCCTCTTGCTGACTACTGTTGGGTGTTGTAATCCATTTATTGGTCCATTCCGGAGGTTTGTTTCCAAATTGACAAAAAGACAAATGCGTACTAATTACCAGTAGGAGTATTAAAAAGTGTTTCATGTCTCTAAAGTACTAAATCAATATAGAAGTACAATGGAGCTTTTTTTACATTTCTTAGCATTCAAAAACCTACAAAGGTGGGCTACTGCTCAAGGCAATACTTGAACCTGTGACACTTAGCTGACTTTTGCGGTTGTTGCGCTTCTACTAAACTAATTTGGTGTAGATTGAGATAAAGAAATTTTTAGTCAAGTAAAGTGTCTGTTGTCTAAATATTCCTTTATTTTATTAGAAATTAAAAACTATGAAAACTTATTTCTACTTACTCCTTTTAACATGTTCTATTGCATGGGCTCAAAACCCGCTTGACAGACTAGAGACCTCTCCCCGACACCATGAGTGGGTAACCGTTGATCAAGCAGCCCAAACTAAGGCCTTTTTGGTCTATCCTGAAGTTGCTGAAAAAAAAGCTGTTGTCTTGTTGATTCATGAAAATAGAGGACTCAATGATTGGGCTAGAAGTATGGCAGATCAAATAGCTGAAATGGGCTATATAGCTTTAGCCCCTGATTTTCTATCGGGAAAGGCTCCAAAGGGAGGGGGCACGGCTGCTTTTGAAAACGCTGATGATGCCCGAACTGCGATTTATGACTTAGCATCAGATCAAATTCGCCAAATACTAGAGAAATCCGTTGACTATGCAAAAAAAATCCCTGCTGCAAACGGCAAAGTGGTGGTGATTGGCTTTTGCTGGGGCGGTAGTCAATCCTTTCAGTTTGCTACGCAAACTACTGCTATTGAAACGGCCATAGTGTGTTATGGAACTGGGCCCAAAAACAGTTCAGACTATAAAAATATTAGAGTTCCCGTGTATGGATTCTATGGAGGAAATGACCAAAGAGTTAATGCTACTATAGCTATGAGTGAACAAGCCATGAAGCAAAATAATCAGACTTTTGAAACGGTCATTTATGAAGGTGCAGGCCACGGCTTTTTTAGAGCTGGTGAAGAAGAAAATGCTTCTGCAGCTAAGAAAAAAGCACGAACAGAAGGAATCAAAAGACTCAAAGAGATTCTATCTGGCATTTAAGCGTGTCTAAAAAACTCTCCTAAACTATGCTGTGTCTTTGCTTATTAAAAAGAACAGAAAAAGGTCAAAAATGAATACATTAGAGCATAGCTCTTTTATGAAGCTAGCCAGTAGCCTTAAGACCCTTTTCTAAAACCCTTATCCCTTTCTTTAGGTTATAACAGGATAGAGTTTTTAGAACTTAAAATGTAACGATAAAGAGGTTTGTTGTAAAAATAAAAATCCGCAACTTCATGAAAAACATTTAGTTACGGATTATTTAAGTACTCGGAGCGGGAGTACTGCCTATACAAACTGGTATTTTATTAATTCTACCATATTTAGCTAAATAAGTCATTATTTACAGTACTTTACAGAGTATATTAAATGGCTCTATCATTGAAATATATTTCATAAGATAGCATAATATTGCGGTATTTGTTGCCAATGTGTTGCCAAATAATTAAATTTACTAATGCCTTCATTCTCCTACAGGATAAAATCAAAAGAAGACAAACAGGTAAGTATCTATGTCTCCTTTAGACCTCAAAACTCTAAGTCAGTTTTCTCTAGGACTGGATTTACAGTTCATCCTTCTCAGTGGAGCAACTCTAAAAAAAGAGCTAAACCAATCTCTGTTGAATTAAAAAATCTAAATAATAAACTCTCTGAACTTGAAATCTTTCTGGCAGACCGACTAAACGAAGACATTAATTTAGGAGTGGAGATCACCAATAAATGGCTTAAAAAACAAATTGACAGGTTTAACAATAAAGTTCCAACTACTGACCTATCCTATTTATTGAATCTCATGGACGATCAAATTGGTAATCTCCATCTGAAAAAAGCAAAGGATGGCTCTATGGGACTTAAGAAAAATACCGTGAAGGGCTACAAAGATTTCAGGAGAGTTCTTGAAGATTATGAGACTTACATTGACTCCAATGTAAAAATAAATGAATTTGGAAAAGAAGAGTTTGATGGTTTTGTAAAATGGCTATCAGAGGATAAAAACTATGCAAAAGGTGAAATTGGAAGAAAAATTAAAAGACTAAAAGGTCTTTTAAAGTATGGAGCTGGAAAAGGGTTAAAACTTGGCATAAGTCTTGAAGCTATTGATAAAGAATACAGTTACAAAACAAAGAAATACATAAACGTTATTTCTGAAGATGAGTTTTTCAAAATTCTAAATCTGAAAGGTTTACCTCCCTATCTTGAAAACGTCAGAAGATGGCTGTTAATTGGATTAAATATTGGACAAAGAATATCTGATCTTCAGAAGATAATAAAGCAGGATATTAGATATGATAGTGATGGAATCGCTTTAATTGATGTAGTCCAGGTCAAAGGAGAGGAACCTGTTACTATCCCTGTAATACTAAACCCTCTGATTGATATTTTAAAACACAAGTTTCCCTATCCAATATCAGATCAAAAGTTCAATGACTATATGAAAGAGGTTTGCAAAAGAGCTGGTATTGATCAGATCGTTAAAGGCTACAAAATGAATCCGACAACAATGAGAAAGGAACTTGTTGAAGCGCCTAAATATGAATTATTAGCTTCCCATGATATGAGAAGGTCGTTTGCAACTTATCATTTTGACAAAGGAGTATCCGTTAATCTTATTATGAAAATCACTGGTCATAAAAGAGAGTCAACTTTCTACGAATACATTGGTAGAAACCCAAATAAAGATCATGATGCTTATAACTTCTTAAATGCTATCAAATGAAAAGGCTTGAAAAAATAAAAGAACTCGAAGACAACTTAGTTATTTGGGAGAACTTTGAAGGAGCCACTGAGCTTGTGTCAAAAAAGAAAGAAGAGCTTGAAAACTTGATTTCAGAGCTAAACACCAATACTGATTGGATAAGGCTTGTGGGTTCATTCGATGATTTTCAAAAACAATTAGCCTTTAGGCAAGAAAATATTGAATCAAAAGTTGAGGCGGTCAATATGAGTGAGTTTTTTAAATCAGAGCTCACAAGACTATTTGAATCATGTACACCAATTCTTTCAAAAAAGGATTTATGGGAATACTGCTCAGAAGAAAATTTAAATCTGGTTGTCAGTTGTCAAAATTCTAAGTTAGAATATTTAAAGGAATGCCTACTGGAGAATGGGATTGACACTCATGGACCTACATCTATATTAGATGCTAAGATTTCTGATTACAAGTTTTTTGATGTAAAAAGTGATATTGGTGCCATTAAACCAATCACGGAAAGTGAAAAACGCTCAGCCAAACTTAAGCTCACAATCATGTATAAACTTGGTATTATCGATCACCTTAGAACATTTGATTCTCTAAAAAACAATGACCGAGCATTATCAAGAGTTCTCAATGCAATCCTTGATGTAGGGGGACCCAATACATTTCAGACATACCTGAGTGCTGAGAAATCAGGTAAAAAATCCTTAGTCCCCCAAAACAATCCACTATCATCAAAACTCAAGGAAGAGGCAGTGCAGATTCTTGAAAGAACAGATCTAACAAACGATGAAATCAAAAAATATTACCCCAACCTATAAGGTTAGTTAAAAATAGCCCTAACTCACAACTAACTCACTGGCATTTGTTGCAAATAATTTATTATGCAACAGATAGCAATAACACAACTGACACCCCAAGATCTAAAACAATTAATAAAAGAAGTCATTAATGAAGAATTAGCCTCTCTGGTTAACTCTAACAAAATTGATGATCAAGATTGCCTTAACAGTAGAGAGAAGACCGCAAAAGAAATCTTAGATGTAGATCTATCGACCCTTCACAGGTGGACCCAGCAAGGGAAAATTAAAGCTCATGCCATAGGGAATAGGATATACTACAAAGACTCCTCAATTGAAGAGGCTCTTGTTGAGATTTTACCAAAAAAGAAGAGACTATGATAGACTATATCAAGCTCTCTTCAAGATTAAATGCTACTGAGATGGCTGATCTTCGAAACAAGATAGATTTTTTTGAATCTATCAATGGATCAACGGGTGAACCTGAGAAAATTCTTGCTAATGGCAAAAAAGCTTCATACAGATCAACAGCATGGATTAAGAATATAAAGCTGGACTTATTTCCTAAGGGCTACATAGAGCTCGCTGGGAGTCTACACAAGTATTATAATGACGGTAAACACAACTACAATCAATTTGGTATAAAAGAGGCTGAAATAGCCTTAAAACAGCTTATTGAGGTGACTAGATTACAGCTGCCTTGCTATAAAGTGAGATCCGTTGAAGTTGGAGTGAATTTGACACCTCCAATACCCTCTGATGACATTATAAATAATGCCTTGATGTATAAAAGAAAACCATTTGAAGCTAAGCATCGCAATGACGAAGGAAACTACAACCAAGTAAAACTTTACGAATACTTGGTGAAATTGTACAACAAAAGACTTCATTATGAAATTCAGGGGTATGATATTGGACATGAGATACTCAGGTTTGAGCTGAAGATCAACAAAATGAGAGTGCTGGCTAAGTATAAAGTATTCACCCTTGAAGATCTTATGAATAACATAGAGGATATAGCAAAAGACTTGCTCCCTAAAGCTTGGGAAGAGGTAATACTTTATGATCCAACAATGAACAAGCAAACAAAAGAACAAACAATAAAATATGCCAATGTCAATTTCTGGAGAGGGATTGCTAAAAAAAGGAGCTACAACTATCACCATAGAAAGCTATACAGACTAATGGAAGGGAACACCTGCGCAATACAAGCTCAAGTAAAGGATGTGATGCTGGATACGCTTGATTGCTTGGTGTAGGGATTCACAGTATACATAAAGGGTGAAAAAGTACAATCATTAGTAA
>Ga0255766_10005168_pt1 | contig 10925 bp, 9 predicted proteins | sample 071ome_23_FD_179966 | JGI IMG/M metagenome (GOLD analysis project Ga0255766, IMG submission 179966) | Coastal salt marsh microbial communities from the Groves Creek Marsh, Skidaway Island, Georgia - 071403BT metaG (version 2) | ecosystem: Environmental > Aquatic > Marine > Intertidal zone > Salt... | reverse complement strand
GCCGCCCCTAACGAAAACAGCGTAAACGCAGTTAAAACGCACGCGCTCGCAAACAACGCGTCTTCTGACCCGCTCTTCGCCAACCTTCCGATCAAGTAAGGCATCAAAGGCACGAAACCAAACAAAGAAAACGCTATAAAAGTTACCAATCCATTCATAAAGCTGGACTCTTCCTCCGGAGGCATCAAACCCAACTCCTCGACCATCATCACGTCCACGAATATGTCCTCGTACTTTGACATCGTCTCGATGATTATCGTCGCGTCTTCCTCGTTCATCCCTCTTTGCATGTAAATCTCCACCATCTCTCTCTTCTCACCTTCCGGAAAGTTATCAAACTCCCACTTCTCCCGTTTCTTCTCCGTCGTCGCGTACTCGTGCTCCGCTTTGCTCGATAGGAAATCTCCGAATCCCATGGACAAACCGTCCGCGAAGAGATTCGCAAAGCCCATCAACAAGACAATCTCCGTGCTCAAACTCCCACCTTTACTCGCCGCGACCACCGCAAACGTCGTTATGATCCCATCCAAACCTCCAAACACTAAGCTCTTAACGTATTTCCCTCCGGCTCCCGCGTGGGCTTCCTCCGCATCGTATTTGATCTCGTTATTACCTCCGTCCGCGTTCGAATCCGTCGCCTTCCTTTTAACAGTTTTCCCTTCGTGCGCTGCTCTCGACGCGGCGACGTCGTTCTCGTTGAACGCGTCTTTCGCGGCCGAGAGTCGACGCGTTAAGTTCATCGCGGCTTTTTCTCTCCTCGGTTCGTCGCCGCTGCGCGCGTAAAGTTTAAAAAGTACGCCGGGGGTGTCGCAAACCTTCCTTTGCGTTTTAAAATCTGGCGAAATTGAGAGAGAGACGTGTCTCGCTCTGGGAAAGAAAAGTGAAAAGAGCTCACAGAGAGAGAAGCGAACGCGCGCCGCGAGCATCATTTTAAAACGAGTTTAACATAAATTCGTTACGATGATTATTATTGTATGCGTTTTTCACATGAACACGTTCTTTCTATGTGCGCGCTTTGACCGCTTCAGGTCTTCCCTTTCCTTTTTCTCCCGCGGTTTGGACGCTCTTCTTCTTCTTCTTCTTCTTCTTCTCTCTCTCACTCTCTCTCTCTCTCTCTCTCGACGCGTTCCACTTTTACTTTTCTTTCACGAAGCTCGGCGTGAACGACTGTTTCCTTTTCACGTGTCTCTGCTCCTCGCGAAATTCGTCCTCGTACTCGTCGTGCGACTCGTTCAGATCTCGATCGTCCGAGAGTCTCCAGACGGAAAACTTCTCTTCCAGACCGGGCGTCCGGTCGTCGCGCAGATTTTGTCTTTGCGAAAGAGGCAGAGGCGTGCTCGAGCGTTCATCCCACTCGACCTCGAAAAGCGAACGTTGTTCTGGATGATGCCACGTTCGCGCGCGTCGAATTGTGTTCAGTCGTTCTCGTTCTCGATTCTCCGGCCCGATGGACTCGTCGACGAGTAAGCTCAAACTCACTCGAGGTGGTTCTCTCTTTTTCTTGTTCATCTTCTTCTTCTTTTCTCCTTCTTTTCTTCCTCTTACCGATACGATGCGAAACGCGTCCACCGCGGTCGACGCAAACGTCAGCAACCCCAACGCAAAATCATCGCTCGTGAACGTCCTCGGCGCATCCTCGTCGCCGTCGCCGTCGCTTCTTCTTCTTCTTCTTCTTCTTCTTCTTCTTCTTCCTCCTCCTCCTCGCGTATTTTTTTCTTCCTTTCCGTCTTCTTCAACTTTAAGAGTAACTCTCACCGGAGCGTTCGGGTAGAGCAAAGATAGAGAGAGGGAGGAAGAAGGAGACAGCGAGGGTGCGCCGAGCGCGCCGTGCGGTGGCGGAGGTCGCGGTGGTGTCGTGGACATCAAAGAGAGGTGCGTCTTTTTGTTCTTTCTCTTTTATATATTTGTGTGTCGGATTTCATCTCTGAAATTTTCTTCAAAATACAACGCTGTAGACTACGATACTTCTGCCGCTGCAACCACTACTACTACTACTACTACCACGCGCGTTCGCGAGGCACGCTTTCCCGATTTTTTACTCCACAAAGAGCGAGCAGTGCACCGTTCGACTCTTTTCTTCGACCGTGAGCAAGCACGCGACTTTTCCTCCGCGATCTTTACCTTCCTCTTTTTCTGCTATTTGCCATCGAGCGTCGACGACGACGTCTTCTTGTTCTTTTTCCTCCTCTTCGTTTCGAACTCGACCTTCAATCGGAGGGAAAGCTTGGTCCACTTTGTCCATGAGGTGTTGAATTTCGAACGTCTCGCCAGTTTCTTCGCTTCGCAATCGCGATTTTGGATCGATGGTATATATTTTATCCAGCTCTATGCCGCACGTTTTGTAGGCGAGCGCATCGGAAGAGCGATTGCCGAAACCGGCAAACATTCGAGTTTTGTTGATATCCACGTCAAATAAGCGACGCACTCGAGTGAGACATCGGATCTTAAACACTTCTGGTTTTCGAGCGACGACTTCGCGGTATAACGCGGTGGATATCGGATCTGGCGCACACATGACCGGGCCCAGCGGCAACGTCTCGCCGTTTTGCGTGAGCGTTTGTAAATACGCTCTCGTGGAGTTGCTTTGGCTAATCGCGCGACTGGTCACGAAGAGGATTTTATACCCGTTGCGAACAATCTTGCGATACAAAGCGGCGATGCCTGGATGCGCGTAATCTTTACCAACCATCGTGTATATGTGACCGAGAACGTCTGACTTCGTTATGGTTCCGTCGATGTCACTAACGACTACTTTATCGTCCGAGTCCCACAAAAACAAATTACATTCTAAAGTTTGCGTTCCAAACACTCTCGATTTGTACGAATACGTGACCGTGTTCAATCCTGGCTTCAAATCTAACGTTTTCAATTCATCTGACGTCAAGCGCGTGTTTCTTCGCTTTCGAGGAGGTTTCGGCGCTTTCGTCCCTTTCTTCTCGTTCTCGTCGTTGTTTTTATTATTAGCCTTGTTGTTACTGTCATTCCCGCTACCACTACGATGATTCCCACTCAATCCTCCCACTTTTGACTTAAACCATTTCTTCGCCCTCGTGAAATTTCCAGACGACGTCGTTGTTGTCGTAGTTACCGTTGGAATCACCTCCTCCGTTCCCGCGGCTTCTTCCGCGGAAGCGAAAGGTGCCTTCGGCTTCGCCGCTTCTTCTTCGTCTCCTCCATCCTCTTCTTCTTCTTCATCCTCCGAGCTCCTACCAGCCTCCTCCGCTTCTTCGATCGCGATGCTCTCCGTCTCGTTTAACAACGCGTCGCTACCTCCTTCTTTGTCCTTTCCTACCGCGGAATTCTTCTTCTCGACCACAGTCGTCATCGTCGTCGTCGTTTCGTCCCAACCGTCGAAATACGCGTCTTCCGGTTTGCAATTTTCGTGCGCGAACGCGCACGATCCGTTCCTGCTCAAGCGCATCTTAAACTCTTCGAACGTTTTCCCGTTCACGCTAAAACTCACGAACGTTTGTTCGTTGCCGTATATTCTTTTGCTGAAGAACGATTTCGCGTTGGCGAAGCGAACGAAGAACGGCGTGCAACGCATGTGGTCGTCGTCGTCGTCGTCGTTCGTCGTCCTTCTTCGCACGACGAGAACGTCGACGGCGCCACCGGAGTTTGGGACGACCGCGGAAACCGCCGAGGCGGTCAAACCGGTCGTGGCGGTCGCACCGATGACGATGGAATCGATCAGACCGGAACCGACGCGCTGCAGCGCGGATTTTTTCTTCTTTTTTACCGCGTCTTCTTCTCGCATGATGATGTGTTTTGTGCGTGCGAGAGTCAGTTAAAAATTGTGAAGAAGAAGAGAGAGAGAAAGTTCGTTAATTTGATGGTACGCTACTCTAATACTACTCGCGTTTGATTGTTCATTACAAAATCTACAATAACACTCTTTTCCTACTACGCGTGATACAAAAAAGCTAAAGTCTGTCGTAATCACGCGCGCGCGCGCGCTATGTGTTTAAGTATAAATGATAAACGTATCATCATAAGAAGGCTAAAGATCCCAACGCCGCGGCGACGGCGGCGACGCTGATGTTATCGTCGATTTTACTCGCCGGCAACGCCTCGACGAGGGCGCACGAGACGCACACGAGTGCGATGACCCCGTAATATCCAACATCGTCTGGGCCACCAAACACGCGATCGTTTGGGAAATATCCCAAAACGCCGAACAGATGCGTTAAAGATACGGTGAATAGAAATCCGGCGACGACCATCGCCGCGCTCCCGGCGAAGGATTTGCGCTCGTCGAACGGTTTCGGCCATTTTTTACCGTTCTTCCCCAGCCGTCTGCCAACGATATCCGCGACTCCGTCTCCACCACACATGGTCGATACGACGAGAAAACTAACCGGCGATTCTCTCCAGAACAACAACGTCGTCAACATCAACACGATCGTGTAATAAAACGGCCCGTATAACAACTCCTCCTTCCCGCCTTCTCGACTCACCGCTCGCACGGCGTTTTTATTCTCGATCAACCCGGACCCGATGGCAAACAACCTGAGCGCCTGTAAACTCGGAACGATCGTCGCGAACAGTTTCGAATACCACTGGTCGCCGAACAAGCACCACGTGATCGCGAAAAACGTCCCCGACGTGACGTGAACGAGCTTCCGAGAGAGTTTCGCCTCCAACACCTCGTTCTTGGCGAGTTGGTCGAACAGTTTCACCCAAAGCAAAGAGCCGAAGATGGTCGCCGCCGTGGCCGTCGCGTCTCGCAGAAGAGGATGCGACGAGGACATCTCACTCGCGACGAGTGCTAAAGAGGAGGTGAAATCTGACGACGCGACCGCACTCGAAGTCGTCGATGCTCTCTTACTTCTTCTTCTCTCTTCTCGTTTTCGATGACGATGGAGTCGTGATTTCCAATCGGATTTTGTCGTTGACGATAATAAATGAGACGAATAATACGAAGACGAAGACGCACAAAAAGAACGCGCAAACCTTCCGCTCTTCTTCGATGACGTCGCTTTCAAACTCGTAGAAGAAGAAGAAGAAGAAGAAGAAGAAGAAACGCGCAGAGCAGGGGAAAGCATCTCGCTTCTCTCTGCTCTCTCCTCTCTCTCCCTTTTTTTTTCTCTCGACTTCTTTGGCTTTTGTTTTTGTCGCATCGCGACATTTTTTTCTGTTTTCATCTCTTTAGGGTTTCATACCCTAATTAAGCCTGAAGTTTTTCTTTTGTGAGATTGGAAGCTTTTTCCTTTTCGCACACGTCAAAACAAAAACCAAAACACTTGAAACACACACGCGCATTAATGTTCAAACGACGAGACTGGAACTACCTCCACGGCGACGGAGTGAGACGAGGAGGAGACGATTCGGACTCGTCCTCGATGGAGAGCATCGGCGGCGTGGTGGATTTATCGTCCACCTCCGCGTCGGAGGAAGGTGGAGGAAGAGGAGATGACGAGGAGGCGGAAGTAACCAACGACGCCGCCGGGGAGGAGGACGAAGAGTCCGACGACGACGACGACGAAGAAGAAGAAGAAGAAAAAGATGATGAAAAGAGGCGGAAAGAAGAAGAGGAAAGACGAAAAAAGAAGAAAAAGGTGAAGAGTAATGCGTTTACGGCGTTGAAATGCACCGTCTGTAACAACTGCCTCGTGCTGTCCGAGGACGCGAAGAGAGAACATTTGAAGTCAAAGAAACACGTGAAAAGAGTGCACAAATTACCTGAAGACGACGAGAGGAGAACCAAGCATCTGTATTTTGTTCCGGCGTCGAGCGATAAGTCGTTCGAGAAAGAAGAGGAAGCGGAGACGCACTTGGAGAGGTTGGCGAGAATACGGAACAAGAGGAAAATGAGAGAGGAAGAAGAGGAGAGGAAGAAAAGACACGTTGGGGCGAACGACGGCGACGGCGAAAAGAAGAACAAAGAGGAGGAAAAGAAGAAGAAAAAGAAGGAAAAGATTGGTAGAAGGCAGATGCAGTCGATTCGAAGACAAAAAGCGGCGGGAAAGAATAGCGATAAAAGTAGTAGCGGTGGAGAAAAAGAAGGTCCTTCGAGCAGTAGCGGTAAAGAGAAGAAGAAGATGAAGCCCGGAAAAAAAGGGGACGATGGGAATAGTAAAGAAGAGCCCGCGAAAGGAATAGCGAAGCGAAAAGGCAAACCAGGGAAACGCGAGCGGTTAGAAATGAGAGCAAAACGAGAAGAGATGGCAAAGAAAGCGAAAGAGGCGGGCGAAAGAGGCGTGAAGAAAGCGCTGGAAGCATCAAAAGTGAAAGAGAAGCAGACGAGTGCAAAGGATCGACGTAGAAGTATAATCGCCAAAGCGAAGAAAAAGCTTGGCATAGAATAGCAGAAGTGCTTGCACACACGTTTGGTTTGAATCAACGAGATTCATTTATAAGAAATCTCTTGCATTTACAACACGATATGAACTTTAGTACAATTTCTGTATGTTTTCTCTCTTCTCTCTCTTTCTCTCACTCTTCCTCACACTCTCTCAACACTCTCTCGACACTCTCACTCACTCTCACTACTACTCTTTCACCCCTCATCTCAAGCACAACTTTAGCCCTCTTCACTTCCGATTTGTTTTCGTATTCATTTTCGTCGTCGGTGTTCTCCTCAGATGCTCCTTTTTTCTCGTTGTTCTCGTCAGAGGAGTTTCCACCCGACTGATTCGCCTTCTCCACCGACTCCGTCTTGGTGCCATCGCTACCTGCCTCGTTTGATGCAGTTTTTTGGTTTTGCCGACCAGATCCGGAATCGTTTTGTTGCTGTTTATCTCCACCTTCTTCAGAGGTATTATTTGGAGGAACAGAAGTTGCCGGAGCACCTTTTTTGTCGCCGTTTTGCTGTTGCTGTTGTTGCGCAGCAAGCTGCTCCTGCTGCTGCTGCTGAAGCCGAGCCTCTTTTACAGCTAACGTGTTCCCATTTCTCTCGCGTTTCCAAAGCCCAACCGGTCGCGGCGAGTTGTTTTTAGCAAAATACAAACCGCACGCGTTGCACAAACTCCCCTCGCCGTTCCTCTCTTTCCGCCAAAACGGAGAGGACGTGCACTGACAGTTTACGCACACTCGTGCCGCTACGTCAGATTTCCGTTTACGCGACGTTCTCGTGCCGGTCGTTTTCCCACTCGCACTTCCTTTGTTTACGCTCACGCTGTTCATTCCATCTAGCTTTACCGGCGTATATTGCTGAGGCTGTTGATAGTATCCAGGCGGGTAGTTAAATCCGACCGCACCTGGAAACGGCGTGCCTCCTGCAACTGTCGACGTTTGTTGTTGTTGTTGCTGCTGTTGCTGTTGAAATGCGGCTGTAAATTGCGGATTCATCATCGCCATTTGCATGTACGAGTTTGCGTTGGTCATGTTGAACATTCCTCCTCCTCCTCCTCCCGGCGCTGGTTGTTGCTGATTCGACTCGCCAGTTTGCTGCTGCTGTTGTTGCAACATCATCATTTGATGCATGTGCTCCTCCCCAGCGCTCGTTCTCGGTGTTCTCTGCTGCATTTGCGGCCCACCCGCCATGCTCTGCGCCATCGCCATTTGGTAATAATACGCCTGCGCGTACTGCTGCATCGCCGCCGCTTGCGCGTACTGTTGTTGCTGCATTTGCATGTGCTGCTGTTCGCTGGCTGAAAAAATCTTTGCGTTGGACGTCGCGTTATTCATATCATTTTGCTGCTGATACGCGGATCCTCCTCCACCTCCATTATTCATCTGCGCGTGCGCCGCGTGGCTCTGCGCGTGCGCCTTTCCGTTCGCATTCGTTCCAATCTTCTTCCCCGCGCCGTTTGTGCCGCCGGACATTATTGATTGATGCCTCCAAGAAAAGCGTCCCGAACAAGGCAAAAGATACGAAAAAAAAGATATTCGGCTGCCGTCCGTTTAATTTACGCGGAGCGTCGATCCCAACTTTTTCTCTCTTCAACGATTCAAAACGCTAAATCTCTTCGCAAATATTTATGATTAAATATACGCGCCACTCAATTCTGCGTTTCGATTCCTAATCGCTCGTTCGCGTCCGGTAGCCTCAGCGCGCGGTCGCGGATTGCCTTTTTTTCGAAAATTTCAGTTGCTGCTCTCTCTGTCTCCGATTGATTTTCTCTCTCTGTGCCAATCAGAACTTTTCTCTCTCTCTCTCTCTCCACCGTCTTTCTTTCTTTCTTCTCTCTCTCTCTCCAAAAAAGACGCGCCTTTCCCACTCCCTCCTTTACCCACTCATCGTGCCCGTCTCAGATCGCACCAGAGTCGCGCGTGTGTGTGTGTGTGTGTGTGTTTTGCGACCGAGATTTACGTCGACGCAGTGTGCTTGTATGAAGAGAACCAGCTCTCGAGAAAATTTTTTTCCCACGCGGATTTTCGCGATTTTAATCCACGCGTATCTGGACACTTTTTTCGCAAATAATTCTCCGCCAATTAAAATTTTTTCCTCTCTCGATCGATGTGTGCGCCCGAGAACCAAAAGAGAGATCTTGGGATTTTCAATTCAATTCGTTGGGATTTTTGTGTTCACAGAGCACCAGGGAAAAAAATACACGATTGGAAACTCCAAATAAAAACACACAAACAGGAGAAAAGAGAGAGAAATAGAGAGAGGAAGATGAAGTGTAAAGTGTTCGCGGCGACGACGAGGTCGTCGCGCAACATGCGTCAAATGGAGATGGAGCGCGAGGCGTGTTCGGAGCAGCAAGTGCAGTTGGACGTGAAGTATTGCGTATGCCGGTTTTATCTTTCTTGTTTTCTTTTCTCTCTCTTTCGTCTTTGTATCTCTCTTCTTTTGTGTTCCGGCGATGATGACAATAACAAGTCGCTGAGAGACTCGCAGATGTGGCGAGACGTTGAAGACAACACAAACCCTTCCTTGTTCTTTTTCTGAGCCGGACGCGCTCTACGCGCAGACGAAAGAGATCGATCTTTCGCGCTCTTCTTTTTTGTATCTAGGAGGGAGAAAAAAATTTTAACGAGGTTTTTTCTCTCGTTCATATTTAAACGCAGGGCATATGTCACACGGACTTACACTTCATCGCGCACGACATCGGTCAGCACAGCTATCCGTTAGTCCCGGGACACGAGATCATCGGCGTAGTTACGAAAGTCGGTTCCGAGGTGACTGATTTAAAAATCGACGATGTCGTTGGCGTCGGATGTATGGTCGAGTCGTGTCTCTCTTGTTCGTCGTGCGCGAACGACGAAGAACAATATTGTAAAAATATTCCGACGTGGACGTACGGGGCGTATACAAGACACTCTTTACACGGTAAGAATCAAGTTCAGACGATTGGTGGGTACTCAGATAAGTTTGTCGTCGACCACCGATTCGCCGTGAAGTTTCCTTTCGCGAAGGACGATTTCAAGGAAAGCGAAGGCGAGTTCGACGCGGTGTTGGCAAAATGCGCCCCGTTGCTGTGCGCGGGAATCACGATGTATTCGCCGTGTAAGAAATACATCGACATCGTAAAAAAACGAGACAGTTCGTCATCAACGCCCGTTAAAGTAGGTGTGCGAGGTCTCGGGGGTCTTGGACAGATGGGCATCAAAATTTTATCGAAGATGAACGCGGAGGTGTTTGCAATCTCCCACAGTCCGAACAAAGAAGAAGAAGCGAAAAGAATCGGCGCAAAACATTTCGTCTTGTCGTCTTCCATCACCGCCATGAACAAACTCAAACGCGACCATTCGCTCGATATCATTTTAGATACCGTCGGCGCCATTCCTACCGAGGAAGACGCATCTCCATCTTCTCCAGAAAGCAGCCCGAGCTCGAGAGGGGATAGACGCGACAAAGTTCCTTCGCCGCAAGAGTTTTACGACCAAGTCGTCGACGCGCTCGCCACGCACGGCCATTACGTCTTGATCGGTTTAAACACGAAACCAGTTTCAATCACGGGAACCAAACTCATTTGGAACGACATCTCTTTACACGGTTCGCTCATCGGCGGCATGAAAGAGACGAGAGAGTTGGTTAATTTCTGTTGGGAACACGAAATATTCCCAGACGTGGAAATCATCTCCGTCGGCGATATCCCGAAAGCGTTGCAGCTGTTGGAGAAAGGGAACGACTCGACGAAACGATACGTGATTAACGCGTCCACGTTTGATTAAAAGTACGCGTTCATTCCGGCAATGATGATTACAAATGTTTTTTCATTCTCTGAAATGAAGTCGTGATTGACAAAAAACACCGTTCCTTCACTCTGAGCCGGAAAAACTCGTCTTGTAATAATAAATACTTTCACACGCTTCACTTTTTCTCTCTCTCTTTCTATCCGCACACACACACACACACAAATACAAAATGTCCGCCTCCTCCTCCTTCCGATACAAAAAAGTCGACATGAACTACGCGCGAGTCGCGGCCGCGCTCGTCGTCCTCCTCCCGTCCAGCGCATTTCTCGCGCGGCTGTACAAAGACATGGACGCAGAGTGCGCTTTTTATTGAGATTTCCAATTTCCTTTCTAACCGACGACACTTCTTCTTCCATCTTCAACCGCGCGCGCAGAGACCCGATGGAAGAAGCCAACAGACGGAACCGAGAACAGCAAAAGCCACAGAAATGAAAACATAAAAAAAAACGGGAATTCGCTCTTATTTAGAAAGTTTTAAACGTAGTAGCGCACACGGTAGCAGTCATCATTCACGCGTAACATCCACGTGAATCTCACTTTCTCTGTTTTTTTCCCGAGACGTCTCTTCACTTTTTTTTGCACACAAAAGCATCAAAGTCGCCTTCCCTTGACACGCGCGCGCGCGCTCCCGCGTTCCCTCTGTCTCTTTTACTCTTCGTGCGTTTTTTAAAAGAAGACAGAGAAAACCATGAGCTACGCGTACTTGTTTAAATACATAATCATCGGTGATACGGGTGAGTGCTTTATTGGGAAAGCGAAAGAAGCGCAAACAGTTATATAAACGCTTCGAAATCAGAAAAAAGAATGACTGACTCTTTCACTCTTTCTCTCTCTCTTTA
>Ga0255766_10005163_pt1 | contig 10933 bp, 5 predicted proteins | sample 071ome_23_FD_179966 | JGI IMG/M metagenome (GOLD analysis project Ga0255766, IMG submission 179966) | Coastal salt marsh microbial communities from the Groves Creek Marsh, Skidaway Island, Georgia - 071403BT metaG (version 2) | ecosystem: Environmental > Aquatic > Marine > Intertidal zone > Salt... | reverse complement strand
CATCCCACGGCCAAATTATCGGAACTGCACCACTGGCTACTCCATCAGCAATTGAATAATGGAATGATTCGAAATCACTTGGAGAAAGAACATATCCGATATTTCTATACCAGGAAGACAATGAAATTGAAAATTCATCCCATGAAACTGATGCTTTTAATAGCGGGTCGTTGTCAATCCTTTCAAATTGTGAGGAATAGTATTCCATTTCTTTTGCCCGATTCGGTGCCTTCAAAAATTCAATATTTCTTGGATCTTTGCCCTTGATTATTAATTTCCAACTTGGATCTGTCTGAAGTAAACCTTTCATCAAGTTTAGGGCCCTATCTAATCTTTTTCTTTGTGGAACGATTCCAATTATTCCAATTGTCTTGTTAGCAGTTGGAAGTTTATCTTGATCTAAACGATTTACATCAACATAATTGGGAACAACGATTGTTGATTCTACATCCCAATTAAACAACTCAACCGCTTCTTCTCGTACGTGATCTGCCACAAAGATAAATTTGTCAACACCACTGGTTTCTACATTAACAGGAAATACTCTAGCTCTTTCATTTACTTCCTGTAAATGAATTCTTACAATGTGTTTTTGTTCAGGAGAAATATTGTTTGAATACCATACTGAATTTGCTAAACCCCATTCACTGAATACGACTTCCGCCCAATTCAATAGCGATCTTGACCTTTCAATGTCCAGTGGCTCGCCCCACCCCCATCTATCTCTTCTAACATAATGCCCTTTTATTTTCAAGTAAGATTCGAACTCCCCTATGAATTTCAAATCATGTCCATTCAGGATTATCCTCTTATATTCATCAGCATGTTTGTCGTAAAGTGACTGAATAAATGGTTCAATAATTTCTAATCTTGAAGTCGTTATTTCATGCTTCTTTGCTCGAATTGAATGATTTTCAAAATCAATTTCCTCAATAATCGGAATAAGTCTGTTCAATAATGAGTTGATTTCTTTAGCATCAGAAACGAATAATGGATAGTCATCTCCAAATAATTCAACGTTTAGATCGTTTCGAGTTACGATTGATGGAATCCCTTGACGAGTATTCTCAATCAATTTAGTTGACATCTCAAGAGTGTTTGATTCTAATAATGGAGAGCGATAACACCAGGCAACATCCATTTTACTCATCAATTCCAAAGCCTCAGAACGCTCCATTCCTCCGTGCCAAGTTACATGAGGGCTATCTTCCAGCAAGGTCTGAATTTCAGTATAGAAATTAGGGTATTCTGGTGTGCTTTTGTGAATTTTATCTCCAATAATATGAATCTCAACTTCCGAATTACCTTCTGTTGACTTAATCAATTCAGTAATTCCCCAAAGTGGTGCTATTTTCCCACTATACCCAATTTTCAATTTATCAATCATCTTTCTTTCAAATTCCATATCCTCAGTATCTGGAATCATTGGTGGAAGCAAAATCATATTTTCATCTGAAACTCCAAATTGGGAAGAAAGATCTTGTTTTATCTGCTGCGTCTGAACAAAAAATCCTCCAACGAATTTCTCTAAATCGGGAATCAATGTTTCCGTGTTAGGTTTGTTCTTGCGCGAACCGTCTGTATCAATAAAGTAGTAATCTGTTAGATATGGATAGACTCTTTTCCAAAGACTCTTCTTGCCTAAAGAAAAAGATGAGACTTCCAAACCTCTCAAAATTATTGATTTGTACCCACCATAGATTCCGTCTAGAATCTCAATAAGATTTATTGCATCTTCTGCATTAATTTTACCTTCCTGAATCCCAAAGTGCTTCGGCTCGATTATCTTGACATCTGTATTGTTGATTAATGGTTTCAACAAAATTTCACGAGTGATGTCAGATTTGAGCAGCAAATGTACAGAGACATCGGTTTTTGTGAACGCTTCGCATAGTGACATAAGCCACACTGAAGAGCCATCGATAATGTTGGTATCTACATCTCCGTAAATGATTACAGATGGTTTATGGTCAATTTCAAGTTCATTTCTACCAATTAGATCTAGGTAGTTTCTTTCATAGTCATCTGATAACCCATCTTTTCTAAGAATCTCTTCCCTCTTGTCCATAGACCATTTTGAGTCATTGAATGATTGAAGCAATTCCCATGCTTGTTGGTTTTTTCTCATAGATAGCAAGAGATTTACTGTTGTTTTCATGGTCCTTTCGTCTTTTGTTTCATTGACGTAGCGTAGGCCAATTTCAATAGCTTGTTCTACATCTAAAGTTGACAACGCCCTAACCAAAGAAACATGTATATTTGCAGCATCATTTTTGCATCGCTTCTTATCTAATAACTCTTGAATGATAGTCTCAACTTCTTGCACCCAAGCACCATGAAATCTCTTTTTTAATTGAATTAATTCGTGAGATAGTTTTGTCAGATTAACAGGCCTTTGTGTTGCTAAATGAATTATATGTGGATAATTTTTGAGATTCCCATCGAGTTTGTGCAAACCCTTTCTTCGCTTACGGAGATAATGGTCAACCTTGATTCGAAAATTAGATTTCAAATTATCACTCCATCTGATAAAGTTTGACAACTAATTCATCGTCATCATCGACAATAACCCTGCCGTTTTCAATGTATACTAGACGATCGCACATGTCTCTGAGCGTGTTCAAGTCATGTGATATAACCAAAACAGTCATCTCACTATTCACCATTTCCTTGATTTTAGATTTCGATTTTCGCTTAAACGAACTATCTCCAACAGATAATACCTCATCTAATAATAAAATGTCAGGTTTAGAGAAGCAAGCGATACTGAATCCTAGCCTTGCCCGCATGCCCGAAGAATAAGTCCACAATGGAGAATCGATAAATGCTCCAAGTTCTGAGAATTCGATTATCTCTTCCTCCATTTCTCCCAATTCTTTAGTAGTCATGCCCAATAATCCACCACTAAAGTGGATGTTTTCTCGTCCTGATAAACCTGGAGAGAATCCTAATCCATATCCTGCAAGTAGGGTAATTCTTCCTTTGGTCTCAACTATACCTCTATCAGGTTTGTAAATGCCGCCCACAAGGCGTAATAGAGTACTTTTCCCAGCACCATTAGGCCCAAGTATACCGACAACTTCTCCTACTTTCAACTCCAAATCTATTCCATTTAATGCACGAAACCAATTCTTTTTCTCGCTTCTAAATAATGAAATTAATTGTTTCTTAATTGTAGTAACGCCTGAATTATGGAAGGGGAAATCTAAGACTGCGTCTTTGACTTTGATAATATAATCATCTACGGTCATAAGTATTTCACCGCCTGATCTTGTTTGGCTTGATAATAATATGAACCGATAATGAATATCACCAGGGTTTCAATTAGTGCGATTAGAATATAATCTGTGCTAATCCCTAATGGTGTCCCCATGATTAGAGTTCTAGAGATTGACAGATAGACGGCCATTGGATTAGCAATAAGGTATGCAGAGACATATTCTGCAGGGATCCTGCTATCTGCTATCATATCAATCGTATAGAATACCGGTGTGAAGTAAAATCCGACTCTAGTGGAGACATTGACAATTTGTCCTGTGTCTCGTAGTTTAGTGTGCAGGATGCTTGTAATCATTGAGAGGCCTAAACCGAGGGTTGCTATACCAAGAATCACAAGAGGCAACAGAAGCATTTCAGGACTTGGTTTTAATTCATAATATGCTATAAACGGGATTAACGATAGCAGATTAAGGAGCAATGTAGATATTGCAAAACCACAAGCACTGAGCAAAAATATCTCTTTAGGTAGTGAGACTTTCTGAATCAATCTCACGTTCGATTCTAAAAATACTGTCCCTCTTTTCAAAGTCAGAGCAAAGAATGCCCAAAATAGAATTCCGATCATTATGCTTAATGGCCTGTAAGGAGCTGGATCTGTAGCCATTATTTCGTAGATTAGTAAGAATGTCAATGTTAGAGCAAGTGGCTCCATCATTGCCCAAATCCATCCAAGTATACTTTTGTGATACTTCATTCTTAGTTCTTTCGAAACCATTTCTTTGATAAGACTCCTATATCTCCAAGATACGGACGGAAGGACAAAGGGTGGAATGAGGCTATTTACAGAATCATGACTGTATTCTGGCTGATTGGTTACTTTGGATTTTTCAAGGTGATTGAAAGATAGTTTAGAGAAAACAATCGCTTTCCTCGAGTCTACAGCCTTCATTCTGTCAAGTATGTTTTCAGTTTTCTTTGCAACTTCATCCTTTTTCCCTAAACACTGGATTAAATTTTTAGTGGCCTCGTAATAACCCAGTTTTGAACTTATTTCGATTAACATCCTGTAGACCTTGTCGTTAAATGCTTTTTTCGGTAAAGAGAGGCCTACGAACAATGCTTCATTCTTGTTTTTGGTAGATATTGCACGGATTACTGAATTAGAAAATATTCTTGCAGTACTAAAATCCTCTCTTTCGATCAATTTTTCCACTTGTAACACAAGATTTTGTTGTATTTTATCATCAAATGTGAATGCTTTCAAAATCAAATCAGTCACCGATTTGATATTGTTAGGGTCTGATTTTGCTGATTTAACTGCCTGATTTATGCAGCGCTTAATCTGACGATTGTCAGAGACAAAGGATTGCCCATGTCCCAAACTGTTTGCGCCCATAAAAACACCAATTCTTGAAGCCTTTTCAATTATCTGTATTAATTTGCATCAATCGTTTGATTCATTGTACTGAATTCGGATGCGGGTAAATGGAGAACACATAATAAGATACTCACTTTGGAAGATTCATGCGAATCAACGAGTTGGCTAAAGAACACGCCACAGAGTTGGATGCCCTTATCGATGGAGCATTGATGCTTGATTCGCAAAACTATGGATTAAATTGCGATAAGGAAATGAGTGCTGTTTTCTACTATCCTATCGCCATTGGCAATCCGTTTCAATCACTATACTATTCTAAATTCATGGAGAATGGGGTTGTTCCAATAGGGACAAATAATCTTAGCAATGTGGCCTCGATTCGATGGCCTGGGAAACTATCATTACATCTTCATTGGTTGGGAAACATAATTGGAGATACCGAAAATAAAACCGTTGCAAACCAACGAATTGATGATTTCCTCCTGCAAATTGATACCATGAAAGATAATGGATTCAAGATAATTTGGACCGTTCATAACATCCTTCCTCATGATGCAGTCCTCCAAGATTGTCAAATCAGACTAAGGGTCGAATTAGTGAAACGCTGTGACCTAATTCATACAATGTGTAATGACACAATTGAATTATCTGAAGCATTCTTTACAATTCCTAAGAATAAAATTGTAAATGTGCCTCACCCCACATACGAGAATTTCTACCCTAGCCAATACAGTGAGTTGGAGGCAAGGTTCCAACTCGGTATAAACAATGACGAGTTTGTCTTCTTATTTTTCGGTTCGATCCAAGCATACAAAGGATTGCATGATTTAGTCAGGGCTTTCAAACAATTAGAATCAAACACAGAAAGAAAACTGAAACTCATTATTGCTGGTAAGGTATACAATCAAAGCAATTTCAAAACAATCAAAAATGAAATCGATGCTTCTGAAAATATTATTTTAATGCAAAATCGTATTCCTAATGAAGACGTACAACACTACTTCAAAGCAGCAAATGTTTGCGTCTGTCCGTACAGAATTACCCTAAATTCAGGAGTTGCTCATCTATCACACACTTTTGGAACACCGGTGATTGGACCAAAAGTTGGAGGATTCAAGGAATTACTCTCAAATGGAGGAGGATTAACTTTCGATCAGCTTGATTTTGATGGCCTGGTTACCGCCATGAATGAATCTCTAAGTATGGATTTTGCAAAAGAAAAAACCAAAATCTTGAAGATAAATAGTAAATATAATCCAGCAGAAATTTCTTCGAAATTCGCTCAGATTGTTTCAAGAGGTGATTCGGATGAGTGAAGAAAAAATAGTCTCAAAAGATATTTTTGATGTCGAAGAAAAAACGATGTATGAATTCTCTTTGATTTCTTGGCATTATGGAGAATTCACAAGTAAAGGAATGGTTTTCTACGTCAAATTCTATGATTCTAAAGACAAAGAAGTGGTCAATAGAGTGTTTAGATTTAGTTCATCGCGTGCATTTACAAATTACATTTATGTATCCACAGGAACAAAGTCGGAGCCAGTAATGAAGAACGTTTCAATCATGACTCCACTTAAGGCTAGTAAGATGGAAGTCGGTTTGGTAATGTGGGGATATCTAGATTCTCCAGAAGGCAGCATACTTCTCAACGAAAATCCGACATCTAAGACAATAGATACATCTGAAGGTGAGTCATCAACCTTGATACACATAAATGACAAATGGATCTATTCGGTGAATTTGAATTTGGAAGTTCCTGATAGTAGAATTGGGAGAGTTGCAATTCTTGGAGTCAAATATTTCGACTCGAAAAATAAGGAAATTCGGCCAACAAAAAAGGAACATATTTTTTGGTCTAGTGAATTAAACATGCATTATCGATATATTACATCACAAAATGGAGGGAAATTTTTCACAATGGAACATATTTTCTACCCACCTGAAAATACGGCAATGATGGAATGCTCTATACTAAATTGGAAAAATGCTGATTGTAAAATTACAATTGATGGCCCATTGAAGTCAAACATCAATTGGAACCACTCTGATAAAACTGGCCTCCTGAAAGAGATCGAATTATTAGATTCTCAAAACTATAGTACTTACAACAAACGTGCGGAAATTGTTGCTAATTCATCTAGAGCAAAACAGTTGGAAATGAACTATGAATCGTTTATTCACTGTGGTGATTTGCTTTCTGCGCGCGACTCTGCTAGAGGGCTATTTTCTTTAGAGCAAAGCAAAGCAAATCTCCACCGTATCACCCATATTAGTTCCTTGATAAAATCATTAGACATCGATTGGATGCCAGAGATAAATAGTTCAAATAATCTTGACAAAGAACCTCAATCAGGCAAAATTCTACATTTGTTTAAAGTATCATATCCATTTGAATCAACAGGCGGTTCAATTAGGAATTTAAACATTGTAAGCAGCCAGAAAAAGGCTGGACTTGAACCATTTGTAGTAACTCCACTGAATTACCCCCGAATATTCAAAATCAATGAATTTCCTATCGAAGAAGAAATCGATAATGTGCGCCATATTAGATTGGATTTAGGCAGTCAAAATTCTTCTCAATTAACCTATATAACAAAAAATCTGCAACTCAACGCATTACTCTTGGCCGGAATTATTCGAAAAGAAACTCCTGAGATTATTCACGCTGCTTCTGGATACAAGGGTTATGAGTTGGCAACGATGGCTGATACCCTATCAAGGCACTTTTCAATACCTTGGATATACGAAGTCAGGTCTTTCCATGAACACACTTGGACAAACGATCACTTCCAAGCTGAAACCTCGATTCACACTAAACTCAGGATGGATAAAGAAAATTCATTAATGCAAAGAGCGGACCATGTGGTTACGATTAGTGAATCTATGAAAGAAGCAATAATCGACAGAGGGATCCCTGAAGAAAAGATAACTGTTGTTCCGAATGCGGTCGACACTAACTATTTCAAACCAAAGAAAAAGAGTACAAAATTAATTAATTCTCTAGGAATAAAAAATAAATCTGTGATTGGATATATATCAAATATGTCATACAGAGAAGGCCATGATGTACTAATCAAGGCTTTCAGAACCATCTGTGAAGAAATCAAAGATGCAATGCTCTTGTTGGTAGGAAGCGGAAGGGAGAAGGAAAATCTACAGAGACTTGTAAATGAACTAGGGCTGGAGGAAAAAGTGATTTTTACTGGGAACGTAGACCATTCACTAATCAAAGAATACTATGCCATAATTGATTTATTCGTTGTACCAAGAAGAAGAGATTATGCTGCTGATTTAGTCACCCCCCTAAAACCATACGAAGCCATGGGGATGAAAATTCCATTACTAATGAGCGACAGAGCGGCACTCAAGGAAATAATTGGTGAAGATAGAGGGTTCATTTTCAAAACTGAAGACGAGGAAGATTTAGCAAAGGTGGCAATTAGCTGTCTAAATGATCAGGTTGAATGTAAAAAAAGGGCGAACATCGCTCATGAATGGTTGATTGCAAACCGTACATGGGAAATGAATGCTAAAATTTACAAGCACTTATACAGTAATTTAGCAAGGTGATAACATGTATAAATTTCCTCATGAATGTTGGAGTGGGGTAAACCACCCATACAGAATGGTGGAAAAACATTATTGCGAATCAGCGTGGAATTTAGTAAAGCAAAATAAAGTCAGCGTTTGGGGTTCATTTGAGCCAATTGAGATTAGCCAAGAAATTGATTGGGCAATGAACCCATTAAATGATGAAACATGGTCCTTTTATTTCAATGGCTTAAGTTGGTTATATTCTCACCTTTGGGCAATCGATCACGTTGGTGAAAAACCAGACCTAATGTTTGATGTTGTTAGGCAATACCATAAACATATTCTTTCAGAAAGACCAAACAAAATGGTCTGGTTCGACCATTCAACGTCAGATAGACTATCGATTTTGAGTGTCATCTCAATGCATTCTTGCATCAGTCTAGCAGATGAAAGTACCAAAAAAATAATCGATGAACTAATTGACTTACATATAGAGAAAATTATTGAATTCAAAGATTCAAAAAAATGGATTAATAGTAATCACGGCGTGTTCCATTCTCTAGCATTACTAAACGCTAGCCAGTTGGAATCAGTAGTAAAACTAAAACCTGATATCAAGAAATTGGGGGTGCAGTATTTGTCTGACACGCTTTCCACGATTCTATCGGTAAATGAGTATATTTCTTTAGAACAATCTGCGTATTACCACCAATTGGCCATTAGTTTGGTTGAATCCCTAGAGCCGATTCAGTTGAGTGAATTAGGGATTGATAAACACGAATTTATTGGAAAGATGATAGATTCCAATCATTGGCTAACTTGTACGGAAAAGAAATTAATTGCAATTGGCGATACTTCGGTAATTTCCAACATTTCGTCAAAACATTCACCGGTGAATATACCAAATAAATTAGGGGTTTCATATCAAGAATCGGGTATTTCATTTACTAAATATAAAACAGAATCCGGTTGGAACCATTTCTCTTTTTTACATCATAATGAAAGAGCTCCTCACGGACATTTTGATGCTCTTTCGATCACACTGTCTAAAGGAAATAAGGAATTCGTCATTGATAGTGGTGGGCCATATAAATATGGTAATCCTTTGAGATTTAGATACTTCATGTCTTCATATGCCCACAATGTCGCACTAATAAATGGGAAAACACACGAGTCAGGTGCACAACTTCTACAATCATATTCGCCTTCAGAGGATATTTTTGTCGTGGAAGCCGAGCATAAAGGGTACTATCCCATCACACATAACCGGAAATGTGTCTATGTCAAAAACAAGGGTTTGGTTGTTTTCGACTCATTTAGTAATGTAGATTCAACAACAAATATCCAGTTATTGTGGCACATGCATCCAGATTGTGACATCAGTGATGATTACTCGGAGGTAATCAATGCAGGAAATTGTATTTGGATTAGAAACAGTGTGAATACAGAAAAAAAAGTCGTTTCCGGTATCGAAGGAGAATCGCCACAGGGATGGGTGACTCCAGGAATTGGTTTGAAAGAGCCATGTCCTACTCTAATTGATTCGATTGATATTGAAGAGGACACTGTAATTGTTACATATTTTGAATATGAAGAGAATTGTTTTCAAGATATTGCCGAAATCCAAGACATTCATCAACTGGATGAAACATATGAGTCCGAACCAATTATGCCTTTTGGGTTCAATGTGTCTACAATAGAGAAGTACATTTCAAACGACCCCGTTTTTTGGCAGCCAGGGACATATTTTGGCGGACGCAATATTTGGAAAATTAGCAAATCCCAACGAAAACTAAATTCTCTAAAATTAACAAACAGGGAAAAGTCCGTCAAAATAAAAGAAATCATAACTAAAAGAATTGAATCGAAAACTCCCACTATATACATAATCAGTAACGGAGGATCAGGTTGTCATTATCTTGGAGGTTTGATTTCCATGAAGAAAGATTTCAAACTTATTGATGAAGTATACTTCCCTCCAATCATTATTGATAGCATAGAGTTAGAAAATATCAACTCAACCGGGTTAATTGAAATGGTTAATTTTGTACATCTTGCTGATTTAGAATTTCAAAATTTAATCCCTGTGAACACTATGCACCTCAGACGAGATACTCCTCTCTGGAAATTATCGGAAAATTCTGTTAATTCAAAATTTATTTTCTTGATACGGAATCCAATCGATATAGCGATTTCAAGAGGCTTAAGAAAACTAGATTATAAAGTGTCGAATGAAGAAAATTCTCACCTCAGTGACGATGAATATCTCGAAAAGCAAGCAATATTCACAAAAAATCATTTCAAACGATTGTTTTCAGAGGAAAATGATGTTGGTGCCTTGTTGATAAAATACGAAGATTTGGTTGAAAATCCGAGTGATATATTGAAAGATATTTTTTCTTATATCGGAATTGAACCAAGCGACGAAGAAATAGATGAAATATTAGGCGAATATAGTTCGGCAAGTAACATCACAAAAAATGAAAATCGAAAATCAAAGCCCGGCCTAACTGATGCTCAAAAAGAAATCTTAATCTCTGAATTAAGTGAGACTTGCGAAACTTTGGGGTATGACATTCCCCCGTACGCTAGTTTGTGATTATCAGCAGTTGTTGCAGCAGCCAGATCCTTATTTACCACCTGGAGTTGTTTTGCCAGCATCGAACATTTCTCTAAGACTACCATCATTCAGCATCTCTAAGGCAATGTCTGAACCGCCGATCAATTCTCCATGAACATATACTTGAGGCATTGTTGGAAAATCTGACCAACCGCAAATCATTGGAATTGCCCTTGGGTCTG
>Ga0255766_10005156_pt1 | contig 10950 bp, 9 predicted proteins | sample 071ome_23_FD_179966 | JGI IMG/M metagenome (GOLD analysis project Ga0255766, IMG submission 179966) | Coastal salt marsh microbial communities from the Groves Creek Marsh, Skidaway Island, Georgia - 071403BT metaG (version 2) | ecosystem: Environmental > Aquatic > Marine > Intertidal zone > Salt... | reverse complement strand
AAGCGATGATGGGCGGTGGAGTACTCTTTGTTTTTGCGCTGATCCTGTTTGCGGGAATAACCGGCCTCTACGCCGATACCCCTTGGGGTTTTTATGCGGCCTGCCTGTTCGCCGTCGTCGGCGGCATCGGCGGATCCTGTTTTCTAATCAGCTCGATGACTGTGCTTCAACTCGCTGTGCCGGATCCACTTCGTGGCCGTGTCATGGGCATCCACAGCATTACCTTCAGTCTGATTGCCTTAGGCGGACTGGTACTGGGACCTTTAGCAGAACTTTTCTCGGCACCCGTCGCTGTCTTATTTGGCGCCGGCGTGGTGGGCTTCAGCCTTATTTTCTTTTCGGTGCGGTTTCCCGAGCTGTGGCGATTGGATGGCCAAGCAGTCCGTCCCTCTTTGGGAGGGCAATAGACCTGCAGCCAGGTGTTCTTAAACGGCCGCCTTAGGACGATCGTTATTCATCAGTCTTCTGTTTTTTTTCAGGTATCGAGGACTCTTTTTCGTAGGGCCATTCGAGAATTCCGCCTTTAAGCGAGACGGCCTCGATTCCTCTTTGAGTCATTAAGAAGGCCGCTACTGCACTTCGCTTTCCACTTCGGCAATAGACGAGATAACGAGAGGACTGGGATAACTCATCCATCTGATTCCGCAGGTCGGGCAACGGTATCAGGATCGCGTTCGGTATCCTGGATTCATACCACTCTTCCTCATACCTCACATCCAGAAGTTTGTATCCGTCAGTCAACATTGCTTTCGCGGTCTCTGGAGCCTCCTCACGGATCATGGGGCGAGACACAAGCCGAACAAAGTCAGACTTCGCCAGCACGAGAAGCCGGCCATCACTCGTCATTCGCACGGTCGCCCCTCTCTCCTTTCCTGTGAGCAATGCCTCCTCCCCGAAAGAGTCCCCTGCTGTCAAGACAGCAACACACTCTGGATCATCGCCATGGAATTCCTCGCGCCACACCTCCGCAGTCCCCTCATCAATCACATAAAACGTCTCGCCCACTTCCCACTGCCGAACCACGTCCTGTCCTGATTTGACTTCCTCTGTCTTCATTCGCTTAAGCGCTTCTTCGATGGCCTCAACAGGTAATTGACGAAAGATAAGGGAGGCCCGAATTTTCTCCATGCGCCGTTCAAGCTCGGAATCCTGTCTGCCGAAAGCCCGACTCAGTTCCTGCCAGCCGACCAGAAAATCGACCTCATCCTGATTAAGTTGACAAAGCAGGCTGTCCTCATTTGCTTCGATCTGAAGCGAGGCCCCTTTCTTGGCAAATGAACATGGGCATCCGCGATCCCGCGATGGCTCAAGAGAAAAAATCTCGCCCGACGGGCCATGTACGGTGACTCGACCACTAATCACTCTCAGGCAATCGTTCTCCGAATCGGCGAGAAGGATCGACGACTCCCCGGCTTTAAGTTCAAAAAAGCGGGCGCTATCAAGTAGCTCTTTTCTACGATCCTCGTTTAGGGACTGCGGTATGAATGCTCCAATCTGTTCAGTACTGCCGATCACTTTAGACGCTCCCTTAGCCTGTACTTCTCTGAGCCAACGTTCAGCTTCTGCATCATCATACGATGCATTTCGCAAATCCAGCGTTAGTTTACCCCCCTGATTATCCACAGCATCTTTAACTCTGCGCTGAACATATGGGAGCGAGCCATAATAAAGACTGCCTTTGATTTTGATCACACCGTCCTCAACAACAATATCCGGATGGAGCTTCTTCCAATTGAAGTGAATCAATGCGAGAAACGAACCGAGCACAACGGCCCCAAACAAGCCAAAAACAGGGACAGCAAGAAACGCAGCGCAGAAGATCACCGCCTCATACCGGTTCGAGAAATGCTGACGGACCTCATTCCAGTTGATCATCCTGGCGCCGACCAAGATGATGACAGCGGCAAGCGCCGGTATGGGAATGGTCGAGATCCAATCTGGAAATAACAGGACAAACAGCATTAAAAAAACGGCCGATGACACAGCAACGAGGCGGGAACGCGCGCCCAGCCCATGCATCAACCAAATCCTATTGAACGATGCACAGGTCGGCATTGAGGATAAAAAGGCAAGCGATATGTTGCCGACTGAATCTGCGGCGATAGCCTCCGAGGAACTCACTTGCTGCCCAGCGATTTGGTTTGAACGTCTTAACGCAGATACGGTCTGCATGAGTCCCAAAAGCGCAATCGTTAGCGCCCCTGGGACTATTGAGATGATATCGGCGATAGCGCCTCGGGTGACTGCGGGCACAGACGGAAGAACAAATCCAATCAAGGACATGTCGGCCGCCTGCTCAACAAGCACAGTCTCAAGACCGTGTCTGGAAATCATCAACTCCGAATAAGCGGTGCCCACCACAATCCCAAGCAAAATAGCCCAGTTCCTTAACGGCCTGATCAAACTGACACCAAGCATGGTAACCAGTGCCAAGATGCCAATCTGCAAGGCGTACAAGTTGCCTATCTCGATGACAGCGATCAGGCTCTGCCAGGCAATCATCAACGGCCACTCGACCTGCGTATTAATGGGCAGCCCACCGAAAGCTGTTATGGATTTCATAATTAGGAATAGACCGATACCACAAATCATTCCATTAATAACCGCCTCGCTCATGAGATCAAACAACCTTGCAAGCGGCTTGATCAGAACAAAAATCATTTGAATTAGGCCAGCCATCAGAACCAACATCAGGGCGTAATTCAGATACGCGGCGCCGAATTGAGGGACAAGTGGGAGCAAGGTCACCCCAATTACTGCTGATAAGGTGCTATTTGGCCCACCCAGAAAAACACGAGACGAATTTAAAAGGGCAGTAATCAGCACCCCCCAAACCGCGGCGTAAATCCCAAAATAGGTCGGCAAGCCAGCAAGCGTCGTCGAAAACGCGATTGCCTGCGGTAAAACCGAGACGGCCACGGTAAGTCCAATCAGTAACTCGCTGGTCAGAAAACCCGGGCTTTGCCAGTCAACCCGAGAAGCAACACTCTCTTCGCGTGAGGGCTTATCTTCTTCCATTAGAAGCAGTTCAGTTTGCGTCGACGAGTTGCAAAAGAATCGGCACAGTACGCATCATGGCCTGTTGCCAGAGGGCAGCAAGCGGGCCCGCCTTATCGCCGGCCGGACGGGGTAACGTGCCAATAAAGCGGGCAATGTCTCGACAATCCTGCGGGGCGAGACTACCTTCCTGGCCCAACGGCATATTCTTGCAGATGAAACCCGCGAGAATGGTGTCGCTTGTGCCGTAGTAATTTTGTGATTGTCGATTGAACGAGTTCTGTCCAGCTACTGCGGGGAAAAGAACCCGGCCGTTCAACACCATGCCTTTCCCCGACGCTCCATGGCACACAGAACACCTTTCCGCGTAAAGCGCGGCGCCTCGGATATGATCATCGCCGGCTCGGTTCGTGTCCGTGATTGTCACCTCAGAGACGCCCTGCTCGAGATATCGCTCCTGGATCTTGAGGCCTATTGCTGCACCAAGAAATCGGCTGTACGCTGTGATGTCTCTAAGTAGGTCATCATTGATGTTGGGCTTATATCCGTTTGAGGAATTGATAAAACATTGCATCTGCCGCATCTCGTAGGGCAGTAACAGTCCGGTGACGCGGTCATACGTATCGCCATTAACCCATGAGGCTGCAAGACTGATCGAACCTTCCAGGCGATCTCCCATGGCATTCTGCTTGTCACCGATACCTTGATGGCAGTTATCACAGCTTGTGTGTGAGCCTCGAACGTATCGGGACGCGTTCCACCTGGCTAAGTGATGAGTCGCGTCCTGACCAAGAAGATCATCAACGATATTGCACCCTCTCTCAATCGCTCGAACATCCTCCGCCGAATACCCACGCCTTGGCTGCGCCACCCCCTCCCGATCACGCTGATAGGGAGAAATGTATCTATCCCCAACAGCTAGACCGTAACGAGACAATTTACTTTGGCAGCCGACGGTAAGATCGACGGCTTTTTTCCGGAAGGCATCCCGCTCCTCATGTTTTGCATCGGCGAGCATGTAGCCCCCTCCCAGCAGTATCAATATTGGGAGGAGTTTCAGACTCCGAAAAGAAACAAGATTACTCATTGGAAGGGCTCAGCTGGCAACTGCCCTTCTGTCAGTTGGTTACGATGAGCCACCACTCGGGCAAATATCCTTAGATCCCGAACGGCTGGATCATATATCGTCGGAACGAAACCATCGAGGTGCATTACGTAGCATCTCATGATTCTTTCCTCAAAAGAAACGCGCTTATTAAGCCGACGATCAAAACGATCTGAATTTACAAACGCGTAGGCGAGCGCGGTCGGCGTATGGCAGGAGGCACAGGCATTGATCCGATGCGATCGAGTCCTTCGCGTAAATCGCCACGCATGGTTAGCCGTGTTGTGAAAGATTGCGTGGCCATTGCGAACCGCTCGCACAAAGTAACCGTCCACTCCATACTCCGATACACCAAACGCCTCAGAAAAATTGGCCCAGTTTTCGCTCAATTCCGAATCGTTTTGTCCAAACGGCGCTTCCGGGGAGGTGACATGTGCAACGCCAATCAGGCCTATGATTAATAGGATCTTGAAAACCTTATTCATCAGTCGAGAGTACCCACTTCAGTCATGCCTCACTAAGATCAGGCGCGCCATTTAAGGTAAGAGCAGACGGTCGATTAAGTGCTCAGAATGATAAACTAGCCTTATTGAGGTCTTCAACGAATCCCACCCTTGGCGCTCCCTTCCAAACCTGACTTGCTCCCGCTCACGGCGTTATCGCCTTTGGACGGGCGATATGCTGCGAGAGCCGCGGAACTTCGACCGTTTTTCAGCGAATATGCGCTTATCCGGTATCGCGTTGAAGTGGAAGTCCGCTGGCTTCAGACGCTGGCCAAAGAGCCCGGGATTCCAGAGGTACCTGCCCTCTCCGAATCGGCAAACGGTTTTCTGGAGTCATTGATTCGCAATTTTTCAGTCGCCGACGCGCAAGCGGTAAAGGCCATAGAGTCCACGACCAATCATGATGTCAAAGCCGTTGAGTATTTTCTCAAGGACCAGATGGCGAGCCATGACGAGTTGAAAGCCATACTGGAATTTATTCACTTTGGCTGCACCTCTGAGGACATCAATAACCTGTCGTACGCACTGATGCTTCGTGATGGCCGCAATAACGTGATGGTCCCCGCCATTGGCCGCCTCGCCGATCGCCTGGCTGAAATGGCCAACGCGTTCGCCGCAGAACCGATGCTGGCCCGAACCCACGGGCAACCGGCAAGCCCAACAACGATGGGGAAAGAGCTGGCTAATGTGGTGGCGCGATTGGATCAGGTTCGCGATCAGGTTGCGACGACCCAGATTCGTGGCAAGTTCAACGGTGCCGTTGGAAACTTCAACGCGCACCTGGCCGCATATCCTGATCTGGATTGGCCAAGCCTATCTCGCCGCTTTGTTCAAGGACTGGGGCTGGATTGGCAGCCGATGAGCACTCAAATCGAACCCCACGACGACCTCGCCTCGCTTTGCCATGCGATGGTTCGTTTTCATTCGATTCTGATCGATCTCGATCGCGATCTTTGGGGCTACATTGCGCTGGGCTATTTCCGCCAGCGAATGATTGAGGGCGAGGTCGGATCCAGCACCATGCCCCATAAAGTAAATCCCATAGATTTTGAAAACAGTGAAGGCAATGCCGGGATCGCGAACGCGATGTTCGAACATCTGGCGGCAAAACTTCCCATTAGCCGCTGGCAGCGTGATCTCTCAGACTCAACGGTCTTGCGCAACATGGGTCCTGCCTTTGGGCATTCTTTACTGGCCATCGAATCGGCTTGCCGGGGCTTGGCGAAACTGGAGATTGACTCGGAGCGTCTGGCATCCGACCTGGAGAACGCCTGGGAGGTGCTGGCCGAGCCCATCCAGACGGTCATGCGGCGCTATGGCGTTCCCGAACCATACGAAAAGCTCAAAGCGCTGACACGAGGCCATGCACAGATGAGCCCCCAAACGCTAAAGACCTTTGTCTCTACGCTGCCAATACCTGAGACTGCGAAAAACGCGCTTTCTGCTCTAACGCCGAGGACCTACATCGGCAACGCAGAATCAGCGACACGGCAGTTCCTAAAGGAGCGATCAGGCAAAAACTGATCCGGCGACCGATGAACGAAACCGTCCGCCTCTCGAAGTTGATGGCGTCGCAGGGACTGTGCTCGCGTCGGGAGGCCGACCGGCTGATTGCGGCTGGCCAGGTCTCTGTCGATGGGAAAGTAGTGGCCGAGCTGGGCTCCAAAGTGGATCCCAACGCCCGTATACAACTCTCTAAAGCCGCGCACCGCGAGCGCCAACGCCTCGCCACGGTGATCCTCAACAAGCCACCCGGGATTGTCTCCAACCAGCCAGAGAAAGGCTACCCGGAAGCGGTCTCTTTGATTCTCGCTGAGAATCGTGATGACAACGGAGACGAACGCATCCGTCCGGTGCCCCCGCCGTACTCGCTTAATGTAGCCGGTCGCCTGGACATCGACTCCTCTGGTCTTCTGGTGCTGACACAGGACGGCAGTATCGCGCGCCTCCTCATCAGTCCAGACAGCACCATCGAAAAAGAATATCGAGTACGTGTAAAAGGCCAAGTGAGTCAACGGATGCTCGCTCTGCTGACGCATGGCCTTAGCCTCGATGGCAGAGCGCTGCGACCCGCAACAATCCGGAAAATCCAGGATGATCTGCTGGTCTTCGTGCTGAAAGAGGGACGAAAACGCCAGATTCGCAGAATGTGCGAATTGGTGGATTTGCAGGTCAAGACCTTAACGCGCACCCGTATCGGTCAGATACGACTGGGTCATCTCCCCCGAGGACGCTGGCGCCATCTGACTCAGGGTGAGACTTTCTAATCTCAATGTACGCGCTCGCCCGATCGCTACTCTTTCGGCTGGATCCAGAAACGGCACACCGGTTGGTGGTTTCGGGGATCGGCCTCGCTGGACGGGTCCATCCTGTTGATCAGTATCTTGCCGATCTCTGGCGTGGCCGCCTTCCATCCCAGCCGGTTCGCGCCATGGGATTGACGTTTCCCAATCCCGTAGGTGTTGCGGCGGGACTGGATAAGGATGTTGAGGCCTTTGATGGACTCGCCCTTTTTGGCTTTGGATTTATCGAATTGGGCACGGTTACCCCGCTGGCACAGTCCGGGAATCCCAAACCCAGAATGTTCCGCCTTACCGAGCATGGGGCGCTGATCAATCGAATGGGATTCAACAGCAAAGGGTTGGGTCATTTTCTGAACCGACTGGGCAAAACCCGACAGCTTGCCGTAACGGGAATCAATCTGGGCAAGAACGCCAAAACGCCTATCGAAAATGCGGTATCGGATTACCTTAGCGGGTTGCGGGCGGTGTATGCCGCGGCCGACTACGTCACGATCAATATCTCGTCTCCCAACACCCAAGACTTGCGGTCGCTCCAGCAGGACGCCGCGCTTGACCGTTTGCTTGAGGCGCTAAAAGAAGAGCAGCGTCGACTTGCCGCTGATCATCATAAATACACCCCGATTGCTATCAAAATCGCACCCGATCTAAACGATGAACAACTTGTAAAAATCGCGAGCGCCGTTGTTGGGCATGAAGTAGACGGTCTTATTGCGACCAACACCACAACCGCCCGAACGCCATCGATAGCGAGTCATCGCCATGCTGGCGAATCCGGCGGCCTTAGCGGCAGACCACTTGCTGATACGGCGCGTGAAAAAGTGATCGCTCTTCGCCAGTGTCTGCCTCAGGCGTTTCCCCTTATTGGGGTCGGGGGCATTGATGGTGCGGATTCCGCAATCGCAATGCTCGATGCTGGCGCCAACCTGATCCAGATTTACACCGGGCTGATTTACCAGGGTCCGTCTTTGTTGCGCGAGATACTGAAGGGCATGGAAAACGCCTCTCCTCACTAAATCGATCCCAATTGGGAGAAACAGCATTCATGTCTTCTCAGCCGCTTCTTCACAGCAACGACCGCTTCGCGACGTATCCACCTTCATGGTACGCGGCCACCGCGAACCGGTTACCCGAGATGCCGTCACTGAAGGGCTCGCACACTTACGACGTCGCTATTATCGGCGCGGGGTTCACCGGGCTTTCGGCAGCGCTGCATCTGAGTGAGCGCCAATATTCGGTGGCTGTTCTGGATGCCCACCGTATCGGTTGGGGTGCGAGCGGTCGGAACGGCGGTCAAGTAGGCACCGGTCAACGCGTCGATCAGGATGAGCTGGAAAAAACAATCGGCCGGCCGCTCGCCAAAGCGGCCTGGGCTATCGCCGAAGAATCAAAAGCACTGGTCCGCCAATTAATTGAAACCCATCACATTGACTGCGATTATCGCGCGGGGAGTATTCACGCTAACCATCGCGAGCGCTTTAATGCTCATTCGCGCCACTATGTCGATTTACTCCGCGATCATTATGAATACCCACACATCCGCTACGTGCCGCGTGAGGAGATGCAGGATCTGGTGGGGTGCGCGAACTACTTTGGTGGATCTCTCGACATGGGCGCGGGCCACTTGCACCCGTTAAATTATGCGCTGGGGATGGCCCGAGCGGCGCAAACCGCCGGGGCCTCCCTGTTTGAACGGTCCGAAGTCACCCACGTCGAGCCCGGCGAGCCCGCCCTGGTTCACACGGCTACGGGTCAGATTAAAGCGCGCTTCGTGATCTACGCCTGCAACGGTTACATCGGCAATCTGCAGAGCACCATCGCTCGGCGCGTGATGCCCATCAATAATTACATCATCGCTACTGAACCGCTTGATGAGTCTTTCGCAAAAAGCCTTATCCGTAATGGCGCATGCGTTGCGGATTCACGATTCGTCATCAATTATTTTCGACTGTCGAACGACAACCGCATGCTGTTTGGAGGGGGTGAAAACTACGGCTATCGTTTTCCGAAGGACATCAAAACCTTTGTCCAGAAACCGATGCTTGAGATCTTTCCTCAGCTGAAAAACACGCCCATCCACTATGGCTGGGGCGGCACGCTGGCGATCACGGTTTCGCGCCTGCCGTTTTTTCATCGCCACGCTCCCCATATCCTATCGGCTTCCGGTTACTCAGGATCAGGCGTGGCATTAGCTACCGGTGCCGGTGCGATGCTGGCCGATGCGGTGGATGGCACGGCCGCAAAGTTTGATGTGATGAATCAGTTGCCCACGCCACTTTTCCCTGGCGGGGCCGCGCTCCGCTCACCGCTGCTTGCTCTCGCGATGACCTGGTACGCGCTTCGTGATCGACTGTAAGGGCTGACCCGGGCCGCAGGCTAAGGCGCTTTTTTGAAGACGAGCGAGCGATTATTTGCAGGCATCGCGCGGTCCTGTGAGAGCGTAAACCCGTTACGACTGGCCAACTCGCATATCTGTTCAAAACTCCGGATACCGCTTTGCGAGTCTCTCGCTTTCAGCCATTCATCAAACTCAACATTACTGGGTTCGAGCGCTCGATCCGCATAACGATACGGACCATACAGAACAAGAGGCGCATTTGGAGCCAGACACTCATTGGCCGCCGCGAAGAGATTAACCGCGCCCTGCCAGGCGACGATATGCAGGGTGTTGATACAGATCAGCGCATCCGCCGCCGGGAGCTGCAGGTCATCAGACAAAAGATTCACCACCACAGGATCCAGACAGTTCTCGCCCACGTCGTCAATCCATTGACGGATACCGGGCAAATTCTCCGGGAGGTCGCTGGGTAACCAGATCAGATTCGGAAAGCCTGCCGAAAAATATGCCGCGTGTTGGCCCGTTCCACTACCGATCTCAAGCACGCGTCCGCTTGCAGGCAACACCTCTCGCAAAACATCCAAAATGGGTTCGCGGTTACGGTCGCAGGCCGGCGCATAAGGCCGGCTCATCGAGTTAGGATCCAGGCGGCTCATATCCAGCGCAGCGTCAACATCGTGAGGGTTGATACCGATTGGCCCTTATAACGTCAGGCGAGCGCGTTTTTGATGAGCGTCTGTAGCGGTTCCTGATAATGATCGACCAGCATCAGCGCAAACAACATCGCAAGATACTGGATGGAGAAACCAAAGGTTTGCCTGGCTAATGCGTCGCTATACGCACGAAAGAGGCGCACCACATAAGCGAGAAACATAACGCCAAGAATAAGTGCGCCAATCAGATACATCGCCCCTGACATGCCGGTAGCGAAAGGAAGTACGCTTACGGCCAATAACAAAATGGTATACAGCACCATTTGCAGCAACGTATGACGCTCACCGTGAGTCACCGGCAGCATGGGTATACCCGCAGCCGCATACTCCTCACGCCGGTAGAGCGCGAGCGCCCAAAAATGCGGCGGCGTCCAGCAGAAAATGATCAAAAACAAAAGCAGCGCATCGGGGCTCACGCTACCGGTGACTGCCGACCACCCGAGGACTGGAGGCATCGCTCCGGCCGCTCCGCCGATAACGATATTCTGAGGTGTGGCGTGCTTTAACCAAACCGTGTACACCACTGCGTATCCAATCATGGACGCAAAAGAGAGCAACGCCGTAAGGACGTTAATCTGGGTCGCTAACAGCGCCATTGAAAGCGTCGCAAGTGAAAGCGCAAACAAAACCGCGGGCCCGGTCCGTACGCTTCCCGTAGGGAGCGGTCTACCCGACGTGCGAGCCATGATCCGATCCGCCCGGCGATCGAGCAGGTGATTGAATGCCGCTCCCGACGCAGCCGACAGCCCGATACCCAATCCACCAAAAATGAGTATGGACAGCGATACCATTCCCTCTTGCGCAAGAAACATGCCCACAATCGCGGTAAATACGATGAGCGCCACCACGCGCGGCTTGGTCAACTCGTAATAGGCATGCATCACCTTGCGCAAGGAAAGGTCTGCAGTCGAAGTCGATGAGGCTTGCGCTTTCATAACGGGCTAGGATTATACGTTCCGCTCACCCGATTCGCGATGCGCGTAGCAAGCGCCCG
>Ga0255766_10005149_pt1 | contig 10963 bp, 11 predicted proteins | sample 071ome_23_FD_179966 | JGI IMG/M metagenome (GOLD analysis project Ga0255766, IMG submission 179966) | Coastal salt marsh microbial communities from the Groves Creek Marsh, Skidaway Island, Georgia - 071403BT metaG (version 2) | ecosystem: Environmental > Aquatic > Marine > Intertidal zone >... | reverse complement strand
TCATTTGCTACTAGCAGTATGTCGTACAAGTTGCGTCTGTGTCCTACAAATACTATTGGCTTCATATTAAAAGAATGGCATCTTAGATTTTTTAGTTGTTTCTAAGTTGTCTTTGATAATGTCGTTAATAATGTCACGTTCTTGGCTACTTAAATTAAATGCTTCGTCGTAGGTAAGCCCGCCTCGCATATACCAGCACATTTTAAGTAGATCCTTTTTTATGGCTTTTGATTCTTTATCTAAACTGTTTAGATATTCTACTACTTGCTCATTGCTTAATGTCAAAAGCCTTATACGAAAAAAGTTGCGTAATCGAATTCAATTGGAACTTTGTACTCATGTTTGCAATCGTCGCAAGTTACTTGATTGTCGGGTAACCTTCCTTGTTGATTTATATCTGTAATATATTTTTGTACTTGATCCCAGGTCTTTTTAGGTGCATTGTCTAAGAATTCATTAATATATCTAGTGTCAGTGACTTCTTCTCCGTCTACAACAACACTTTTTACGTTAGTTGCTACACTTGCTAGATTAATGTTGCTGACATCTTTGAAAATTTCTTTGAACTGTTTAAGTTTTTCATCTTCACTGAGAGTACTGCTGTTAATTGTTGCCATCATACGTTGCTCTTGGTACATCCTTTGTCCAGCATCGTTAGTTTGCTTGTAAGTCTGTGGCTTAAGGTAAACATCCATGCCATTTAATTGTAAAGGAGTGTGATAGTCTGGGCATCTTACTTGGTCAATAACTGAAGGTAAGTGCAGTTCAAAAGGACTTTCTTCTTTACATTTAGGACACGATGCAGTAAATTCCATGTTTTCACCGTAGCTGGCAATTCTGATTGCTATTAATAAAAAGTCTGTATCAACAGCAGGCATTTTCCAAGGATCTTTGATTTGTGGGCAACAACTTTTCATGACATCCACAACACTTTGCCCGTTCATTAGTGCGTCTGGTGTTTTAATTGTTAGTTCGTCTCTAGCGGTCATTGGATATACTGCTATTTGACCGTTTTCATCTAGCTCAATAGAACCTTCTGGCCAATATTCGCCTTTACTGGGCAAACTAACATAGAGAGCAGGTTGTCTAAAGAACTTTGATAATGGATTTGACATGCATTTTTCCTCGATAAATATTAGTACTATTTAAGATGGATCGTCATGGACATACAAGAAATATTAGCTCAACTTGCCCAAAGCAGTAACTCTGCCGCAATGGCGGCTCAACAGTTAGCCTCAACTCTACAGAGTACTAATCAATCTGCTGGCGGTGCTAGTGCTAGTATAAAGAATTTTAACAAAGGTGTTGGTCTCGTTACTGGCAAACTTAATCCATTAGCCGCTACCGTTAACGCAGTAGCACAGTCATTGATGGGCTACATGGGTGCGCAAATTCGTTTAACTAAGACCGTTCTTGATTTTCAGTCTCAGATTTATGACACTGAAGACACTTTAGCAAATATGACTACAGGGTTAGCTGAGTCTTTCAAAACCATGAAAGATATGGTCAGCAGTTCAGCTGGACCGTTTTTGGAACTTATAAAAGCAATTCCAGGGATTGGCGATATTGCTGGTGCAAGTGAAAAGATGATTTTAGAAGGTCTGCAAGTTATCGAATCGGCAAATAATCAAAGTATGAAGGTTATTACTGGCCAAACAAAAGCCATGCAAAATTTAAACGGCAACTTTGGTGTGTTGACAACCGATGTTTCCAAGTTTAGTCAAACAGCACGTGAAGCTGGAATGACTAGCGATCAGTTTAGTAGGATGCTAATAGATAATTCAAAGCCACTTAGCACAGTATTTGGTGGTGTACATAAAGCCTCTCAAAGACTAGGACAAGAATTATATAAACTCCATAGTCAAAGCAATGATGTACGAGATCAGTTTGTTGCACTAGGTATGTCCCCAGACGAAATGACGGCCGCTATGGTAGAATATGCTAACATGCAGAGAATTTTAACTAAAGGGCAACAACTTCAGCAAGGAGAACTTGCCGCTCAAACGTTAAAATATCAGCAAAATCTTAAATCTATCTCTGCTATTACCGGTCAAAATGCCAAAGAAATGCAGGCAGAAAGAGAAGCAAGGTTGAGAAATGCCGCTTTCATGGCTAAGATAGACGAGCTAAATGCCGCAGGAAAACATGCAGAAGCCGCCGCATTGCAAGAAGCAGTTGACGCCGCGGCAAAATTTGGTCCTGCACAAGAAGCATTGGCGATGGAAATTGCTGTTCATGGACATGCTGTATCAAAGACAAGTCACATGACGACTATGACTAATAAAGCATTGGCTGACACAACAAAGGCAAATATAGATGCCACTAAAGGATTCACTGGAACTGCTGAAGAAGCCGCAAAGATGAACCTAGAAGCCTACGACGCTAAGAAAGATGAGATTGACGCTGGTAGAGCTCAAATGCGAGAGTTGGCTAAACTGTCTAATCTTGGTGTAAACAGCGAGCTTGTGAGTGCTGTAGAGCAAACATACGTTGAAACACGAGATCACATCGACAAAACTGGAAATTTGGCGGCAGAGTTTGAAAGTACCATGGCGCAACTTAGAGATGCTCAGACTGAAGAAATTAAAGCAGTACAAGGTAGAACTAAAATTATAGCAGACGAATCACAACGTCAACAAGAAATGAGAGTTAGGGTTGAGAAAGATACTGAAGCAGTTGCAGATTCTGTGCTGAAAGTTGGCAGTGCTTTAACTCGAGTAGAAGAAGGGTTGATGGAGTCTAGACGTGGATTGATTCAAGACTTTCAAGAATTTACAAACAAATTTGCCGAAGGTGCAGTTAACGCAACACCTGAAAACATTTACAAACTTTTAAAAGATTTCTTTACATCGAGATTAGATAAAGAAAATGTAGCACAAAAAGAAGAAAAGATCAGTCAGGCGGCAACGATACAAATGACTCTTAACCCGGAGGATTCGGCGGCACTGCTAGAGTATGCGTCTGAATTGCAGAAAAAGAAAAAAACAGAACCAATAGGTCAATCAACCGACGGAGTAGCGTTCTCAGGAGCACTGGGAGGAATCGCTGTAGGTCCTAAAACAGGATACAGAGCATTATTACACGGTACAGAAGCAGTTGTTCCATTGCCAGATGGCAAGTCTATTCCTGTAAACTTTGATGCTGAACAACTATCTATGGCTATGAAAGAAGGCATGTCGGGCATGATGTCAGCGTCTGGTGGCGTAAACAACGAAGCACTTGAAGCTCTAATGCGACAAAGTGTTAGCCTAAACTCAGAAATACTAAAGACACTCAAACAAGGCAATGTAACTAATCACAAATTGGTTAGAGTAATGAGTTAATTGTCTTGACAACGCCCTTAACTAAATATACAATACACAAAAGATATCTAAATGGCTTGGAAAAAATACTTTAAAATAGCAACCGACGTAGACCCTGGTTATATCACAGAAGCAAGTAAAGCAAATCCTGGATATAGAAACTACCAGAGTCAATTACCTGAAGTCTATATTGGACACCCTAATCGTATTGAACGTTACACACAGTACGAGCAAATGGACATGGACTCAGAGGTCAATGCGGCATTAGACACTATTGCAGAGTTCTGTACACAAACTAACGTAGAGAACGGCACAGCATTTGACATTAATTTTAAAGACCAGCCCAGCGATAGCGAAATTAAAATTATTAAAGAACAACTACAAAACTGGTGTAGTTTAAATAAATTAGATCAGCGTATCTTTAAGATGTTTAGAAACGTTTTAAAGTATGGTGACCAAGTATTTGTAAGAGACCCAGAAACATTTGAAATGTACTGGGTGGAGATGAGTAAGGTTGTTAAAGTCATTGTTAATGAAAGCAATGGCAAAGAACCAGAGCAGTACGTAGTTAAGGATCTTAATCCTAACTTCCAAAACTTAACTGTATCCGCAGTTACAACTAGTGATGTGTACACTAATCACCCACAAGTAGGTGGTCCTAACGGTGCTTACATACAACCTAATGCACCATATGGCAGTGGCGGTAGCCGCTTTAGTAATGCACAAAACGAGTCTGTTATTGATGCAGAGCACGTTGTACACACTAGTCTGACAGAGGGTTTAGACGTCAATTGGCCCTTTGGAAATAGCATTTTAGAGAACATTTTTAAAGTCTTTAAGCAGAAAGAACTACTTGAAGACGCTATTATTATATACAGGGTACAAAGAGCTCCAGAACGTAGAGTGTTTTATGTTGACGTAGGTAATATGCCAAGTCACATGGCTATGGCGTTTGTTGAGCGTGTTAAAAACGAAATACACCAAAGACGTATCCCAACACAAACTGGTGGTGGTACCAATATGATGGACGCCACATACAATCCACTTAGTATTAACGAAGACTACTTCTTCCCACAAACAGCAGAAGGTCGTGGTAGCAAGGTAGAGACACTACCGGGCGGTACTAACTTAGGTGAGATTGACGATTTACGTTACTTCACAAACAAGTTGTTTAGAGGTCTGCGTATTCCTAGCAGTTATTTGCCGACAGGACCAGAAGATGGTTCACAGACTGTAAATGACGGTCGTGTTGGTACAGCATTAATTCAAGAGTGGCGCTTTAATCAATATTGTAAGCGTCTACAGCGTATGATTGTTGAAAAACTCGACGACGAGTTTAAAATGTTTATGCGTTGGCGTGGTATTAACGTAGACAATAGTTTATTTGATTTACGTTTTAATGAACCACAAAACTTCAGTAAGAACAGACAAGCAGAGTTAGATAACACACGTATTAGTGCATTTGCTAACTTGGAACCTGTTCCATATTTGAGTAAGCGTTTCTTACTACAGCGTTTCTTAGGACTTAGCGAAGAAGAAATGCGTGAAAACGAAGAGCTTTGGAAAGAAGAGAACAGTACAGATGCTGTTCCGGGTAGCGATGCAGGACTACGTAGTGTAGGTGTTACACCAGCAGGCATTGATGCAGACTTAGAAACTGCTGAACCTCCAGCGGCACCTGAAGAAGGTGGAGAAGCACCCGCAGATGCAGGAATGGCCCCTGTTGCACCAGAAGCGGCAGCCAGTCCAGTTCCGCCCGCCCAATAATAAATAATACTATTATGTTATTAACTGAATTCTTAAATAAACATGAAGACGAAAGTTATCCTAGTAATAACGACGATAAGAGCGTTTACAAACTAAGTGACTTGCGTAAAACTAGGCTCACATTGGCACAATTGAATAAGCTCAGAAATATAAGGGACGTTAAAAAAGTAGAAGCAGAAAAAAAGATAAAAGATATTAGGCAACAGTATAGGCCCGCACCACAGGCAGTTTAATTAGCAAAATGACTCCATGATTTGGCGTTTCTACGTCAAAACCACTCAAAAAACCATCATTTTGCAGGGTATTCCTGCACCTCCGTTAAATACTACTATAATACTACTATAGGAGTAACTTCGCATGAGTAAAAAGTACGAACAGTTGATTGAATATATCATCAACGATGAAGAGGACAAAGCAAAAGAACTCTTCCACGATATCGTAGTTGAAACAAGCCGTGACATCTACGAGAATCTAATTGACGAAGAAGATTTTGCAGAAGAAGAATCCATCGAAGATATGTCTGACGCTATCGAATCTGATGAAGAAGGTATCAGTGAAGAAGACGACGAGATGGACATGGAAATGCCTATGGACATGGGCGACGAAGAAGGTGAAGAGGAAGGTGAAGAAGCTGAAGAGGAAGAGCTCGAAGATAGAGTTATGGACTTGGAAGATGCTTTAGACGAACTCAAAGCTGAATTTGACGCTTTAATGGACGAAGAAGGCACAGAAGAAGAACACGATGACATGGAAATGGAATCTGTTGAAGAATCAGAAGAGACTGTTGAAGAAGACGCTGTTGAAGAATCAGAAGAAACAGTTGAAGAATCAGAAGAGACAGTTGAAGAATCAGAAGAAGAAGCTGAAGTTGTTAAAGAGTACGTTGACAAAGTTGCACAACCTAGCAACAACTCAGAGGCTTCTACAAGTCCAGTAGCTGGTAAGAACGACATGGGCGGTAAAGCAGTTGACCCAACAGGTGAAGAAAGCGGTAGCTCAACACCTAAGGTACAGCCAGGTAAGTCTTACAAAAACACAGCTGGTGGTAAAGCACCTTTAGAAAAAGCACCTGCCCCTAAAAAGGAAGGTTAATTAGAGGTTAACTGAGGATAAGCCAATGGCATTATTAAAAGAACACTTAACATTTGATGCGGCCCGTATGGTAACAGAAGGCTCTGAAGATGGTAAGGACTTGTTTATGAAGGGAATTTTCATTCAGGGTGGTGTTAAGAATGAAAATAAAAGAGTTTATCCTGTTTCAGAAATCTCTAATGCAGTTACTACTATTAATGAACAGATCAAGGGTGGCTACTCCGTTTTAGGCGAAGTAGATCATCCTGATGATCTGAAAATTAATTTAGATCGTGTTAGCCACATGATTACTGAAATGTGGATGGACGGACCAAACGGTTTTGGTAAACTTAAGTTACTTCCTACACCGATGGGTAACTTAGTTAAAACCATGTTAGAATCCGGCGTTAAACTTGGGGTTAGCTCTAGAGGCAGTGGTCAGGTCTCAGAGTCCACAGGCGACGTAAGTGATTTTGAAATAGTAACGGTGGATGTAGTTGCACAGCCTAGTGCTCCTAATGCATATCCAACAGCAGTATATGAAGGGCTGATGAATATGAAAGGTGGACACAAGGTTCTCGAGATGGCGGCTGATGCCAGTGCAAATCAAAAAGTACAAAAGTATTTAAAAGAGCAAGTAACACGCTTAATTAAAGACTTAAAAATTTAGGAGATCCGTATGTTAGAAGCAATCAAACCATTGCTAGATAGCGGAATTATTAACGAAGAAACAGAAACAGCAATTAATGAGGCTTGGGAAGCAAAACTTTCTGAAGCCAAAGAGACTGTACGTGCTGAACTTCGTGAGGAATTCGCACAACGCTATGAGCATGACAAGTCAGTCATGGTTGAGGCTTTAGACAAAATGGTCAACGAATCTTTATCTAAAGAACTTCAGGAATTCGCTGAAGACAAGAAGAGATTAGCAGAAGATAGAGTTAAGTACAACACTAAGATGTCTGAGACAGCAGATAAGTTCAAAGGTTTCTTAGTTGGTAAACTAACTGACGAACTCAAAGAGTTACGTGAGGACCGCAAAACAATGGCCGGTACAATGGCTAAAGTTGAGCAGTTCGTTATTCGTCAACTTGCTGAGGAAATCAAAGAGTTCGAGCAAGACAAGAGAGACGTTGTGGAAACAAAGGTCAAACTTGTTGCTGGTGCAAAAGAAAAGTTAGACGAACTTAAAACTAAATTCGTTGCTCGCTCATCTGCTTTAGTTAAAGAGGCAGTTGCTACAAATCTAGAGTCTGAGTTAACTCAACTCAAAGAAGACATCCAGACTGCTCGTGAGAACATGTTTGGACGTAGATTGTTTGAAGCATTCGCAAGTGAATTTGCTGGTACTCATTTAAATGAGAACAAGGAAATTAAGAAACTTCAAAGCATTATTGCTGAGAAGGATGAAAAACTTGCAGAAGCAACTCAAGCAAGTGAAGATGCTAAGAAATTAGTTGAATCAAAAGAGAGCGAAATTAAAGTGATTAAGGAATCTAGTGAGAGAAAAGAAACACTCAACGGATTGCTTAAGACATTAAACAAAGAGAAAGCCACTGTAATGAGTGACTTACTCGAATCTGTGCAAACTGAAAAACTTCAGTCTGCATTTGACAAGTATTTGCCAGCAGTTCTTAACAATTCAAAGATTGAACAAGCCGCAAAGCAAGTTCTTTCAGAGAATAAGAAAGAAGTAACTGGTGATAAAACTGCGAAAGACGCTGTAAAAGAAGATGGTACAAACATCATTCAGTTAAAGCGTTTAGCAGGGCTATAAATTAGTAAAACTATTAGGAGAAACTGAAATGTCAGATAATTTACTAGAAGGCCGTTGGGGTGAGACCAAAGATGCCCTGTTAGAAGGTTTACAAGGTTCTCGCCGTACAACAATGGCTTCTGTGTTAGAAAACACAAAGAAGCACTTGGTAGAATCCGCAACAGGCGGTGCAACAACTAGTGGTAACGTTGCTACTCTTAACAGAGTTATTCTTCCAGTAATTAGACGAGTTATGCCAACTGTTATCGCTAACGAAATCGTTGGTGTTCAGCCAATGACTGGTCCAGTTGCACAAATTCACACATTACGTGTACGTTATGCTGAAACAGCAACATCAACAGCATCTGCTCCGTTTGATACAGATACAGTTGCTGGTGACGAAGCTCTTTCACCATTCAAAATTGCTACAGCATATTCAGGTAGTTTAACTACTGGTCGTGCTGACAGCACAGCAACACTTGAAGGTTCACCAGGACGTAAGATTAACGTTCAGATCTTAAAGCAAGTTGTTGAAGCTAAGACCAGAAAGCTATCAGCTCGCTGGACATTTGAAGCCGCTCAAGACGCACAGTCAATGCACGGCTTAGATGTTGAAGCAGAAATTATGGCTGCTTTAGCTCAAGAAATTACTGTTGAAATCGACCAGGAAGTACTTGGTTCTTTAAGAAGCCTAGCCGCTACTGAAGAAACATACAACCAGGCAGCAGTTTCAGGTACAGCTACATACGTTGGTGACGAGCATGCCGCTCTTGCTGTTTTAATTAACAGAGTTGCTAACAAGATTGCTCAAAGAACAAGACGTGGTGCAGGTAACTGGGCAGTTGTTTCCCCAGCCGCATTAACAGTTCTTCAGAGCGCAACAACATCTGCATTTGCACGTACAACTGAAGGCACATTTGAAGCACCTACAAACACTAAGTTTGTTGGTACATTGAATGGTGCAATGAAAGTTTACGTTGATTCATATGCAAGCGACACAACAGCAGTTCTAGTTGGTTATAAGGGTTCAAGCGAAGCTGATGCAGCCGCTTTCTACTGCCCATATATTCCATTAATGAGCTCTGGTGTTGTTTTAGATCCAGCAACATTTGAACCAGTTGTAGGCTTTATGACCAGATACGGTTATGTTGAGCTTACAAACACAGCGTCATCTCTTGGTAACGCTGGTGATTATGTTGGTGAGATTGCAATGAGCAACCTTTCTTTCTCATAATTCATTATTTGAAAGCAATTTCCTGTTCGGAATGGGAAAACAAATTAGGGGTCGCAAGACCCCTTTTTTGTTGACTTTATATCTTAGATAGTGTATAAATATCTTTACGTTCATCCCTAAGGACGGAAGTAGACTACTCAGTCGAAGGAACGCACCTAACCGTAAAAAGGAGGGTGTATCATGACAATGTGGACACAGTATGGTAGAAAACTAGCACAACAGGAATATAATAAGTCTTGTATGCTAAAATTTTTATTATTACGAGCACTACACAATCACAACAGTTAAAATAAATACTAATGTTCAGTAGTTAGGTAAAACTGACTTATGCTGTTCCCACAGCGTAGCGACTAGAACTCGCATTGGACTTCTGACTATAGGAGAAAACAAATGGGAAGACCTTTAAAATTAGCAATATCAGTTGACGGTAACTTAAAAGTTCCTTCAGCAAACACATCAGGTACTATTGGTAACACAGCACTGTCTGGCTCAACACAGATCCAGTTTACAGGCTATGTTAGTGGCGGTTCAGCAAACACAGGGTATGCTTCTGCACAAAAAGGAGATACTACATTCAAAATTACTACAAGTGACGGCACAGGCGACTTAGCTCTTACAGCAGTTGCAAGTGGTTCTTTAGCGGCAGGACAATGTCAATTAACAGCGACTGACTCAGCAGGTGGTACATACTATGTAAGTAAAATTACATCACGTTATGTTACTCTTGTTCCTAACGATGGCACACAGTGGACATCAGGACAGAGAGCATTATGGGTAGCAAGTGGTCCAGTATTGAACACATCTGTATCAATCCCAATGGCATAATAGTTAATTTTTTAACTACTAAAGGCTACAGTGATAATTACATTGTAGCCTTTTTTTATGACACCAATAGCATTTATTATCGGAAACGGACGCAGTAGATTAGACATAGACTTGGAAAGTCTAAGAGGTCGAGGCATGATCTACGGATGTAATGCCTTGTATAGAGACTTTACTCCCGATGTATTAATAGCAACAGACGGTGGTATAGCAAAAGAGATACAAGAATCTGGTTATGCAAAAACAAATAGATTTTATACACGTAGGCCTATAGAAGGATTGGGAGCGAAACCCATTGAACATAACTACGGTTGGTCAAGCGGACAAGTAGCCTTAAGTTATGCTTGCCATGCTAAACACAGTTACTTGTACATGATTGGATTTGATCTAGCAGGATTGAACGAACATCAAAAGTTCAATAATGTTTATGCAGATACCGATCACTATAAAAACTCAACAGAGAAACCAACGTTTTACGGTAACTGGTTAAAACAAATACATCAAACTGTAACAGAGTTTAAAAACAAGCGTTTTGTTAGAGTAATAGCAGAAGATGGCTATGAACCTCCTGAGCTTAAACCTTTAAAAAATATGCAACACATGTCTACAAACGAATTTAAAACCGTGCTAAATACATTGAAATAGGTAAAAAAGAATGGCTACAACTAAACGTGTTTCCGGTGATTATAACATAAGTTCAGTAGATGCTAGTACAGACAATGTTGTCATTACTACGCATACTGTCACGGTAAATGGCAACTTAACGGTTACAGGTAATACAACATCTGTTGAAACAACAAATACCGAAATCACTGATTCTGTTATTACACTTAATAAAGGCGAATCGGGCGCAGGTGTAACTACAACGTACTCAGGATTTGAAGTGGATCGTGGTAGTGCAAATGACGTAGCAATACGTTGGAATGAAACATCCGATATTTGGGAATTAACAACTGATGGTGTAACATACACTGAAATTACTACATCATCTGGAGCAGGTATCAGCGACGTTGT
>Ga0255766_10005146_pt1 | contig 10964 bp, 3 predicted proteins | sample 071ome_23_FD_179966 | JGI IMG/M metagenome (GOLD analysis project Ga0255766, IMG submission 179966) | Coastal salt marsh microbial communities from the Groves Creek Marsh, Skidaway Island, Georgia - 071403BT metaG (version 2) | ecosystem: Environmental > Aquatic > Marine > Intertidal zone > Salt... | reverse complement strand
TATTGTAATAGCTTGCTTTTCGCCGCTATAAGTAACATCATATATTATTCGGTCATTACTGTCTAATGAGTCCAAAGTAAATATTTGACCCCCAGTCATATTAAAACCAGTATTTACATCAAAAGTTGGCAAATTAAATTCATTCTTTCCATAACTAATTTCTCCGGTCATTTGACTAACCCCGTTTATGGAAACTTGCATATTTTCTAGTTCCGCTTGTTTCTCAATATCAGTCGTATAAACCTTATATTTTGAATTATAATTTGGATTGTTTTTGAAATTTATGTTTTGGGCATCATATATATCATAAAGTATTTCATAAAAATACCCTGATTCGCAAGGCGCTAATAAACTTATTTCATTTGAAAAATATAATGGATCTGGCTGACTTCTATCCCCACTAAAATATCCTCCAGAAATTAAATAATCAACATTTGGTGAATACAAAGGAGTTGATATATATTCATTATATAGAACTCCCGTATTTTCCTGTATCGCAAAGCCTGTAAATTTCGCCCCTGTTTTGTAACCAGTAACAGTTACAACTTCAAATCCAGTAATTCCAAAAATTGTGCCTACTGGACCAACTGCGCTATCACCTTTATAAGTTCCACTGTTTCCGCTAAAATGCCAGTAACTCCCAGATGATTCATAGTCACTTAGCGTTGAAGATTGAGAATCTCCAGTCACATCAAATGAATAAGATAAATTTACAACTTTTCTATATAGAGTTTGGCCAATTTGATCGGTTCCGCTTACTGCCTCGATCCCAGTATAAGGTATGTATACGGTTCCAGATATTCCAACCGCTCCAGTATGTGCGATTCCTGAATCATAAGTATAATATCCACTTAAGCTATTCTGAGAATTTCCTGAATAAGTATATCCAATTATCCCGGTTACTCCACTCGCTACCTGTGAATAGCCAGTTATTTCTCCAGAAACTTGTCCGCTAACAGGATCTATATATGTAACGTCGCAATAAATTGCGTTCATAAATTCTCTAATTTTTTCTGGGGCAAGCATTTTATCAAAATACAAAAACTGATCCATATATCCTTGATATAAAAACTCTCCACTTCCTATTCTCCAAGAAGATCCGTTAGATATGGTATGAGGTTCTACAGAAATAGTCTTATTGTCTGTTTTATAATATTGAGGTCTTAATTTCTTCTCTTCGTCAGAAAAAAAGATATCAGTCAATCCTTCTTTTGGTTTTTGATGATAATTAAGCCTATGAAGTGTGCATTCTCCATTTTCTCCAACGCAAACTGCGCACAAATTTTGATCGGCCATATAGCAATCCAAAAAGTAGTAAGCAGGAGATCCATCTATAAAATGTTTGAAATAATATTTATTAGCTTCATTTATCCCAATCTCCCATCCAGAAGGTCCGCTTGGATCTAAATGACTAAATATAATTCCATTTGAAGATCCTGTCTTTTTTTGCGAAAAAATTATTGTAGCCGACTCCGATGTTATGTTTTCTGAATTTTGTATCTCTATATATTGACCGTTAAAAAAACCAGAACCGTTTTGACTCCCAGTAAAATTAGAATTATAATTTATAACTTGTCCAGAATAAGCAGCTTCTCCTTTGTCGATTGAATTTATGTAACCTCCAGTATAAGAATTAAAATCGTAATATATCTTTAATCCCGAGAAAGAAAGATCTTCTATTGTTTGATTTACAAGATATTGAGACATTTTAAAAAATCAAATCTAGTTGGTTATTTTGAGCATTAGCGGCAGGGCCAGAAAATGATCCATTAAACGTCACTGTTACAGAAGATTTGTCTTCCGAAAATTCTGTATCTGAATCATCTGATCTTATTTCATTAGACCCGCCAAATGATCCTTTTAATCGCTCTACTTCTTCTTGAGCTTTTTCTACATAATTCCATCCAGTTCCAGAAACTGCTGTTACCGATATTGATATTGACCCTCGATTGGGACATGCGGATTTAAAAATTGTTGTACAATCTTTGTCGGATTGCACTTCATAGGTATATAAAGACGGGGTATAGTTTATAGAATATTGAGAAATAGGTTCGTCATGTTCTTTTTCATCTCCTTCTGAATATTGAAGGCTGTAATTTATAACGCCTTCTTCTATATTTCTTGATACGCTAGAGTTTTGAAGCTTTCCAAACCCATCAATATGTGTTTTTCCTCTTGAAAGCACTTCTTGATTTGTCATATTCAAGACGTCAGATTTATCTCTATTAACTTTATTTAAAATGCTAATTTTTCCATTGACTGAATTACTTCTTGATCCATTATTAAAGTGGTCTATTGATTCAGATACTGTATAATCATCAATAATCATGTCTTTAGGCTCAAACACTAAAGCGCCACTCCTAGTAAGAGAACTAAAAGAAAAAGTTATACTTTCTTGTTGGTTATTATAATTTATGGACAAATCTTTTCTATTAGGGTAATTGACTAAAAAACCGGTATTTAAAAAGTCTGCAAGTTCTTGTTCCGAAGCTCCGGATTTATAAACCTCCCCATCGTATTGAGTATCACTTAATCCAGAAGGGCAGCTTGCATCTCTTAAATTTTCTTCGCTACAAAAAGCGATCTGAAATCCAGAATGCGGAGTTCCAGCCCCCTGTATATCTTCACATTTTTGACTATGATTGCTGGAATAAGATACTGCAGAAGTCATTGGATTAATTGTCAACGACTCGCTTTGTAATGGTAAGTTTTTTGTTCTTGTTATTTCTCCAAGCTTTGTTTTTCCTAGTTGCCCGCTTATCCATTTATTTGCCGCTTCTATTGCTCCGCACCCAGTTAAGTTTTGATTTGGCTCACAAGAAATATTTGTTGATATAGATGTACATCCTTTTTCGTCAATATTTGTAGTTTCGGTATGGGTTTTATTTATTAACTCATCTTCCTCATCTTCATCAGATAATCCAGTAAACATTTCCAAGGTTAATGTATAACCAATAGAGCCTATATAATTGCTACTATCAAAAGATAAAGATCTAGGTATTAATTGTTTTTCATTGTTTGATCGTACAACCCCCTGTATATCTATATTACTTGGTATCGTAGGGTCAGCCCTCCAATCAAAATAATTAACTAAACTATTCTGGTAATTGATTAAAGTAGTTTTGTCACATCCAGTTAAAACACCCTGAAGAACATAACTGTTTTGGATTTCGCTTTTCCCATTATCGTAAGAAATACTTGAATCCATTGATAAATATGGATCCGATTGCCCATCAAAAGGGTTATTTCCATGTATGCTAATTAAACCCATTTTATTCCTCGTTTATGCCTTCCATATTTGCCGATATACTAAATGCACCATCTGAACCTTTTGAAGCGCTCCAGCTAACACTTGTAATCGCGCACGATGGCGCGTTTTGATTTAACTCGCCAAGTAATGATTCAACCAAATTTTTTAATCCAGTAGCAGGACATGATTGGGGGTAATTTAAAGAAGTTGTTACAGACTTAGTTGCAGGATCGTAAGATCCAATAATTTGCTCTCCGCATTTTTTCGTGTTTTGCAGGTCTTGATAAACTGGTTTTCTTGGTTTTTCTTTTACTTTTGTTTTAAATTCACCGCATTCATAACTGATCGGATTACAATTTCCATCCTTTGAGGCGTCACTATAAACAACTGAATAGCTTTGAGATCCTTGGTATGGGCTATAAGTAAACTCTTCGCTTTTAATCGCATAACGGCTACCAAACTGCCCGCTGTAAGCTCCAGAAGATAAATTTTTAATTTCGTTTTTATCTATTGCTCCAATAATTGAATTATATTTTGGGTAACCGCCCGTTTCATCTATTGATAAAAAACACTCTCCTGCTTGCACATCTTTTTGATAAGAAGATTCCGTAACTGCTAATCTCTGATTTCCGCAATCAGAATAACTTACATTTACAGAGCTAGAGTTACTAATAGTCGCAGCATATTCAGAATCATAATTCGGGCAATTATGCATTTCGAATGAAAAAGATATCTCTCCATTATTTTGGCTATTGCCTCTATCTACCGAAGGATTGCATTGTTCCTTTTTCAAATCAAAAACAGCGTCATTTAATTGACCTGTGGGTACACCACTAATATTATCTTTTATATAGTTGAAAAAATTAGAAACTTTATTTTTTGCAGGGCCACCTAAGACAAATTTTTGATATCCGCTTTCTGCATAAGTAGAAGCATTTAGTTCAGGCCCACAGTTTTTTGCTATCCCTCTTACTGTCCCCTCCATTCGGATAATAGCGCATAAATCATTTGACTGACCTCTTTCTTCTTGAGACCACGACATACTATAGTCAATTTCGTAAAGCTGTCCAGTAGTTTCAAGATCTTCTCCAGTATATTGAAGGGTAACTGTTTTGCTCAGAGAATAGTCTCCATTGATATAATTTTTTGTTTCTGAAGAGCTTGAGGAAACTCCGCTGCAACCATTTTCTAACTTTGCCAAATCCCACCCGCTTTGGGTGGAGTACATTGACAAATCCATATAGTCATTGTAGTTTACAGGGCTTTCATAAACTGCAAAATTAGCCTCTTTTTGAGCTAAAGCGAGCCTTCCATCTACGCTAGAATAATTTGGTTTATCTTTATATAAAGGATGATCACTTATAAGATCGTTGTCGCTACCAAAACTTACGCTGTACGAATGTTCAATTGTATATGATTTATTTTGAAGATCTCTAGATACGGTGATAGATTCGTCTCTTGTAACTGGATCATCTTTTTGGTCAAATACTTCGTCGTCATCAGAAACTATATAAGTCAAATTTGTAACTGAATCATTCGACAAGGAACCTTCGTTAATTGAATAGTTTGATAACTTTCCTTTTCCTGCGTATAAGCCATTGGCATATACCCTGACAGCATCAGTAGAAACATATCTACTTTGGTTTCTAGCCATCTTGGCGATAGTTGCTCCACCGGCGTTATTTAAATCTAAATTTACTACATTTAAGCTGACGGTTTTCGATCTTTTTACAAAGTCATTTGATCCGTGATTTAATCCAGTGCAAACTAATCCATTGTTAGATCCAGCGGTGTTTTCCCAAGAATAAGAAATACCCATGGATATAACGTTATTGAAATATAAATTTGTTGGATTTTGCGCCATTTACCTTATGCCCTATACCTTATTATAACTAATTTTACTTCATAATTTAATTAAAAATTTGTTCCAAACCATGAGTTGATTTGAGCCTTTGTTACGAAAGATTGCTCAGTCAAGACCTGCCGTACCTTGTTCGCTACTTCCTGAGCAACCGAGTTTTTGATTTGATTTGCCGCAGCATCTGCCCCATTAACGTTTACGTTAACGTCAGGTATGCTAACAGCTAAATTAATATTTTTCATATCATTAACTACCGTTTGAAGATTACCCGCGTCAATTGACAATGGAGTATTTAATTGCTCAGAAAGTTTAGATACGCCTTGATTTATTGATCCTGCAGCATCGGTCAATGCAGAAAAATCGATTTCCATATTTGTTGCCCCGCCTCCTGAGAAATTAGACATTGCATTAGCTAATTGTTGGGATTGCAGGCCAAATTCTTTAGAAGCTTCAAAAATGAGGTCAGATGCTTCTGATAAGGTTGAAAAATTAATTCCAGAAAAAGCTTCCTGCAAAGTAGATCCAAATCTTTCAAAGATACCAACCGAATCAGAAAACCTCTTAACAGCATTATTAAATTGACCATCATCGACTCCGGGCGCAAAATTTGGAATAAATCCATCTGCGGACTGCCTGCCATATGGATTAAAGTTAAACTTCTTTTGTACTTTTTTTGCATATGGTTTTGCCGCTTTTGAATTTGAAGGCGGGGCAATAAAAGGTTGAGACATGCCTTTTGCTTTAAACACAGACTCTTGGGTATTATACGTTGATTTTCCAACACCCGGAATATTTATGCTTTTTACTTGAGATGGAGTTACTGGCGTTTTATATCCAGCCGTTTTTGATGCGGCTATTTCTCCTGCGATTTTTGAAAAATTCGGAATGAAACCTCTTGCGTTTTCCTTTTTGCCTGCGTTCAGGATTGGTGCTACCGCAGTCTTAAAAGCACTTAACTCGCCTACTTCCGCCATAGGAGCATCTGTTTTCCATTTTTTTGTATATCCAAATGGAGCGTACAGGTTTTTGATACCTTTCAGATATTCATAAAGCCAATTTCCAAAATTTTCCTTACCCCATTGATCTTTATCTGGATGAAGTTCCGGAAATGGATAGGTATGCGAGAATAAATCTTCAATCCCTTGGTTTGTTCCATGAGTTATTCCTTGAATAATTCTTTGCCCTGCATCAAAAGCTGTTGCATTGGGTTCAAACAGAATTTCTTCAGAGTTTTTGATTGCGTCTACCCATTTTGGAGGAATTCCATAATCAGTATTTGATGTTAGACCACCAATCACACTAGGCGACTCTTTTTTATAAAACGTTTGCCAATCGTCATAATTGGCTACTTTATCAGTACTCGCTAAAATATTATCAATTTTCTTTTTTACTTGCTCTTCTTTTCCGGTATATATTTTGTAATACAAGTAATGTAAATTATCTTCAAGACCTTCAAAGCTTTGTCCGCTCAAAATTTCACCCAGTAATTTTTCCGGGTCTACTCCGAGCTTTTTATTAATAGCTTGGGTTTGTATATTTGCTATATTTCTAATTAATGAACCGATGTATTCACTGTCAATCGCGCTAATTGGTTTTGGCACTTGACCTCCGGGAGTCAAGAAATCTAACTGCGCTTTTCTCAATGTTTCCCCTATTTTTTCTGTTGAAAAATTAGGTAGCCCAGCCTCCTTTGCAGCATCAGAAGCCATCATCTTTTGAATCTCAGCCTGAGCAGGCCCCTCTGATGTTTCTAACTCATCTAAATAAAACCTTGTGAGCGGATCGGTTATTGCCCTAAAATTATCAAAAAAATTAACTTCTCTATCAACCTCGTCTACATTCTCCCCTTCTTTTTTGGGATCTTCGTAAATATCGATGTCACTCATTAATTTTTTTCTGCCTTCAGCGCCTGATGATTTAAATCTTTCTATCCACATCCCGCTCTGCGCACCACCCGGATTTCCGATGTGAGGTTGAATTCCTGCATATGCAATGAGTCGATCTCTATTTTTAGATATGTCATTTTCGTATTTTTTTAATATTGACATTCCTTCTTCTTCTCCTACCGCATTTTGCGCTATATCAAGTTGAGATCTGAATCTTTTGTATTTTTCGACTTCGGCAGGATTTGTATCTAAAATTTTCGGGTGAACAGGCCTTCCATTGACTAAAGAATATCTTTTGCTATCATCTACGCCAAATAAATGAGCTATTCCTTCTGGATTGTCATTAGAATATAATGAGATTCTGCTATTTATCAGATCGAGCTCTTGTTGTACTCTTGATGCATTTTCTTGTCTGGTAGTAGTCGGATTAGCTGACAAGCTTTTTAATCTATTCTCTTTCTGCTTTTTAAGTTTATCGAGCAATCCTCCCGGCTCTACATATCTTGCCATTACCTCCTTTACTTGTTGCTCTAGTTCTAGAAAAGATTTTTTTCTACCGCCTTCGCCAAGTCTATCAGTTTCGGCTTCGCGTAAATCTTGACCAAGTAATGCACTATATAATCTGGCTCGTTCTTCTTCTATTGCGCTTGCTTTTTTTTCTTCTTCTGCTTGTTCGATATTTGCTTTTGCATTTTGTATCTTATCCAACCCTATGTCTCCAAAATTTAGAGCTTGTTCGGTTTCCTTGATTCGAGCTTGTATTTCTTTTCCCTCCTCTGAATCTTTCCCAGCTGCTTCTAAGGCCTCTTTTTGATCCTCTAATTTTTTTGCAGATATTTCTTTTACTGCCTCTGGATAAATCCAACTTGCTAGTTGAGCAAGGTCAGGCTGATATACTTTTTTTGAACCTTTGATTTTTTTGATTTCATCAGTTTCTTCCTGCCACCCTTGTATTTGAAATGCTTGCCTTATAGTATCTTTATATCTATCTCCTAAACTATCGCCATGAGGGCTAGCTTCAAAAGTGCCCTCTAAATTAAAAGATTCTTTAAATCTCTCATCGTTAGGCCATACGAGCGATTCATAATTTTCTGAACCAGTATATTTAAGTTTACCTTCCAATTGGTCGAAATAACTTGGGTTTCTCAAAAACCTTTTGAGATCACCTTTGGGGTTTTTCTCATACCATTTTTCCAAATTACTACCGACAACACTGCCTACAGAAATTGCCTCGCTCATTCTTTTTTGAACAGCTTCTCCCTCTTTAATGATTTCTGCAAACTCTGGATTTTTTTGCTTTTGCTTTTTCAAAAATTCGACGGCCTCCTTGGCTTGTGCATGTCTATTTTTAAGCTTGGTGAATTCGCCAACAAAGAATCAAAACTATCCCATTTTGTTGGAGCTTTGTTATATTCGAAAACAGACATCTCTACATCAGGCGTTCCTTCGCCCAAAGAAACTACTTTTTTACCCACATTGTATCCCCATGGAATAACAGGAGCTTCATGCTGCGCTTCTATTGCTTTAGCTACCAATTCTTTTCTTTCCTCTTGCTTGGCTATGTCAACTCCTGCGAATTTTCGTATTGTTTCTATATCATTTGATTTAAAAGCTTCAAGAAGAATCATGTTTTCCGCAAAATCTTTTTGTTCAGGGGTTGCTTGAGTTATTGAATCCCATCCGTTTTTTAAAACGGATTTGATCGGTTCTTTTCCTAGTATTTCCTGTACATCAATACCCAAAGCTTTTGTACCACCAGTTGCCGCTAAAAACCTTAATCCAAACTCGCCCTTGTTGGAACCTATTATTTCATTAAAGAGTGATGAGTAGCTTCTACTTCTTTCTTGCGCAGACGCTGGAAGTTTCATCATTTGCAGCAAATGCTCGTTGTGTTTCCCTGAAGCAAATTCTTTCCCAATATTCCCCTCCAATTTTTCATGAATCCACTCATTAAAACTCGCAAGGGCATTACCTCTATTCGCGCTACCCATAGGAGGGAATTCTTGGCCAGTTCTACTATATCTCCCAATGAAATCATCTATTGGATATTCGCTACCATCTGGCCATACAGCTTTAAAAAGCTCTTGAATATCTTTGTTTTGAAAACTTTTTTGTTCGTTAAGATCATATCCACCAGCAAACAGTGCGCTGTTGCTTTGAATATTTCCCCCGGGACCAACTTTGAAGTCTTTAAAATATCTTCTTATAGCGGCTTCGGCACCAATAACAGACTCTCCTGAATTGAGCTTTTCTTGGTATTTTAGAATTTCTTCTGGAAGACCATTAATTGGCCTTGGTGTTGGGCGAGTCTTTAAAGCAGCAGACATAAATTCAGTTGCATCGCCACCAAGCGCTTTAGCAACCCATCCCCCGGAACTACCATAGGCTAAAAGTCCCGAGGTATTTCCTAGTGTAAAACTAGGAGCCAATCCGTTTACTTTTCCTTCAAACGCATTATCAAACCAACTCTTAAAATTGGGCGGGTTCCCATTTGTTATTTCGTTTCTCGTTTGGTCTGGAAAACTTTTCCATTCTTTAGCAAACCAAGCATCTGACTGAGCTCCTGTCCCCGTAGCTATATCCAACAATTGTAAAATAGAAAAATTAGGAACAAAACCTCTTGAATTCGTAGCCGACTGAATTGCTCGAGAATTTTGAGTGGCTTTTTTTAGGCCTTCTGGATGATCTCTTTTGACTGCCGCAAAATTTGGCTGAGTAGCGCCGTCTCTTACATAAGTTCCAATACTCGGATGAGAGTCAAGAACTGGTCTCTTTGCGCCCATTTTCGATTCTGTACTTAATGCTCTAGAAACTGGATTTGGCGCAAAATTAGGAACGAAACCACTAGCAGAATTTGCTATTATTTTGTCTGCAGCTGCATTTAATCTTTCAGCAGCTCTCTCAAGCGACGAGCCAGAATTAGCAAGCTGTCCAAAATCAGCAGCCCTCATTGCTTCAAGCATAGACTCGTTTAATTTTCTTGTGGCTTCTGCGTTTGAAACAGCATTTTTTGCATTTTCTGCAGCCATTTGTTCAATTGACCTAGCGACTACCTCAACATCTACCGCTTCATTAATAGAATTCGCTAGTTCTTGATCTATTCCTAAAGCAGACGCTAAACCGTCAGAAACCGCCTTGGACATTTCGGATGTCAAGCTTGCTATAGAACCTTCATCAAATGTTACGAGAGCAGCTTCTTCAGCAGCATCTTCCCCTTTAACCCCAGCGTCTTTAATAGAATCAGTTGCTGTTTGAACCGCACTAAGAACACCTCTTGTTCCAGTTTTTGCAGCTTCTGCCAATTGATTAAAGGAGTCACTTCCTATAAATTTTTGAATCTCGTTTTCCAATGCTCCCAAGCTTGTGGCTTCAAAATCTTGTCCGGTAGCACCCTTAGCAAGAGATTTCAATAAAGATAATTGATTTAATTGTTTGTTTGATTCTTTAAGTGAATTTACGATTTCCTCATCAGCTCCCGCATCACTAAGTAATTTGAGAGCTTCGTTTTGCTTGGCTATTTGTTGTATTATTTCTTGGGGCGATTGATCTTTGCCTATTTCTTGCCTTAAAGAAGATAATGCCTCTAATTGACTTTCAGATAAAACGGCGGTCCTTTGAAAATTAATCGCCTGATCTTGTTGCTGTCTAAGTTGGTCTTTTAACTTAGCTTCGATTATTCTTGACGAATTTATTTGTCCAGTATTTATCTTTCTGAGCTCTTCGATAGTTTTTGCGGCGATATTTTTTTCTTCGGTTGTTCCGTTTCTTTGTATATCAAGCAATAATTTAAGTCCATTTTCATTAGACACTGATCCGGATTGTATCGCAGATATCGTACTTTTTAAAGAACCAGACAGCTCAGTCACCCCTTCTCTGTCTGCCGACAATATATTTGAGGCAAATTGTTTCAGTGCGTTTGATTGCTCTCTAGCTGCGTTTCGTAAGTTATTCTGAATATCCGCACTAG
>Ga0255766_10005145_pt1 | contig 10964 bp, 15 predicted proteins | sample 071ome_23_FD_179966 | JGI IMG/M metagenome (GOLD analysis project Ga0255766, IMG submission 179966) | Coastal salt marsh microbial communities from the Groves Creek Marsh, Skidaway Island, Georgia - 071403BT metaG (version 2) | ecosystem: Environmental > Aquatic > Marine > Intertidal zone >... | reverse complement strand
AAGGCTGAACGAAAGCAAAACCCCAAAAGAAAAAGCCCAGACCAAGGCCTGGGCTTTTCGCCGCCACGCGCAGAGGGCGCGCGGTCTAGAAGGGGATGTCGTCGTCGAAGTCATCCATGGTGTCGGGGTTGGCGACGGGCTCCGGGGCAGCCCGGGGCGCGCTTCGCTGGGGCGCCGGCGCCCCGTCGTCCATTCCGCCCCCGCCCATACCACCGCCCATGCCGCCACCGCGGCTATCGAGCATTTGCATGTCGTTGGCGATGATTTCCGTTTTGTAGCGCGTTTGCCCATCGCTTTCCCAGGAGCTGGTGCGGAGGGACCCTTCCACGAAAACCTTGGATCCTTTGCGGAGATACTCGCCAGCGATCTCCGCAAGGCGGCCGAAGCAGACCACCGAGTGCCACTCCGTGCGCTCCCGGTTCTCATTGCTTTGCTTGTCGCGCCATTGCTCACTGGTAGCAAGGCGGAAATTGGTCACCGGTGCCCCACCCTGGGTATAGCGGGTTTCCGGATCGACCCCTAAATTGCCGATAAGAATGACCTTGTTGATCCCGCGGGCCATGGTGTCCTCCAGTGCTTAAACGTGTGAAGCCAGTGTACCTCAGGCGCTCTCCCTAAGGAGAGGAGATTTCCCCTAACTCCCTAAGCGGGCCCATCCCTTGCCGCCATCGAACGCTGCACGTATCGTGCGAGCTTGCGCACCGGAGTGCCCCCCACGCCCGAGCTCCCCCGGCTCGCGCCCTGCCCCTTCGCCAAGAGACGCCCCATGGACAGCATCAGTATTCGCGGTGCTCGCACCCATAACTTGAAGAACATCGACCTCGATCTGCCCCGGGACAAGCTCATTGTCATTACCGGGCTGTCGGGGTCAGGCAAGTCCTCCCTAGCCTTCGATACCCTCTACGCTGAGGGGCAGCGGCGCTACGTGGAATCCCTCTCGGCCTACGCACGGCAGTTCCTTTCCATGATGGAAAAGCCCGACGTGGACTACATTGAAGGCCTGTCCCCCGCCATCTCCATCGAGCAGAAATCCACCTCCCACAACCCGCGGTCGACGGTGGGCACGATCACGGAGATCTACGACTATCTCCGCCTGCTCTTTGCGCGGGTTGGAGAGCCGCGCTGCCCGGACCACGACACGCCCCTGGCAGCGCAAACGGTAAGCCAGATGGTGGATCACGTCATGGCCCTGCCCGAGGGGACGCGGGCCATGCTTTTGGCGCCGGTCGTCGATGGGCGAAAGGGAGAGCACCTGCCCGTGTTCAAGTCCCTCACCGCTGGCGGCTTTGTGCGTGCCCGCATCGACGGCGAAGTGTTCGATCTCGACGACCGCCCCAGCCTGGATAAAAAGCGCAAGCACAGTATTGAGGTCGTCGTGGACCGCTTCCGCGTGAAGGCGGGCCTTGAGCAGCGCCTCGCGGAGTCCTTCGAGACGGCCCTGGAGCTCGCCCAGGGGAACGCCTGGGTGCTCACCATGGATGGGAACCCCAATGGCGACGGCGACCCCATCGTCTTCTCATCCCACTTCGCTTGTCACCAGTGCGGCTATAGCTTGAGCGAGCTCGAGCCGCGCCTGTTCTCCTTCAACAACCCCGCCGGCGCCTGCCCAAGCTGCGATGGCCTCGGGGTTCGGCAGTTCATTGATGCCCGGCGCGTGATTCCCGATGGCAGCCTGGCCCTTAGCGAAGGGGCCATTCAGGGCTGGGACCGGCGCAACGTCTATTACTTTCATCTGCTCTCGGCGGTAGCGAAGCATTACGGCTTCGATCTCGACGCCCCCTTTGACTCCCTTAGCAAAAAGCACCGGGACATCATCCTCCAGGGGTCGGGCGCTACGGAGATCAACTTTAGCTACCGTACGGAACGCGGCAGCGTCATCCGCCGGGAGTATCCCTTCGAGGGCGTGGTGCCGAATATGGAGCGCCGCTACCGGGAGACGGACTCAAATATGGTCCGGGAAAACCTGGCGCGCTTCATGTCCGTGGCCCCCTGCGACGCCTGTCGGGGAACGCGCCTGCGCCGAGAGGCTCGAGCGGTATTCCTAGAAGGGCGCACCCTGCCCGCCATCACTCACGACTCCATCGCCGACGCCGCCGCCTATTTCGACGGCCTAGCCCTCGAGGGCAAGCGAGGGGAAATCGCCGACAAGATCCTCAAGGAAATTCGGGCACGGCTGCGCTTTTTAGTGGACGTGGGGCTGAACTATCTCACCCTCGAGCGCTCCGCGGACACCCTGTCCGGGGGCGAAGCCCAACGCATTCGCCTTGCCAGCCAGATTGGCGCTGGGCTCGTGGGCGTGCTCTATGTCCTCGACGAGCCCTCCATCGGTCTACACCAGCGGGATAACGAGCGGCTCCTCGCCACCCTGACCCACCTTCGGGACCTTGGAAATACGGTGCTGGTGGTGGAGCACGACGAGGACGCGATTCGCGCCGCGGACTACGTGATTGATATCGGCCCTGGCGCCGGAGTTCACGGCGGCGCCGTCGTGGCTGCAGGCAAGCCCGCGGAGATCGCCAACAGCGCCGAGTCCCTGACTGGCGCTTATCTTTCCGGACGCCGCGCCATTGCGGTCCCCAAAACGCGACACGAACCTCAGGACAAGCGCTGGATCACCATTAAGGGCGCTTCAGGCAACAACCTCCGGAACGTAACCGGACGCCTACCCCTCGGCCTCATGACCTGCATCACCGGGGTCTCCGGCTCCGGTAAGTCGACGCTGATTAACCACACGCTCTACCCGGCGGCGGCCACGGCCCTAAATGGCGCAACGGCCCTTACCCCGGCGGCCCATGACCGCATCGACGGCCTCGAGCAGTTGGACAAGGTGGTGGACATCGACCAGAGCCCCATCGGCCGCACGCCGCGCTCAAACCCTGCCACCTACACGGGACTCTTTACGCCCATCCGAGAACTCTTCGCCCAAACCAGCGAGGCCCGGACCCGGGGCTACAAGCCCGGGCGGTTCAGCTTCAACGTCAAAGGAGGCCGCTGCGAGGCCTGCCAGGGCGATGGGCTGATCAAGGTTGAGATGCACTTCCTCCCGGATATCTACGTGGTCTGCGATGCCTGCAAGGGCAAGCGCTATAACCGGGAGACCCTGGAGGTGCAATATAAGGGTAAGAACATCAATGAGGTGTTAGAGATGACCGTGGAAGAAGGACTTGCCTTCTTCTCCGCCATCCCCGTACTGGCCCGCAAGCTCCAGACCCTGATGGATGTCGGCCTCAGCTACGTGCGCCTAGGCCAAAGCGCCACCACCCTCTCCGGGGGCGAGGCGCAGCGGGTGAAGCTTGCGCGAGAGCTCTCGAAGCGCGATACCGGGAATACGCTCTACATCTTGGACGAGCCGACGACGGGCCTGCACTTCCAGGATATCGAGCTGCTCCTTGAGGTGCTTCACCGCCTGCGGGATCATGGCAATACGGTCGTGGTCATTGAGCACAACCTAGACGTTATCAAAACCGCGGACTGGATCCTCGATCTGGGGCCCGAGGGCGGCTCCGGGGGCGGGCAAATCATTGCTGAGGGCACGCCGGAAGCCGTCGCGACGAACCCCGCGTCGATTACGGGGCGCTTCCTGGGGCCCTACCTCAAGCCCAAGCGCCGCCGGGCTGCCTAGAGCTAGCCTCGCTCCGGAACGAAAAACGGCGCCCGCGGGCGCCGTTTTTCTTCACAGGAAAGGAAGCGCTTAGGCCTCGTCTTCCATCTCCACGGCCTCGTCCTCGACATCGTCGAGATCGGGCATGGGACGATCTACCAGTTCGATGAGGGCCATGGGGGCTGCATCACCGGCGCGAAAGCCGCACTTCAGGATGCGGGTATAACCGCCGGGGCGCTCGGCATAGCGCGGGCCGATCTCCGTGAAGAGCTTGCCCACGGCTTCCTTGCTCCGAGTCCGGCTGAAAGCCAGGCGCCGGTTGGCAACGGAATCTTCCTTAGCCAGGGTGATCAGGGGCTCTGCGACCCGGCGAAGCTCCTTCGCCTTGGGCAGAGTGGTTTTGATCACCTCGTGCTCGATCAGCGAAACGGCCATGTTGCGGAACATCGCCGTCCGATGCGAGCTGTTGCGATTGAGCTGACGACCACTTTTACGGTGACGCATGACTTCGGTTTCCTTGACGCTTAGGGGCGACGCTTAGGCGATCGCTTTGTCATCCTTCTTGAGGCTTGCGGGCGGCCAGCTGTCCAGGCGCATGCCCAGGGAGAGGCCCCGGGACGCAAGCACGTCCTTGATTTCCGTGAGCGACTTCTTGCCCAGGTTCGGCGTCTTCAGCAGCTCAACTTCCGTGCGCTGGATCAGATCACCGATGTAATAAATATTCTCTGCCTTGAGGCAGTTGGCACTACGCACGGTGAGCTCGAGGTCATCAACGGGACGAAGAAGGATCGGGTCGATCTGCTCTTCGCTCTCCGCGGCTGCGGGCTCCGCCTGACCTTCGAGGTCCACGAACACGGCCAGCTGCTGCTGGAGGATCGTAGCCGCGCGGCGAATAGCTTCCTCGGGCTCGATGGTACCGTTGGTCTCGAGGTCGATAATCAACTTATCGAGGTCCGTACGCTGCTCGACCCGAGCCGCTTCCACGCTGTAGGCCACGCGGTAGATCGGGCTGAAGGTCGCATCGAGAAGAAGCACGCCGATGGGGCGCGTTTCGTCCTCTTCCCCGCGGCGGGCATCGGCGGGTTCATAGCCCCGACCCCGAGCCACGCGAATTTCCATCTTCAGCTTACCGCCGCTGTTCAGCGTGGCGATGTGGTGCTCCGGATTCACAAGCTCCACGTCCTGCGGGAGCTGGAGATCCGCGGCCGTCACCTCCCCAGCGCCGCTCTTAGAGAGCGTCAGGGTGGCTTCGTCGGCGCCGTGCATGCGAACGGCAAGACCCTTAAGGTTCAGAAGGATCTCGATAACGTCTTCCTGCACCCCTTCAATCGCGCTGTATTCATGCTGCACGCCATCGATCTGCACGTCTGTAACGGCGCAGCCGGGCATGGAGGACAGCAGAATACGGCGAAGCGTATTCCCGAGGGTATGACCGAAGCCGCGCTCGAGAGGCTCGAGCGTTACCTTCGCACGGGTCTTGCTGACTTCCTGAACCTGAATGTTTTTCGGCGTCAGGAATTCGGTGACGGATCGTGCCATGTCGTGACCTGCCCTAAATTCGGTTACTTGGAGTAAAGCTCGACGATCAGGTTCTCGTTGATCTCGGCAGACAGCTCACCTCGATCCGGGTGACGCTTAAAGGTGCCGGCGAGCTTGCTAGCATCGAACTCAAGCCATTCACAGGGCGCGCGCTGGGCGGCCAATTGAAGGGCTGCTTGAATCCGCAGCTGGCTCTTGGACTTCTCACGAACGGTGATGACGTCGTCAGGCCTGACCTGATAGGACGGGATATTCACCAGCGCCCCGTTCACCTCGATGCTCTTGTGCGAGACCAGCTGCCGCGCTTCCGCTCGGGTAGACCCGAGGCCGAGGCGATAAACCACGTTATCTAGGCGGCTTTCCAGGGCGCGGAGAAGGTTCTCACCGGTGGCGCCCTTTTGCCGATCAGCGCGCTTGTAGTAATTGCGGAACTGGCGCTCGAGCACGCCGTAGATACGACGCACCTTTTGCTTTTCGCGAAGCTGCACAGCGTAGTCCGACGGACGCTGACGCCGGGCGCCATGTTGTCCGGGAGGGGCTTCCGCCTTGCACTTGGAATCAAGGGGACGCACACCGCTGGTGAGCATCAGATCAGTGCCTTCGCGACGTGCTAACTTCAGTCTCGGGCCGGTATAGCGGGCCATCAGATTCTCCTGCGTTCAGTCCGCGAGCGGACGTTAAACCCGACGCTTCTTGGGCGGACGGCAACCATTGTGCGGAATCGGCGTCACGTCCGTGATACTGGCGATGCGGAAGCCCACACCGTTCAGCGCACGCACTGCGGACTCGCGACCGGGCCCCGGCCCCTTCACGTAGACGTCGAGGTTCTTCATGCCATAGTCCAGCGCTGCGGTGCCCGCCCGTTCCGCGGCGACCTGAGCAGCGAAGGGAGTGGACTTCCGAGAGCCCCGGAAACCACTGCCACCGGAGGTCGCCCAGCACAGCGCGTTCCCCTGGCGGTCAGAGATGGTGATGATCGTGTTGTTGAAAGACGCGTGGATGTGGGCAACCCCGTCCACCACGACCTTCTTAACACGCTTCTTAGAGCTGGCTTCTGCCATGAGCTAACAATCCTTTCGCAACGGGGCCGCCTGGCGGGGCCGCCTTGGCCGTCTTTACTTACGAATCGGACGCGTGGGGCCCTTACGGGTGCGCGCGTTGGTTTTGGTCCGCTGACCACGGAGCGGCAGGCCGCGACGATGACGAATACCGCGGTAGCAACCGAGATCCATGAGACGCTTGATGTTCATGGAAACCTCCCGGCGGAGATCCCCTTCCACCGGCATCTTGGCGATTTCATTCCGCAGAGCATCGAGCTCACCGTCCGTGAGGTCCCCGATGCGCGCCGTACGCGCCACCCCAACGGTGTCGCACAGCTTCTTTGCGGTGGTGCGGCCGATCCCAAAGATATAGGTCAGCGAGATTTCCGCGTGCTTGTTGTCCGGAATATTGACGCCGGCGATACGGGCCATTGATGGCACTCCTCGGTTTCCAGGGCGACAGCCTGCGCCAGAAAAAAGGCGCGAAAGATTAGCTGCAAACCCTTAACAAATCAAATGTTTTACTTAGCCCTGGCGCTGCTTATGGCGCGGCTCGGCGGAACAGATCACGCGCACACTACCGTGGCGGCGGATGATCTTGCAGTTCCGGCAAATCTTACGAACAGATGCTCTTACCTTCATGACACGCTCCTGGGGCCGCCCTTAGCGACGCGCACCTTTTCCATAGCTCTGGAGATTGGACCGCTCCATCAACTTCGCATACTGGCTAGACATCAGGTGCGACTGAACCTGTGCCATGAAGTCCATGGAGACCACCACTACGATCAACATCGCCGTTCCACCCAAGCGGAAGGTGACATCAAAACCCACCACCAAAAATTCCGGCAGCAAGCACACCGCGGCAATGTAGAGCGAGCCAAACATGGTTAGCCGCGTCGTGATGTCGTCGATGTGCTTCGCCGTATGCTGCCCGGGACGGATCCCCGGCACATAGGCCCCCTGCCGCTTAAGGTTCTCTGCGATTTCTTTCGGGTTGAACATCAACGCCGTATAGAAGAAGCAGAAAAAGATAATCCCCGCAGCGAACAGCAGGACGTACAAAAAGTTCCCCGGAGAGAGCGCCAGGGCGATCTCCTGGAGCCACTCCATGCCAGGCGTTTGCCCAAACCACTGAGCAATGGTCGCCGGAGCCAAAAGCAAACTGCTGGCAAAAATCGCTGGGATCACCCCAGCCATGTTCACCTTTAGCGGCAGGTGGGAAGACTGAGCCTGATAAACCCGCCGCCCCTGCTGGCGCTTCGCATAGTTCACTACGATGCGTCGCTGACCCCGCTCTACGTAGACCACAAAGGCAATAATCGCGACCGCCAGGGCCGCAATCACCAACAGTGCGATGATGTTGATATCGCCCTGCCGCGCGGCCTCAAAGCTTTGCCCGATGGCCGCCGGGAAGCCCGCCACGATCCCCGCAAAGATCAGCATGGAGATCCCGTTGCCCACGCCACGCTCCGTGATCTGCTCACCGAGCCACATCATGAAAATGGCGCCGGTCACAAGCGAAACGGTCGCGACAAAATAAAACCCGAGGCCCGTGGTGTAGGTCAGGCCCTGGGAGGCGAGACCCACCGACATACCCCAGCCCTGCACCAGCGCAATGGCGACGGTCCCATAGCGGGTGTACTGCATGATCTTACGACGCCCCGCTTCCCCTTCCTTACGAAGCTGCTCGAGCCGCGGATCCATAGCCGTAAGCAGATTCATAATGATCGAGGCGGTGATGTAGGGCATCACGCCCAGCGCCAGGATACTCATGCGCTCCAGGGCACCCCCGGAAAACATGTTAAAGAGCTCGAGGATGCCCCCCTGGTTCTGCTCAAAGAGCTGACGCAGGCGAACGGGATCAATCCCCGGGATCGGGATGTGCGTACCGATCCGATACACCAGCAGCGCCACCAGGACGAACAGGATGCGACGGATCAGCTCCTGCACCCCAGCCTGTGCGCCTGCAAGCGATTTCGGATCAACGGCCATTCCCGAGCTCCCTTGACGCCCTTAGGCGTCCTGTGCCGTTTCGGCAGCCGGGGCTTCGTCAACGACGCTCCCGCCCGCTGCTTCGATGGCCGCCCGAGCACCCTTGCTCACGGCGAGACCTTTCACCGTGTACGCCTGGCTCACGGAACCGGAAAGCATAATGCGAGCGCGGCGCATATCGCGACGAATGACGTTGGCGGCCTTGAGCGACTCAAGGGTCACCTCATTGCCCTCCACCTTGGCCAGCTCGCTCAGGCGAACTTCCGCGGTCACGCGACCGATCCGCGACTCGAAACCGAACTTCGGCACTCGACGCTGGAGCGGCATCTGGCCACCCTCGAAGCCTGGGCGAATCGAGGACCCGGTACGGGAGGTCTGGCCCTTCACACCGCGACCACCGGTTTTACCGATGCCGCTCGAGGTACCCCGACCCACGCGCTTCTTGGCGGGGCGGCTTCCGGGACCTGCTTTTAGATCGTTAAGGCGCATGCCCTTACTCTCCCTCAACCCGAACGAGATACGGGACCTTGTTAATCATGCCCCGCACCGCCGGCGTATCTTCGACTTCAACGCTGTGACCGATGCGACGAAGCCCCAGCCCATGTACGCAAGCAATGTGCTTCTTCAGCCGACCCGCAGTGCTGCGGATCTGAGTCACTCGAATTTTGCTGTCCGCCACGTTCTTCTCCTCGAAGCCTTAAGCCGTCAGCTCTTCAACGCTCTTCCCGCGCTTGGCCGCAACCTGACCCGGGGAACGAATGTTCTTGAGCGCCTTGAAGGTGGCATTAACGACGTTGACCGGGTTCGTCGACCCATAGCACTTCGCCAATACGTTGTGGACCCCTGCGGCTTCCAGGACGGCGCGCATCGCGCCCCCGGCGATAACGCCGGTCCCTTCCGACGCCGGCTGCATGTAGACCTTAGAGGCGCCATGAATACCGGTGGTGGGATACCAAATGGTGGAGCCATCGAGATCCACGTCGGCCATATTGCGCCGCGCCGACTCCATCGCCTTTTGGATCGCGACGGGCACTTCCCTCGCCTTACCGCGCCCAAAGCCCACACGGCCAGCGCCATCACCGACCACGGCGAGCGCCGTAAAACCGAAGATGCGGCCACCCTTGACCACCTTGGCTACGCGATTGATCTGGACGAGCTTCTCAACCAGACCTTCTTCTTTGATTTCTTCCGTATAGGCCATGATGCTTCCCTTAGAACTGCAGACCGGCTTCACGCGCCGCATCTGCTAGCGCTTTGACACGACCGTGGTAGCGGTACCCGGAACGATCGAAGGCAACTTCTGAAATGCCCGCACCCACGGCGCGCTCAGCGATGAGCTTGCCCACCTTGGAGGCGGCTTCCGCATTCCCCGTGGCACCATCCCTCAGGTTGGCGTCCAGGGTGGAGGCGGAGGCCAGCACGGTGCCGCCGTCGGCGGAAATCACCTGGGCATAAATGTGGCGCGGCGTGCGGTGAACGCAAAGACGCACCGCACCGAGGGTGCGCATGTGCGACCGAGCGCGGCGCGCGCGACGAAGGCGCGCTGTTTTTTTCTGGTTCGGTTTCATGCTGATCTCGCACTCATCCAAAGGGCCCAACCATGGGGCGCTAAAAAAATTACTTCTTCTTCGCTTCCTTACGACGGACGTGCTCGTCCGCGTAGCGCACACCCTTGCCCTTGTAGGGCTCCGGCGGACGGAAGCGACGAATCTCGGCAGACACCTGGCCAACCTTCTGCTTGCAGATGCCGCGAATCACGATTTCCGTCTGCGAAGGGGTTTCCGCGTCAATCCCCTCCGGCAGCTGGTAGACCACCGGGTGGGAGAAGCCGAGGGACAGATTCACTGCGCGGCCCTGGGCCTGCGCCCGATAACCCACCCCGACCAGCTGGAGCTTGCGCTCGAAGCCATCGGTGACACCGGTCACCATATTCTGCACGAGGGCGCGAGCCGTACCGCAATGCGCCCACCCGCCCACAGCGCCTTCGCTTGCCGGCGCGAAGACGAGGGCGCCGTCGGCTTCGGAAATCGAAACGGCCGGGTGCACGTCCATGGACAGTTCGCCCTTGGCCCCTTTGATCGTCAGCGAACCCTCGCCGAGCTGTGCTTGCACGCCCTGGGGAAGCTGAACTGGATTCTTTGCAACTCTCGACATAGCTCTATTCGCTCATCAAAAGACGGTGCAGAGCACCTCGCCGCCTACGCCCTGGGCCCGAGCCGCTCGATCGGTCATCACGCCACGATTGGTGCTGACGATCGCCACGCCCAAGCCCCCCCGAACCTTCGGAAGTGCGTCGCAGGCCTTATAGTTGCGGAGCCCGGGCCGCGATACGCGCGCGATCTCTTCGATCACCGGCTCCCCGTTGTGATACTTCAATGCCACCGTTACCACCGGCTTAACGCCTTCCTCCACGGAGAAATCCGTGATGTAGCCTTCCTCGCGCAGCACCGCGAGGACCGCGAGCTTGGCCTTAGACGACGGCATGGCCACGGTGGGCTTCTTCCGCGCCTGCGCATTCCGCAGACGAGTGAGAAGGTCGGACAGGGGATCTTGCATACTCATGGCGCGCTCCTATCCCTTACCAGCTGGACATCACAAGGCCCGGCACATCACCGCGCATAGCGGCTTCCCGGAGCTTGTTACGGCCCAAACCAAACTTACGATAGACCCCATGGGGCCGGCCCGTGACCCGGCACCGACGCTGCTGACGGCTCGGGCTGGCGTTACGCGGGAGCTTTTGCAGCTGCTGCTGCGCCTCCCAGCGGTCCTCTTCCGACGCACTGCGATCGCTG
>Ga0255766_10005141_pt1 | contig 10968 bp, 10 predicted proteins | sample 071ome_23_FD_179966 | JGI IMG/M metagenome (GOLD analysis project Ga0255766, IMG submission 179966) | Coastal salt marsh microbial communities from the Groves Creek Marsh, Skidaway Island, Georgia - 071403BT metaG (version 2) | ecosystem: Environmental > Aquatic > Marine > Intertidal zone >... | reverse complement strand
TCGATCGTGTGGGATGTGCTCGAAGAGGTCATCGCTGAGCACCCGGTGCTGTTGAATCGTGCGCCGACCCTGCACCGTTTGGGTATCCAGGCGTTCGAGCCGCAACTGATCGAGGGCAAGGCCATCCAGATTCATCCGTTGGTGTGCACCGCGTTCAACGCGGACTTTGACGGTGACCAGATGGCAGTTCACCTTCCGCTGTCGGCAGAAGCTCAGGCCGAGGCTCGCATTCTGATGCTGTCCACGAACAACATCCTGTCTCCGGCGAACGGGCGACCGATTGCCACACCAACCCAGGACATGGTGCTGGGCATCTACTTCTTGACGACTCAGAACGGAGCGAACGCCTCGACAAAGGATGAGGAGCTCCCCTCCTACGCGAGCGTGGCCGAAGCCCTGATGGCCTTCGACGCGGGCGCGCTGGATCTGCAAGCACGCGTCAAGATCAGGATTGAGAACACCGAGCCGCCGCACGGGTGGCCGGTCCCCGAAGGCTGGGAAGCCGGACAGCCCTTCACCCTCATCACCACCCTTGGGCGGGCCCTGTTCAACGAGGCGCTCCCAGCGGACTACCCCTTCGTGAACGACCAGGTAGACAAGAAACTCCTGGGTGCCACGGTCAACCGACTTGCCGAGCGATACTCCAAGGTGGAGGTCGCCGAAACTCTCGATCAGCTGAAGGCGCTCGGGTTCCGTTGGGCGACGCGCTCTGGTGTCACGATCTCTTTCTCCGACGTCGTCGCCCCTCCGGCCAAGGCCGAACTTCTGGCTTCGGCGGAGGAAAAGGCAAGCAAGGTGCAGCAGCAGTACGAGCGCGGTTTGATCACCGACTCCGAGCGCCGCCAAGAACTCATCGAGATCTGGACGCGAGCCACCGACGAAGTTGCCCGTGCCATGCAGGAGAACTTCCCGGAGACGAACTCCGTTCACATGATGGTGGACTCTGGTGCGCGTGGTAACTACATGCAGGTTCGACAGATCGCCGGAATGCGCGGTCTCGTGGCCAACCCGAAGGGTGAGATCATTCCTCGCCCGATCAAGTCCAACTTCCGGGAAGGACTGTCCGTCCTCGAGTACTTCATCTCCACGCACGGCGCCCGTAAGGGTCTGGCCGACACCGCTTTGCGTACCGCAGACTCCGGATATCTGACACGTCGTCTCGTGGACGTGTCTCAGGATGTCATCGTCCGCGAGGTGGACTGTGGCACCGAGCGGGGCAGCGAGATCGCTATCGGCGAGAAAGTCGATGGAGTCCTGCGCCCCGTGGACAACCTCGACACCTCGGCCGCCACGCGAGTTCTCGCGCGCGATGTGGAAGTTGACGGAACCGTCGTCGGAAACGCGGGGGAGCAGCTCGACGTGCCTCGCCTCGAAGCTCTCGTCGCGAGTGGAGCAGAGACCATCCGGGTGCGCACCGTGCTCAACTGCGAGAGCGCGGTTGGCACCTGCGCGATGTGCTACGGACTATCGATGGCTACCGGCAAGTTGGTGGACGTCGGCGAAGCAGTCGGCATCATTGCGGCGCAGTCCATCGGCGAGCCGGGAACGCAGCTGACCATGCGCACCTTCCACACCGGAGGTGTCGCGGGTGAGGACATCACGCACGGCCTTCCCCGCGTGGTCGAACTCTTCGAGGCTCGCACCCCCAAGGGTGTAGCGCCGATCGCCGAAGTCAGCGGACGGGTTCGAATCGAAGACACTGAGAAGGCGCGCAAGATCATTGTCGTTCCGGACGATGGCGCCGAGGAAGTTGCCCACCAGGTCAGCAAGCGTGCGCGTCTGCTGACCGAGGACGGCGCCCACGTCGAGGTCGGCGAGCAGTTGACGGTAGGAGCTGTCGACCCCAAGCAGGTGCTGCGGATCCTCGGCCCACGGCAGGTGCAGTGGCATCTCGTGGACCAGGTCCAGGAGGTCTATCGCTCGCAGGGCGTGTCCATCCACGACAAGCACATCGAGGTCATCGTGCGCCAGATGCTGAAGCGGATCACGATCATCGACTCTGCGGATGCACCTTTCCTTGCTGGAGAGCTCGTCGAGCGGAGTGTCTTCGAAGCGCAAAACCGCCGCGTCGTAGCCGAAGGTGGAACGCCTGCTTCGGGACGTCCCGAGTTGATGGGGATCACCAAGGCCAGCCTCGCGACGGAGTCGTGGTTGTCGGCTGCTTCCTTCCAGGAGACGACCCGCGTGCTCACCGATGCCGCCATTCACGCGCGATCTGATTCGCTGCTCGGACTGAAGGAAAACGTCATTCTGGGCAAGCTGATCCCCGCCGGTACGGGTATGCCGCAGTACCGCAACATCCGGGTCGAGCCGACCGAAGAAGCGAAGGCTGCGATGTACGCGACGTTCACCGGATATGACGAGATGGACTATGCCGCGTTCGGAACGACGGGGGGAGCCGCTGTTCCGCTCGAGGAGTTCGACTACCGCGGATACTAAATCCGTCGATTCGCTCCTCGTGGGCTAGTTGCTGGCGAGTAGCCACCGGTGCAGTTCGCTGATGGAGTGAACGGGAAGGTCGCCGGTGGCACGCCGCACCCCGACCGTGCGCATGCCCGCGGCGCGGCCTGCGGCAATACCCACATCGGTGTCCTCGACGACGATGCAGTCGTCGGCTGGGATGTCGAGCAAATCAGCGGCGCGCAGGTAGCCATCAGGGGCTGGTTTGCCGTTGGCGACCTGGTCACGCGTGACTAGAACCTGTGGCGTCACGCCGGCGGCCGCGAGACGCACACGGGCCAATTCGGCGTCTGCGCTGGTGTAGATGGCCCACGGCCACGACTGCTCGTCGAGGAAGGCCAGAAGATCAACTGCCCCGTCGATCGGTTCGATCCCTTCCACGTCGTCGTATTGCAAGCGAAGTTGCTCGGCGGCCAGTGAGGCAACGTCGTCGGGTGATGCGTCTGGAAACCAGCGTGCGACGGTGACGTCGGCGGGCAAGCCGTGGACTTCAGCCAGCACCGGCCCTGGGTCGAGACCGTGCAGAGTCGCCCACCTGGCCCACGCGCGATCGACATTCGCATGAGACTCGATCAAGGTCCCGTCCATGTCGAACAGGAGTCCGGCCGGCCAACGCGTCACGGTGACATTGTTCCTGATCCGATTGTTGCCCATGCCAACAGTTGGCGTTCCGTGACATGCTGGACCCATGACCCAGCCTCCCGAGTCCGGTAGCGACAACACGAACGACCAGCCGACGCCCGATTCAACGGGTCCCGGAGAAGAGCAACAAGTTCCCGCGGCCACACCCCAGTGGCCGTCGCCGCCACCGCCTGGACCGGGGGAGAACGTCCCCGGCTCGACCGAGGCGCCGGGATACGCGGGTCAACCGGGTCAGACCAGCCAGCCGAGCCAGCCGAGCCAATCGGAGTATCCGGCGTACCCGCCGTATCCCCCGCCGCCTGCGTACGGGCCTGCGCCACAAACCTCCAACAACGCGGTTGCCGCGCTCGTGCTGTCAATCGTGTCCTGGGTGTTCTGCCCGATCATCCCGGCGATAATCGCTCTGGTCTTCGCCAGCAAGGCCCGCCGAGAGATCCTCGCGAGCAACGGCTGGGTGACCGGCACCGGCCTGGTCACCTCCGCGAAGATCGTCTCCTGGATCAACATCGGATTCTGGGCGGCGATGACCATCGTTTGGATCTTCATCCTCGTTATCGCCTTGATTTCCGGGGCAATCAACACGAACTGACGGATGCCAGAACCTGGGAATCACAACCCGGGATTCACAACCCGGGAACCAGGCCCAGCCGGCACTCACTCCGCCCCAGCAGCAGACCGCCCGTGGGGTGGCAACAGGGGGTAGGGGACCCCGGTTTTGACGGAAAATCGACCCCCGGGTACTGTTTCACCTCGTGCTCGGCCCCGGGCACATCCTGCTGCGTACGGCTTCCCCTCGAAGAGGTGCGCAGGCTCCCTGAGCGGTAGTTCGGGAGACGGGATCCAACCACGATGAGTCGGTTTCGTCGTGCGCCCACAAGGCGCGACACACCCGACCGCGTGGGTCGGACTCGCAGGAGGCAAAACGGAACGAAAAGAACGAAGAGTAGGAGAGGCGCCTCGTGCCCACCATCCAGCAGCTGGTCCGTAAGGGCCGCCAGGACAAGGTCTCCAAGACCAAGGCACCTGCCCTGAAGGGCAGCCCGCAGCGTCGCGGCGTGTGCACGCGCGTCTATACGACGACCCCGAAGAAGCCCAACTCTGCTCTTCGCAAGGTGGCCCGCGTCCGCCTGACCTCCGGCATCGAGATCACCGCGTATATCCCCGGTGTCGGGCACAACCTGCAGGAGCACTCCATTGTTCTGGTCCGCGGAGGTCGCGTTCGCGATCTTCCCGGTGTCCGTTACAAGGTGATCCGCGGCTCCCTCGACACCCAGGGTGTGAAGAACCGGAAGCAAGCCCGGTCTCGCTACGGCGCGAAGAAGGAGAAGGGCTAATGCCACGCAAAGGTCCCGCGGGTAAGCGGCCAATCGTCAACGATCCGGTGTACGGATCGCCGGTTGTCACCCAGCTCATCAACAAGGTGCTTCTTGATGGCAAGCGATCCAAGGCCGAGTCGGTCGTCTACGGCGCACTCGAAGGATGCCGCGAGAAGACCGGCACCGATCCGGTCCAAACTCTCAAGCGCGCACTCGACAACGTTCGTCCCACCCTCGAGGTGCGCTCACGTCGCGTCGGCGGCGCCACGTACCAGGTTCCCGTCGAGGTGAAGCCTGTTCGGAGCACCACCCTCGCGATGCGCTGGTTGATCGGTTTCTCTCGTCAGCGCCGCGAGAAGACCATGACGGAACGTCTGATGAACGAAATTCTCGATGCTTCCAACGGCCTGGGCGCCAGCGTCAAGAAGCGCGAAGACGTACACAAGATGGCGGAGTCCAACAAGGCCTTCGCTCACTACCGCTGGTAACCGCCCACAAGGCCTGAGAAAGCAACGGAGCTCATAGTGTCCACCGCACTTGGTATCGACCTCGCCAGGATCCGCAACATCGGCATCATGGCGCACATCGATGCTGGCAAGACCACGACCACCGAGCGGATCCTGTACTACACAGGAATCAACTACAAGATCGGTGAAGTCCACGATGGCGCGGCCACGATGGACTGGATGGAGCAAGAGCAGGAGCGCGGCATCACCATCACGTCGGCTGCCACTACCTGCCAGTGGAAAGACCACACGATCAACATCATCGACACCCCAGGGCACGTGGACTTCACGGTCGAGGTGGAGCGCTCGCTTCGTGTTCTCGACGGTGCGGTTGCGGTTTTTGACGGCGTTGCCGGTGTAGAGCCGCAGTCGGAGACAGTGTGGCGTCAGGCAGATCGCTACAGCGTCCCGCGGATGTGCTTCGTCAACAAGCTCGACCGCACCGGAGCCGACTTCTACATGTGCGTTGACATGATCGTCTCCCGCCTCAATGCAGTCCCGCTCGTACTGCAGTTGCCGATCGGTAACGAAGCCGACTTCATTGGCGTGGTTGACCTGGTCGGCATGCGCGCCCTCACCTGGCGCGGGGAAACGGCCATGGGTGAGGACTACGCGGTGGAGGAGATCCCCGCCGACATGCAGGCCAAGGCCGACGAGTGGCGCGAGAAGCTGCTCGAGACTTTGTCCGAAAACGACGACTCGGTCATGGAGAAGTACCTCGAAGGTGAAGAGCTCTCCGAGCAGGAGATCAAGGACGGCATCCGTCGCGCGACCCTGGCTGCCTCCGTCACCCCGGTTTTGACCGGAACAGCATTCAAGAACAAGGGTGTCCAGCCCATGCTCGACGCGGTGATCGACTTCCTGCCTTCCCCCATCGACGTTGAGGCTGTCGAAGGCCACAAGATGGGTAACGAGGAAGAGGCGATGACCCGCAAGCCCAGCGAGGACGAACCCTTCAGCGCCCTGGCCTTCAAGATCATGTCTGATCCCCATCTCGGCAAGCTCACCTACGTGCGCGTGTACTCCGGAACGCTGCAGACCGGAACGCAGGTCCTCAACAGCACCAAGGATCGCAAGGAGCGGATCGGAAAGATTTACCGAATGCACGCCAACAAGCGCGAGGAAATCGACGCCACCGGCGCCGGCGACATCGTTGCTGTCATGGGGCTGAAGGACACCACTACAGGAGACACCCTGTGCGATTCGGGTAATCCCGTCGTTCTGGAGTCGATGACCTTCCCGGAGCCGGTTATCTCCGTGGCGATCGAGCCAAAGACCAAGTCCGACCAGGAAAAGCTCGGTACCGCCATCCAGCGCCTCGCAGAAGAAGACCCAACCTTCCGCGTGAGCACGAACGAGGAGACGGGCCAGACCATCATCGAGGGCATGGGCGAGCTCCACCTCGAGGTGCTCGTCGACCGGATGAAGCGCGAGTTCAAAGTCGAGGCGAACGTTGGCAAGCCGCAGGTCGCCTACCGCGAAACCCTGACCAAGCCGGTCGAGAAGGTCGAGTACACGCACAAGAAGCAGACCGGTGGTTCCGGACAGTTTGGTCGGGTCATCATCGCCGTCGAGCCGAATTCCGAAGAAGGCGGCGGTTACCTGTTCGAGAACAAGGTGACTGGTGGGCGTATTCCGCGGGAATACATCCCCTCGGTGGACGCTGGCTGCCAAGAGGCGATGGAAAACGGCGTTCTCGCTGGATATCCCATGGTCGATGTCAAGGTCACACTCCTCGACGGCGCCTACCACGACGTCGACTCCTCCGAGCTTGCGTTCAAGATCGCCGGATCAATGGCGTTTAAGGATGCTGCCAACCGCGCCAAGCCGGCGCTTCTCGAACCGATGATGGCCGTCGAAGTCACCACGCCAGAGGACTTCATGGGCGACGTCATCGGTGACCTGAACTCTCGACGTGGTCAAGTGCAGGCGATGGAGGAGCGTTCTGGCGCTCGCGTCGTCAAGGCACTCGTTCCGCTGTCGGAGATGTTCGGCTACGTGGGCGACCTTCGCAGTCGCACGCAGGGCCGAGCGAGTTACAGCATGCAGTTCGACTCCTACGCCCAGGTCCCCCAGGCCGTGGCAACGGAGATCATCGCGAAAGCTCGCGGCGAATAGTCGCGGATCACAACAACAGAAGAGAACCAACCGCAATAACCGATCCGCGCAACGCCGGACGGCACAAGACAAGGGAGAACGCACGTGGCCAAGGCCAAGTTCGAGCGCACCAAGCCGCACATCAACATCGGCACCATCGGTCATATCGACCATGGCAAGACGACGCTGACTGCAGCCATCACGAAGGTGCTGCATGACCGCTACCCCGAGGTCAACCCCTTCACGCCTTTCGATGAGATCGACAAGGCTCCGGAGGAGCGGCAGCGCGGTATCACCATTTCGATCGCGCACGTCGAGTACGAGACCGAGGCTCGCCACTACGCACACGTGGACTGCCCCGGTCACGCCGACTACATCAAGAACATGATCACCGGCGCCGCGCAGATGGACGGCGCCATCCTCGTGGTCGCGGCCACCGACGGACCGATGCCGCAGACGAAGGAGCACGTGCTCCTCGCCCGTCAGGTGGGCGTGCCGGCCATCGTCGTTGCACTGAACAAGTGCGACATGGTGGACGACGAAGAGCTCATCGAGCTGGTCGAGATGGAGGTTCGCGAGCTCCTCAGTAGCTACGAATTCCCCGGAGACGACGTCCCGGTGGTCCGCGTTGCTGCCTTCCCGGCTCTCCAGGGAGACGAGAAGTGGGCCGACGCGATCATGGAGCTCATGGGTGCGGTCGATGAGTACATCGCCACTCCCGAGCGCGAGATCGACATGCCGTTCCTGATGCCGATCGAGGATGTCTTCACGATCACCGGTCGCGGCACCGTTGTCACGGGTCGTATCGAACGTGGCATGGTCAAGGTGAACGAGGAGATCGAGATCGTCGGCATTCGCCCAGGCGAGGCACAGAAGACGACGGTCACCGGCGTCGAGATGTTCCGCAAGTTGCTCGACGAGGGCCAAGCGGGCGAGAACGTCGGTCTGCTCCTGCGTGGCACCAAGCGCGAGGACGTTGAGCGCGGTCAGGTCTGCTGCAAGCCTGGATCGATCACCCCGCACACGGAGTTCGAGGCACAGGCCTACATCCTTTCCAAGGATGAGGGCGGCCGGCACACTCCGTTCTTCAACAACTACCGTCCGCAGTTCTACTTCCGGACGACTGACGTCACCGGCGTCGTGCACCTGCCCGAGGGCAAGGACATGGTTATGCCGGGTGACAACACGGACATGCGCGTCGAGCTCATTCAGCCCGTCGCCATGGACGAGGGTCTGCGATTCGCGATCCGTGAAGGTGGCCGCACCGTCGGTGCCGGCCGCGTCACGAAGATCCTGAACTAGGAGACCGCCGCTGCTTCGTGGTGGGCGGTGCGACCCACCGCCCACCACGGAATGCGACACCAGCAAGACCCAACTCGCGTAGTTGGGGCACCAGACATCGACGCACGAACGAGAAGAAGGACGGCAAGCCACCATGGCGGCACAGAAGATCCGCATCAGGCTCAAGGCCTATGACCACGAGGTGATCGACTCCTCGGCGAAGAAGATCGTCGAGACGGTGACCCGTACCGGTGCGCAGGTGGCCGGACCCGTTCCGCTACCGACCGAGAAGAACGTTTACTGCGTCATCCGCTCTCCGCACAAGTACAAGGACTCTCGCGAGCACTTCGAGATGCGAACGCACAAGCGGCTCATCGACATTCTCGACCCGACACCGAAGACCGTTGATTCACTTATGCGCCTCGACCTGCCGGCTGGCGTCGACATCGAGATCAAGCTGTAGGGGATAGGTCATGTCGAGAACAATCAAGGGCGTCCTGGGCTCCAAGCTCGGTATGACGCAGATCTGGGATGACAACAACCGTGTCATCCCGGTGACCGTCGTTCAGGTTGGCCCGTGCGTCGTGACGCAGGTGCGTACCCCGGAAACGGACGGATACGACGCTGTGCAGTTGGGTTTCGGGGCCATCGATCCGCGCAAGGTGAACAAGCCAATGAGTGGTCACTTCTCGAAAGCGGGCGTGACCCCGCGCCGCCATCTCGTCGAGTTGCGGACGGCCGATGCCTCCGAATACACCCTCGGGCAAGAACTCGGTGCGGATACGTTCGAGGTTGGCCAGCGGGTCGACGTTGTTGGGACCACCAAGGGCAAAGGCTTTGCCGGCGTCATGAAGCGTCATGGCTTCCACGGGTTGCGCGCGTCACACGGCGTGCAGCGCAAGCACCGGTCACCTGGTTCGATCGGCGGCTGCGCGACTCCCGGGCGTGTCTTCAAGGGCATGCGGATGGCCGGTCGCATGGGCTCGGACCGTCAGACCACGCAGAACCTGACGGTTGCGGGGGTGGACGCTGAGAAAGGCCTGCTGCTCCTGAAGGGCGCCGTCCCTGGCCCCAAGGGTGGTCTCGTTCTCGTCACGACGGCCACAAAGGAAGCCATGAAGGAGGTCAGCGCATGACGTCGGTAGATGTTCTCGACCCGGCAGGCAAGAAGTCGGGCTCGGTCGATCTCCCCGCGGAGGTCTTCGACGTTCAGGTCAACGTGCCCCTGATCCACCAGGTGGTCGTCGCCCAGCTTGCTGCAGCCCGACAGGGATCCCACGACACCAAGACGCGGGCCGAGGTCCGCGGTGGTGGACGCAAGCCGTACAAGCAGAAGGGAACGGGCCGCGCCCGTCAGGGCTCCATCAGGGCGCCGCAGTTCGCCGGCGGCGGCACCGTGCACGGGCCAACCCCTCGCGACTACTCCCAACGCACTCCCAAGAAGATGAAAACGGCTGCCCTTCGTGGCGCTCTGTCCGATCGAGCCAGGGACGGACGCGTGCACGTGGTCACGACCTTTGCCTCGGAGGACATCCCGTCCACGAAGGCTGCGGTGGCAGCGCTCGCCGCAGTCGGGGTTGACGGTGACTGCTTGGCCGTCGTCACACGTGACGAAGAGGCATCGTGGCTGAGTCTTCGCAACCTGCCGGAGGTCATGGTGGTCGCACCCGATCAGTTGAACACCTACGACGTCCTCGTGAACGACCGTGTCGTCTTTACCCAAGCGGCTTTCGACGTCTTCGTCTCAGGACCGGCATCCGGCAAGGGTGCCAAGGCCGTCGCATCGGAAAGCGAGGTGGGCGCATGAGGATCGCCGACCCCAGAGACGTACTCATCTCTCCCGTTGTCTCGGAGAAGAGTTACGGCTTGCTCGATGAGAACAAGTACACGTTCATCGTTGCCCCGGACGCCAACAAGACTCAGATCAAGCTTGCGGTCGAGCAGGTGTTCGGTGTGAAGGTGACCGGCGTGAATACCAACAACCGCGAAGGTAAGCGAGTGCGTACCCGGTACGGGTGGGGGCGTCGTGCAGCGACAAAGCGCGCGATTGTCACTGTTGCCGCCGGCGACCGCATCGACATCTTCGGAGGACCGGTCTCCTGACCGGCGTGAATTGACGAGATAGAAGGAACGGACACACCATGGCAATCCGTAGGTACAAGCCCACGACCCCCGGTCGTCGCGGCTCGAGCGTTGCCGATTTCGTCGAGGTCACGCGGTCAGAACCCGAGAAGTCTCTGCTGCGGCCACTGTCGAAGTCCGGCGGTCGAAACAACTCAGGAAAGATCACGACCCGACATAAGGGCGGTGGTCACAAGCGCGCCTACCGACTCATTGATTTCAAGCGGGCGGATAAGGACGGCGTGCCCGCCAAGGTCGCTCACATTGAGTACGACCCCAACCGCACCGCTCGCATCGCTCTGCTGCACTTCGCCGACGGTGAGAAGCGCTACATCATCGCTCCGGAGAAGTTGAAGCAAGGTGACCGCGTCGAGACTGGTCCCAGTGCTGACATCAAGCCCGGCAACAACCTGCCTCTTCGCAACATTCCGGTGGGAACCGTTATCCACGCAGTGGAGATCAAGCCGGGTGGGGGAGCCAAGATCGCTCGATCGGCCGGCGCCAGCGTGCAGTTGGTCGCGAAGGATGGCCCCTACGCGCAGTTG
>Ga0255766_10005135_pt1 | contig 10974 bp, 8 predicted proteins | sample 071ome_23_FD_179966 | JGI IMG/M metagenome (GOLD analysis project Ga0255766, IMG submission 179966) | Coastal salt marsh microbial communities from the Groves Creek Marsh, Skidaway Island, Georgia - 071403BT metaG (version 2) | ecosystem: Environmental > Aquatic > Marine > Intertidal zone > Salt... | reverse complement strand
TCGTCTCACGCCGCATCGCGTCGTCGTCGTCGTCCGCGTCACCGCTCGCGCGACCGCCGCTCTACCCGTCGGGACCGCGCGTCTCTTATCCACAACCAGCGTTGGCGTTGGCGTCGCTCGCATCGCTCGCATCGCGCTCGTCGTCGTCGTCGCGAAGACGTGAGAGAGTGACGGTGACGAAGATCCTTCGCGTCGTCGTCGATCGGACGGGCGAACGGACGGAGCGGGCCGTCGTCGTGTGTCGTCGTCGTCGCGTCGTCGTCGTCATCGTCGCGACCGAGTTCGCCGGGTTCCACAACCCTGATGTCCATATTGACGGTTCACGACCCAGAAATTACCACATGGGTACCGAAAATCCGAAAGGGGGTCAATCGCGTTTCCATGAGTCATGACTCGTCGAAACTGAATCGATATGGAAAGAGCCCAGGGTCTCGACGTCACGCGCGGGCGAGGTCGGTCGACGCGTCCACACAGCGCGACGCGTCCACACATGCCGACGACGTGCGGACGATCCTTGACGGCGACGTCGTCCCGAGGTGTCCGTCCCTCGAGCGGCGACCGACGCGAGCGACGAGGACGAGCGACGACGCGGATGCGACCGACGCGTGCCGCCGCTGCGGCTGGAGCCTCCGCGACGACGACGAGTTTTGACATGAAGACGTACGTCGAACGCGATCTCACCGATGAAGAGCGGGTGGAGGTGATGCGAAGACCGCGGGTGGACTTTACGTCCATCTTGGACACGGTGAAACCGATCGTGAGCGCGGTGGAGACGAGAGGGGACGACGCGGTGCGCGAGTACACGAAGAAGTTTGACGGGGTGGATTTGGACGCGACGACGGTTGTGGTGGCGGATTTACCCGAGCCGGAGCTGGATGCGGACGTGAAGAAGGCGTTTGATGTGGCGTACGAAAACATCAAGGCGTTTCACGCGGCGCAGGCGGGTAAGGGTGACGTGGACGTGACCACGATGCCGGGGGTTCGGTGCCGAAGGGTGTCGCGACCCATCGGAGCGGTGGGTTTGTACGTTCCAGGGGGTACCGCGGTGTTGCCGTCGACGGCGTTGATGCTCGCGGTGCCGGCGGCGATCGCTGGGTGTGAACGCGTCGTTTTGGCGACGCCGCCGCGCAAGGATGGGACGATTGTTCCTGAGGTTTTGTACGTCGCGAAGAAGGCTGGGGTGACGCACATTCTCAAGGCGGGCGGGGCGCAAGCCATCGCAGCCATGGGTTTCGGCACCGAAACCTGCCCAAAGGTGGATAAGCTCTTCGGTCCGGGTAACCAGTTTGTCACGGCGGCGAAGATGTCGCTTCAAAACTCTGACGCGATGGTTTCCATTGACATGCCGGCGGGGCCGAGCGAAGTGCTCGTCATCGCCGACAAGGATGCGCCGCCGGCGCACGTCGCGGCTGACCTCTTGTCCCAAGCCGAACACGGGCCAGATAGCCAAGTCGTTTTGGTCACCTTCCCGGATGTCGATCTCAAGGCGATCACGGACGCCGTGGCGGATCAAGCGAGCAAATTGCCGCGCGCAGAGATCACCGCCAAGGCGCTCGGCCACTCTTACGCCGTCGTCGTCGACGACATGGCGGCTGCGTGTGACTTTAGCAACAGATACGCCCCGGAGCATTTGATTGTGAACGTGGAGAACGCGGAATCGTACCTCCCGATGCTCGACAATGCGGGCTCCATTTTCCTCGGTCGCTGGACTCCAGAATCCGTCGGCGACTACGCCAGCGGCACCAACCACGTTTTGCCAACCTACGGCTACTCGCGCATGTACTCTGGCGTTTCCCTCGATTCGTTCTGCAAGTATATGACGGTGCAAGAGCTCACCAAGGAAGGTTTGGATAACCTCGGCCCACACGTCGCTCGCATGGCTGCCGTGGAGGGACTCGACGCTCACCGCAGCGCCGTGACGCTTCGCTTGGGCATCGACTAGGAACATGAAAAAAACGCGCGTCCCGCGTTGTTTCGCCCCATCCGTCGCGAGGGACGAACGACGCTCTCGGCATTGTTATACACAGTTTATAAAATCACCATCTTCATCCTTCGTGACGAATCCTCCGTTTGCGGTCGAGTCGCGCGCGCGCGCGTTTCTCGTCGTCCACTCGACCGCTCGCGCGCAGTCGCACAGCGGCACGCTCGCGCGAAGTGAGTAAAGTGAGTGACACACATTCACGCACACATTCAGTACATTGACCACAACCTCAACGCTAGTTCCCCACGCGGCGTGCGACGCGCGAACACCGCTCGTCGTCGACGCGATGAACGGAGACGAAGCCCTGCGATGCTGCGACATCGCGCGAAACGCGCTCAACTCGGCGACGAAAACGGAAGATCTCGACAAGGCTGAGAGGTTCGCATCCAAGGCGCTCAAACTCGATCCATCGTGTGGCGCAGCGACGGCGCTTCGCGAACTGATTGACGCCAAGCGTAAGGCTGGATTTAGTGGTGGTGGTGGTGGTGGTGGTACGAACGGGACGGCGTCGAGCGGAGGTCGATCGAACGGCGGTTCGGGGGGCGGTTCGCGCGGAGGATCTGGCGAAGCCGCGGCGAACGACGCTTCGAGCGCGCCACCGCCAAAGAAGAAAGGGACGCCAGAGCAAGAGAAGCTGATTGCAAAGATTAAAAAGGCTGGGTCGGACTATTACGAGGTCTTGGGACTGAGCCGCGGCGCGAACGACGCGGAGGTGAAAAAGGCGTACAGGAAACTCGCGCTCAAGCTGCACCCGGACAAGTGCCAAGCGGCGGGCGCGGAGGAGTGCTTCAAGACGGTGAGCCGAGCGTTCGCGTGTCTGAGCGACCCGAACAAGAGAGCGGCGTTCGATCGATACGGAAGCGAAGAGCCGTCGGCGGCGGGATTCGGGCCCGGGATGCGTAGAAGAAACGGCGGGGCGGGTATGAATGGTTTTGGTTTTGAAGACGACATCGACCCGGCGGACATTTTCAACATGTTCTTCAACGGTGGCATGCCCGGAGGCATGGGTGGTTTTGGTGGTCCGGGATTTAGAGTGCACACCTTTGGTGGTAACCCGTTCACGCATCAGCATCGAGCGAGGGCGCACGCTCGGCACGATCCGCGAGTGGACGACAGCGCGACGGTGATTCGAAACATTCTTCACCTCCTTCCGCTGCTCATCCCACTCTTGATGTACTTCCTTAGCCCGGGCGAAGAAGTGTACTCTATGATTCGGACAAAGGAGCATCCGAATCTTCTCAAGACTCAGAGGATGGAACTACCCTTTTATGCGAACGAGAAGACGTTTCGCGAACGATACTCAAGCGGTAGAGAGCTCGAAGCCATGGAACGACGCATCGAGAATGAGTTTGTCATGTATCGACGTCGACAGTGCGATTACGAACGTTCTCGATGGATGGGAAAGCGACCCAACTGCGAATACCTTCAGGAACTTCAGAAGAAATACCCACAACTCAACGTTTACTCGCCCTGGTAGCTCTCCATCGACAAAGTCGATGTCGTTTGGATTTCTCTGTACAGTATCATAGTTCGACTTTACGAATAGAGGAGTTGTAGTGTCTTAAATTAGTTCTTGTCTACTTTAAATGATTGCGGTGCTTGGACGCGTGGTCCTGACTCACGTCGGAAGCCTTCCGAATGCAACAAACGAGAGAATTCTGAGAACGACCCACAGTGTGACAGAGCTCATCGCAAACACCACGGCCAATATCCAGTATTGGATATGCATTCTGTGTCCCGCAAACGTGCCTTTGAAAACCAAATCGTAAGCTCCGCTGGCGAAACCTCGAAGGGCAGCCGACGTCGCTGTGCCTGTGGTGGCGAGGAAGAGACGTCGATTCTCACGGCTTTGGGTCGCCACCGCGAAGAGCTCCTTCCAACTACCGATCATCACGGGCGAGTGTATTTCCGAGTCGGAATGTCCAACATCGTTCTCTTGGGGTTCCCCGCCGTTTGCTCTCTCTGGCGTGCGTAACGATGCTCGATCAAAGTGGCTCACCAACGGACTCGTGGGAGAGTCATCCTTGTCCATGCTCACGCGTTCGCTCGCCGAGATTCGAGGGCTTCTGAGGACTGAGCCCGGATCCATCGTGATTTCGGTGCCGGCGACGACGTAGGTTCGCACGCTAGTCTCCACCATGGCTTTCATCACGTCGAGGAACAGGCGTTTATTCTCCTCGCTCTTGATAGCTTTGAACAAATCCGCGTAGGTGTTGTCTTCACCCATCGAACGGACGTAACTTTCCGTCGCCGCGTCAGCGATTTCTCGACCGATTTCAATCACAGCGCGTCTGTTTCTTGGCTCTTCCAAAAACGTCAGGGCACGATCCGCCATGCTCGGATTGGCGCTCGTGTCTCGTTCGCCAGCGTCATATCCCGTGAGAGTCTTCAACACCTCGGCGTTATCCTTTGCGACGCACACAAAGGACTGCATCAAGCTTTTACTCGTCGAACCGACGAAATCACTCACCGCTCGCAATCTTCTGGGTTCAAGCAACACGTCCACGAGCGACTCCAACAAGTTCTCCGGAGCGGCACCCGTCTCACCGCTCGTCGTCGCCTCGCCGCTTTCCTCCGCCCTCCTCGCGTTCGCCCCCCGAGCGGCGCCGTGCGCCAGCGCGCTCGCAACTTTCGCCACGGCCGACGTCACTTGTTCGCTCTCCATCAGCGCGCACGCTCTCGCGAGCGACTCTGGAGGTCGCGCGTCTGGAACGCCCTCCGTCACGTACTCCTTCACGTCCGCGCTCACCGTCTGTAAAATCTCCCCGAACGCCACCACCGCGGCGTAATACGACACGGACGCTCGCACCATCTTTTTATACGTATCCGTCGTCTGCGCTTGTTCGTACGCTGTTCGTTCGTTCGCGCGCTCATTACACGAGTCGTCAGTCTCGCAATCAAACTTTTCGCATTGAGAATTGAATGCATGCAGTCCGTCAAACGATGCGTCGGGGGCGTGCATCGTCGCCACGTCTCGCGCTCGCGCGGTTCGGTCCCAGCATCGCGTTAGCTCAACCGTCGTCGATCATCACGCACCGTAATACCCCAGGGCGAGCGCCGTCGCGCCGACGGCGACGCGTTTGCCAAACGTGGTCATGGTGTTTGCGCCACAGACTGGCGTTGAGACGAATGAGCGGCGCGTCGTCTCGACTCGACCTTCTCGCGCGAAGGTCGCTCGAGCGCGCGCGGAAACTCGAGTGGGCAAAGAGCGCGACGCCGTTCGCGCTTCGGCGCGAAGGACTCGGGATCGACGGAGACGACGACGGGAGTGACGGCGGCAGTGAACACCGAAGAACTGTTCGAACGCTCTACCGCGATGGACTTCGCGCGGGGCGGCGGTTACCGGACCCGTGCGCGCGACACTTTGTGCACAATAGACTCGGGGAGCAGTTTCGGCGGTTTCGCAATCTGACGAGCGAGAAGGAGACGGATCAGAGGTTGAGAGAGGCGAGGCGTTGGACGCGTCGGTTGCGTAGGTGTTCGTACGACGACGGGGATTACATCGCAGTGTTGGAGAGGGCGTATGGATTGCGAGGGCGGATGAAGCATTTGATTCGTGCGTGCGATGTGGAGTGCGCCGAGGGGGCGCCGCAGAAGACGAAGAGACCGGCACGTTTTATTTTGCCGGCGGTGAGCGAGAGGACGGGTGAAACGTTTACGTTGAGGTACCTCTTTCAAACGTTCGAGAAGAGCGTCGAAGAGACGAAGATTGACGAGAAGGAGAAGGCGGCGCTGAATGCGAGCCTAGAACAGCAGATGCGCATGTTGCGCTTGAGGGTTCCGAGATATTTTCACCCGAACGGAGTCGTTGCGCGTGTTTTGGAAGCTGACTCGACAGAGGACGAACGTAAATCTGGAGAAGTTGGCGATGAAAACGGCGACGGCGACGGCGACGATAGGGGCGATGTCGATGATCTGTTGAAATACGTGCGCGCCTGGCCTTGGGAGGTAACCACAGAGGACGACGCAAATCCTGGCCCGTCGTACGGAGCGGGAGCGCTTCCGAGCAGAGCAAAATGGGAAACTCTCCACTTGGCACTTTTGAAGACGACGTTCGTGCCAGCCATGATGGATCAAGTGTCTCAGATGCCGCGCCGTCTTCGTCGTGTGTATGAGCGCACATTTAAACTGGAAAAGGAGTACGCTCGTATTCGAGGCAGCATGGCGGAAGCGAATGCCATGGACGTTGTTGACGGCGAGATTGTTGCACGCACGTCTTCGAATTAGACTCAAACAACGTATAGGAACAAAGTAGCTAGCTTAGGTGTTTCGTCTTTTTAGGTAGAACGAACGTGCGGTAGACGCAATAGTCATTTTGTGATTCACTCAGGCACTTACATAAGTTAGAAAGCAATACGTCTTCACATTCCCATTTGCTCGAACGCCTCCGCGGACCATTCGACTCCCTGCTTGGCAATTTCCGGCACAGTACCACCTAAACGGAGGATTTCATCGCTCAAGGCTTCGATCGTTTTCGTTTTCGCCTTGTCAGATTCGGCCAGCATCTCTATGACGTGCCGCGCCTTGTTGACGCCGCCGACCATGTCTTCCTTCTCCTTGAGCGAATCCATCCACTGTTGCGCCAGCGCCCCGACGAAAGGATCAGAAGGAGCGGTCCCGGCTGTGAGAAACGCCGTCCACTGTCCAAACATTTCTTCTCGCACCCGCTCGACGAATCTGGCATCCTCTTCGACCCGTTTGCTCGCTCTCACGTGCGCGCTCCACTCCTGCAGACGCTGCGTCTCGGTGACGTCGGATTCCATCGGAGGCGCTGTCGCCGCCACCGCCACCGGCTCTCTCACTACCCTGGCGTTCGGAGACGACGCCGGCACCCGCTGTGCAGGCCCAATCGGCGACATTGACCGACGAATACCGCTCGGGCTAACTATCCTCGGACTCGTTCGCTCCCCGCCAAACGCCGCCGGCGAGCTCATCTTGAGCGGGATCGGTCGCGTCGTCCCTCCCCCAGCGGGCGTCCCCGTCTCTCCGGACGTCCCGACAGTGGACGACAACTCTCTCAACGCCTCCGCCGCGCGCGCGAAGCTCTCCACGGTGACCCGTCCATCCGGCCCGCGTCGGATCATTTCCAAAACTTCCCGCACCGCCGGCACGGTTTCGCTCAACGTCTCGAGCTGCGCCAGCGCCGCGTCCACGTCCGCGTGATCATCACCACCGCCGGCACTGCGTCCAGTCGGCGACTGCGGCGACGCGCTCGTTCCATCGACGCGTCGTCGCGCGCCGCTCGCGGGGGAAGAGGAAGATTCGAGAGGAACCGTTACTCGTTCATCAAATTTGAAAACATTCGTCGCGTTTCTCGGCAGCGGCGGCGGCGCTTTCGGCGATCGCGCACGGAGAGACTCGATACGGCGACGCAAGTCATCAATCTTCGCGTCGTCGGACGGCATGTTGCGATGACAGGTGCGCGCGAGTCGTCGTGTGCGGCGCGGTTGTGTGTGTGTGTACAGTATGTATTGTGTATTAGATAATCAAAAAGCCAAGCGCGAGAGCGTTACTTGCGCTTCTTCCCATCCGCGGCAACCGGCGCAGACTTATTGAGGTTGAGACTCAAAATGACGTTCCAAACGATCGAGCACGCGGACATGTACAAAACCTGGTGCTTGGTTGGAATGAACATAAAGTTGACGCTCGACGCAGGAACCCAAAAGCTCCAACCGGCCCGAAGCGTCGGAAGCGCGTCGCGCTTCACCTTGCCCGGATAATTCGCGACGTCGTTGGACCACACGGCGCCCCATAAGAAGAACGTGGTGACGACCAACGGACCGAGCACGGCTTGATTAAGGAAAACCTTGGCGCCGAAAGGGGCGAGCGACTCGGCGGTGAACGCGAACGCCTTGGCCGGGAACCGCTTGGCGAGCTCAATGTACCAGTAGTGCTGCACCGGACCGTAAAAGAAAAAGTTATACAACGCTTGCTTGAGCGTGCGTTCATAACTGTGCCCGACATCCGCCGGAGCCGCGGCGGCTTTTTTCTTATTCGCCGCGGCGCGTCCATCCGCCGCGCGTTTCGACGCCTCGCGTCTCTGCGCCACGGTATCGCCCACGCACCCGAGCGCCGCGCACACGAGCGCGGATTTTAGCAACGGTTTCCCCTCGATCGTCTTCGCCAACGATCCGAGACCCGATCCCCCGCCGTTCGCGCGCGTCCGCGAGCCCCGCGTCGCGCGTCGTCCGTCGACGCGTCGGCGTCCGAATCGTTCGTTACCCTGAGCGTTCCCACGGCCGAACGGGAACCGTCCATCGCCGATCGCGCCACCGAATCCAACCATCGCGAGCGATTCGCGCAGTCACCGAGTCTCGTCGTCGACCGCTCGGCGTCCTTCGTCGGTCGCGGAGGCGCGCACCGGGCGAGGGAAAGCGGCTGATTGTGACGAATTGGGAAAACGGTTACGCCAACAGGCGAGAAGGTGTACTTTTTCACTCGGGTTAAAATTACAATCGACGTTTCCGAACGCCGAGGACGACGCCGCGGTGACCGCTCGGGTGAACTATCCACCGCTGATTGGTGGAACGATGGCGAGCTCGTCGCCGGTTTTGACGACGGTCGAAGCCTCGGCGTCGACGGCGACGTAGGATTGGTTCAGGGCGAAGATTGCGGTGGTGAGCACAGAGGCGAGCGCTGGGACGTCGAGGACGAGTTTGGAGCGAACATCGGCGACGGTGGAGCCGTCGGGGAGGGTGAGGGTGGATGCGGACGTCCCGGCGAGCTCGCGGGCGCGGGCGAAGAAGAGAACTTTGACGCTCGCCATTGCGAACGCCTCGAGGTGTGAAGGGTTGCTACAAAGCGACTACACGTTTTATATTACACCAATCGCGAATCGAGGACACGCTGCGCGATATCCATCCGACGCGATGAAATGATGAAGCTATGATGAATTTTCTAGATGTCGCCTAGTGTTTGGTGCGGGTGAATCCCGGTGTCTCACTTTGTTGGAGCGTTGTCCAATTTGGCGTCGCCGTCGGCGCCGTATGAAGAACCTTCCTCCGCGTTTAGCAAGGACGAGCCGACGCTCGGTTTACCCGGGGAACTGGCGTCTTCGTGTTCATCGTCCCCAGATTCAAGCTCGGGGAATATGCAGAAATAAATCTCAATGAGTATCAGTACGAAGCAGAGAGAAAAACAGAACATGGCTGCCATTTGGAGCGTCGACGTCAAGTCGAAACCAAAGATTTGAAACTTGAACGGCGTAATCAAACCCTGTCCATTGGGGAGGATGAGCACATCGTCGGGTTCGAGATAGACGTCGTCGCCTCTCTGGATGCTCCATTTCTTCGTTGCACCAGAGGTGCAAGCCTTGCCGTCCGTGAGAGGGAAGTTTTGCTCCGTGTACAAGCCGCACGTGCCGTAACCGCCCTCGCCAATCTCCATGGAGAGCTTTGCGTAACCATCTTCACCCCAATCGGTATCGTACGAGTTCTTCATGATCCAGTACCCTTGGTCGGTTTCTTCGTCGTAGCCCCAGCCGATGAGCACCGCGGCGTGATTGATCGCGAGCAATGGATCCGTGCTCGCCGGCGGGCAATCCGCTATGCGAACGATGCCGCCACCGTACAGCTGCAACGGCTTGATGTTCACTCCAACTGCGACGGATTGTTGTTTGAGCGCGCGCATGATGTTCATGACCGTCGCCGAGCCTTCGAGCGGGGTGATTTCGCAGTAACCTTCAATCTTCACGCCCACCGTCGACGGGTTGTTGACGACGGAACAGCTGCTGCCTTCCGGAAAGTCGCTCGCTCGCAGCACACCCTTTGGCTGGATGTTGATCCAAGCGTACGCGGTCGCCATGTTACCCGTGTTACACGCGGAATCCAGTTCATCACACGCCAACAGGTGATACGGACTGACGTTGGTTCGAGCCCCAGACGAGATGGCTCGACTATCGGCGACGACTTGAGCAGTCGAAAAGGCCCAACACCCTGAACACGTTCCTTGGCTATACACTGGACCAATATCAATCTTCTTCCGCCAATCGAAAGAGCGGTCGAAGCCGGCAGACTCGTACTGGAAGACTCCGAGTCCAGTCGTCCTCGCCTCAGTGACGACTTGATGAGTCGCTCCATGGTGTTTGCTGTGCGCTCGGCGGGGTACCTGCCTTCTAGTGTGCAACGCGGCAATGTCCGCTTGCGAGAGGTCGCCCAACGTCGGGAGCTTTGTCACCGACGCCGCCGTGGAGTGATCGTGCGCCGCGGGATTTTGCACGACTTGAGGGATCTGCGTCAAGTTCGAGTACGTCGCGTGACGTGCAGCAAACTCACTTGCATCCAAGTCTGCGAAGCGCGTCACGCGCTTCTTCATTCCACCCGAAGCCACGTTTGCATTCGCCGCTTCGATCTCCGCGAGGTTTCGCAAGAAAATATTTTGACGTTGAAAGGCTTGAGGACACGGGAACGTGTCCGGGCAGTACTGATTCGTCTTGCCGTATCTGCGCGCAAACTGGATAAATCTTGGATCCAACTCATCTTCGGTTTCTGTCTTCTGCTCGTTCTTCGTTTGCGCCTTGCGCCCATCCTTTCCGACAACCATCGCTCTCTTTGCGTCTTCACCCAATAATTTATGCTCTTTGATGGGGTGCGGGTCGTCTGTCTCGACTTTCTCCTCGCCGTCGCGCGTCGCGTCGCGTCGATGTGCCTTACTCTTTGGCGACTTTGACGGAGTCTCCTCGCTCAAAGTCTCTTCGCTGTGCTTGGCCTCTTCTTGTTTCCTGGTGGTGCCCAGGCTCGCCACCGCATCGGCGCCGCTCTCCGGAGAAGATCCATCGGACGGTTTTGCCGTACTCTGTTTCTCGAACGCCGTGTGTCGACTCGCAAACTCCGCCTCGGTGAGATCGGCAAACTTGCCGACACGCATGCGCATGCCACCCTTGCGCTGCCGCCTGTTGTGCTCGTCCACCTTGGCTACGTTTTCGTTAAAAATCTCCTCCCTCCGACGGCTCTCAGCGCACGGCGGCGCTTCTTCTCCACAATACCGCTTCACCT
>Ga0255766_10005128_pt1 | contig 10985 bp, 15 predicted proteins | sample 071ome_23_FD_179966 | JGI IMG/M metagenome (GOLD analysis project Ga0255766, IMG submission 179966) | Coastal salt marsh microbial communities from the Groves Creek Marsh, Skidaway Island, Georgia - 071403BT metaG (version 2) | ecosystem: Environmental > Aquatic > Marine > Intertidal zone >... | reverse complement strand
AGTGTCATTGATCTTATTATCACTGATACAATTCATTTTAAGGGTTTCACTCCTAACGTGAAAGAAGGGTTTATTGACGGTAGGCTTGCTGATGAAGGTGGGGGATTGCTTGTAGAAGCCCCTCTATTGCAAATTGAATTTTGGCAGGGCAATCAAATGGCTTGTCGAATCCTTGAAAACGATTCAACTATGGATGCTATGCTTGTCGAGATTATCGGCGTACCCGAATATCAAGAGCATGGCTTTATTGAGCAAATGGCCTATATTCCCAAAACTGACATTAAAATTATCTGTATGATTCCCGACTAAGGGTAGGCAACAACGGGGGAGAATGCAAATTCTCCCTCAAATAAAAGTAATGGTGACGATTTTGTTAGGGAAAAATAAGGGGCCACAATTTTACTTGCAGCCCCTTGACTTGTCCGATATTATCGGTTATACTGATTGTTAGTCCGATAGTCATTGTTCAACTGACGTTGACGATACTGTTGGGCCATGTTGTGACCGTGAGACTCATCGGCAGTCCACGATTGAAGGTCTTTGCCGAACCCATTGACAGTATTGCAGCCAGTGAGCAGGAAAACGGAAAGGGCGAGAACAACGGTAACTGCGATCATCTTAAACATATCTAATCCAATCTGCGGCTTTGCCGCTTTAGTGTATGGCAGCGACGTTGCTGCCGTTGTGTTCCCCATTATACCTACTATCGACTGAATCCCGTTCTCACTTAAACAGTTCATGAAATTTTGTGCTATTTTTTTAGTAAGAGCAAATATTTTCGGACGCAAAAAATTTCCACAAAAAACTTGACAAGCATGAAGCGAACGGTATAATGTAGACATGACCAAAGACCAACTCCAATGTGCTGTCGAGATCGCAACTTCCAATGAAGATCTTTCCACTGAGATGGAACAGATTGACATTTTTAGCGGATACGGATTGTCCAATTTTAAACCTGTAACCGTCACCGTGAAGCAACTTGCCGCGCTTGTCCGATGGCAATGTTCGCAGTTTAACGGCGGCATCGACGCCCAGGCCTTGAATGAAATCGCTGAACTTGGCAAAAAAAGATTCCAAGTAGTTTGACACCCAATGGATTACATGGTATAATATAGCCATGACACCCGACACGATTATAACTCAATACCCATACGCTGAGTCTAAGAGACTAGGATGCCCTGTAGTCTGGAAGGTAACAGCCAACGGCGTGCATGTTATAATCTCACCCAATGGTGTAATGAATAACATTGTTGGTCTGGAGAATGTTGACAAGTTCATCGACGCTTACAAGGAAAAGTACCTATGAAATACCTTTGGCTTGAAAACGGTTTTGAGAAGAAACATTTTATTCTCGCCGCACTTGTATTCATCGCCCTTTGTTGATACAATACCACCATGAAGACAAAGCAAAAAATTGACAATGCCATGAAAGTCCTTGTTTGCTCTATTCTTATTGCCGTGCCCTTTGTCGTTTCTGGGGCTGTGCAAGAGTCAAAGCCTCAAGAGGGCGTAATTGACACTCTAGGTCGTGATAGCTTAGATGAGAATGGGAAAAAGAGAGATGAAATCATTCTTTATACCCTTGTTAGGCTTGAAGATGGTAGCTTGTTGAGAGTTGATGATTGGGTGGGAACATGGGACGATAAAGTTTTAGTTGTTAAACTTATGACTGGTGATGGTTTATATTTGGAACATTTAAATTGATTTACGCCGATACTGGGTACTTGGGACGTTCACCAAGCTAAGCAATGAGGCCATGGCCAAGTATTGATTTTGACTCCCTAGCTCAATTGGTAGAGCATCGCCCTTTTAAGGCGCTGGTTCTGGGTTCGAATCCCAGGGGGGTCACTTCGAATATGCGTGGTGGAGCATGTAAAACAACTAGGACGATTCTGGCTAGCTTTAAGAAAGATCCTAGGTCACCAACTTTTTTTTATAAAAACAGGTTGACATATTTTTTCGGCATGGTATAATGATGGCATGAAAACAATCCCGCCTATTTCAACTGATCCGCTTACTTACAGAAGACTACTCAATGTTCTAAAATCATTGCCAGAAAAAGATTTAGATACTCATGTAAGTATTCTACAAAGCGATGATGAAGTTTTCCAAGCCCACCTCTCAAGGGCTGCTGAAGATGACGTATTAGACAAAGATCATTTAGTTATTCAGGTGATATCATGAAACTATTTGAGCAAGGTGATAAAGTAGAAGTCCTAAACGACGATGAACGCAAGGGACTGAAAGGGAAGCAGGGAGTTGTCCGTGAACAGTTTACTGACCTTAGCCCTTTTTGGTGCAACGTAACGATTGATGGAACTGTGATTCCCGTACGTGGTACTTCGCTAAAAAAATTGCCAAAAGAACTTGACTCCGAATAATTTTCTGCTATAATGCTCCTGACACTAACCCCGAAAGGAACCCTATGAAGACTCCTCAAGAAATCATGGCCGATCATGCTGCCCGACGCAAACAGCTTGCGAAGGACAACCACGATGCCCCTGCCGATACCATCATCCGTGCTATTTTTGAACACTTTGACTTTATCCGTGATGACGAAGATGGTCATGTGTTTGAGTCTGCCGATGAATGCATTGACCACTGGTACAACCTTGACATGTTTGATATCGTCTTTAATAAAAAGGACAGCTCACAGGTTAAGGGACAGTGTGACTACTGGATTCGCCTGATCCATCAAGATAACTCTGCTCATCCGTCGATTGAAGATGTGAGCGATTACACTTGCAGCCTTGAGAAGACTCCCATCGGCCCTATGCTGCAAGAAGACTACTATCCCGAACGATACTGTATCTGATTAAAAAAACATAACAAATAGTTAACCCTTTAGTTAACCCTAAAGGGTTAACTATTTGTAGTTAGATTTGGTCACCGTTACTTTTTATTGAGGGAATAAAAAAGCAAGTAAAATCCTTGACGGTGAATTATTTTTATGGTACAATATGCTCTCACCCCCTAACGGAGCAATCCTATGAGCAATCGCAATAAAACTATCGCCCGCATCCCCACCACTGAAGAGAACGGCTTTATTGACGTTTATGTTTCTTATAACAAGGGTGGAATTAACTATGCTACCTACAAGCAGGAGCCACGGGGATACACTCTCCATGTTCAGCCTATCAAGGTAGAAAATAAGAATGGCTTTACCTGCACTAGCTTCATGGGCTTTAGTGGAGTAAGACAGCACCTTGAAAATGCAAACAGGTTCAGCCAAAAGCGTCTTGCAGAAGTTGCAGAAGCATACAAGGATAGCGATACCGTTAAAAACGCTGTCAGCCTTGTGTGTGCAAAACAAGGTATTATTTTGGCAGATCAAGAGTTGACGGCGTAGATTATTGCAGTATAATACTAGCGAACCCCAAGGAGCAATGCAATGAGTTGTGAAATTTGTGGCAGAAGCAGTTGTACTCGATCATTCCATTCAATCAAAGCACAGGAGCGACACGACGAGAAGCAAGAGATGTCAGATGATGTCGATGAACTTCGTGAATTAGTCCTTACGCTCAAAGAAGAGATCAAGATACTTGAAGAGACGATTGATAATTACGAGAAATCTTATCAATAATTGTTCAAGCAGGGTTGACAAGCATGTAATTGTATGATATAATTTGTTCAACGCTCACCCCGAAAGGAACCCCATGCCGCGACGAGTAATTGACATTTTCGACCTTGAAGCCGAGAAGGAAGCTGGAGCAATCCGACAGATGCGACAGATCGGTGCTGGACCTATTATTTTGGGCAAGCGTGTTGCAGGTAGCAAGACGCGCTACACGAAGAGCAAGACGGCGACAAGCCACTTGCAGAACAGATATCGTGAAGAAAAAATTGGCTTTGGGGCTTGACAAACAATTTTTATTTTGCTATAATAACTGCACACTCAAACTCTTTTTAATTAAAGGAAAAAACTATGGAAACTATTAACCTTGATGCTCCCCGAACCGCTCGTAAAATTAAGCGGCAGCTTAAGGCAGATCGACCTAAGATTATCGGTCTTGGAATCGCAACTTGCGCTCTGGCGATTGCTCCCTATGTAGGTGTATTCGTCGCGCTTGCAACTGGAGTCTGGTCTTTCTGGATTGTTGCTCGCGGATTCCTTGCTATCCACAATTTTGAGATGGACATGGAGGATGCAGGTATCTCTGAGCCTGAACAGGATCGCCTTGCAATCGGCTACAAGTCCATTATTGTAAATGGTGCATTTTGGTTTATTGCCTTGGTTGGAGCGTCTATCGTCGCAAGTAAGTTTGGCGGATTGCTGAAACAGTTCATCGACTTCTAAATAATGGCGAAGTGTTAGCGGATTCACTACTGCAAAAAAACCGCTTTTTTTAATTGACAATTATATTCTGACATGCTATAATAAGAGCATGAAGAACAACAAACACAAACCGACCATGACCGCCGTTATTGACGCTCGCAGGGAAGGCCAGTATGTAAGGGCCAAAACTTGGAGCAAGAAGGGCAAAAGCAAGTGCCCCAAAGAGGCAAGGCGAGCCAGCAAGAAAGAACTCATGAGATATTGAATTAAAAAGAGGCTTATTATGACGCTTTAACCGTAACTCCTCATCCCCGATAGCGTGAGCGTCCCCAGCTATTGGAAATTCGGATAAGTAAAGGGGCAGGCAACGGCCCTAGTGTGTGAGGACATGCTAGGGCCTTTTACATTTCCCTAACAAAATGGTCACCGTTACATTTATTTGAGGGAGAATTGATATAAAAAAACACTCAAGCATAAGCCTGAGTGTTTTTTCCGTCGTACCCTTTTTCAGTCAGCGTCCTAGACGGTAATCGGATTAGCTGACCTCCCAACGCCATCACACACGAATTATTATATCACGTTGCCACCGTTTTGTCAAGCACTAACACTGTTTTTTTCGCGGGGAGTAAAAGCCCAATAAGACAATGCTTTATTAGCGTCAAAGCCAATAGCCTCACAGACTCGCACAATTTCCCCAGCATTCTTGCAAAGCCCAATAATCTTTTTAATCTTTTCCTGCTCAAGCGCTCTATCAGTCATAAACTTATAGAACTCATCGCTAACCTCACGGCCAACAACGCCTGAACCAATGATAGCTACAAGTGTACGGCCAGGGTTCAATAAACGATCTTGTCTGAGCATGTTTTCGATAGCGTCAGATTCATAAACTCCTACTGTATCAAGCCAGCCGTGGTTAGTTCTAATTCTCCAATGATAAGGTCGTACAAGTTTCATGGTATTACTTCCAGCTATGGGGCGGGGTACTGGAATGCCCCGCCCCGTTAACAAGGAACCAAACGCTGTGTTCGCAAAACCTAGCTATGGTATTTTACCCCCATAGCTAAGTGACTCACCCAAGCCCGTTACCCTTTGCTTTCATTATATGCTTTCTGCTTGTCGTAGTCAACCTGAGCAGTGACATAATTATCATAATGATAGTGAACAACCCACAAACCATCTACGCTGTGCTGGGGGCGTGCTGCACGGCCAAAGCCCCATTTAGAATTGCCACCCTTGGACATGGCATGGTGTACCTTTTGTGCATCTTCTTCAGTTTCATAATATGCCCATGACCAATTGTGACCATGACTGAGATTTACGGCCTTAGGAAGTCTGCTAGATACGGCGAGTGCTGCGGCGTGGGTCATGGCTTGTTTTCCTTTGGAGGGAATAGGGGATAATGAATTATAGCAAAAGAAAATGGCCAGTCAAGCCCTTTGTGTCATTTTTTTTCAATTGAGATCCATTCTCATTTTTGTCACTATATCTTTTTTTTGAGGGAATTAAAATACCCCTTTGTAGTTATTTTTTATTCACAAGTTTTCCACAAGCTATTATCACCAAAAAAACTAACACAAAACTAATAAAAAAAAAATAGTTATCAACAAGTTATGCACAATGAAAAAAAATTGGGCAATAGGGTTGACCTACTGAAAATCTTTGCTATACTTATGTCAGATCCCCTTTTTCCCCTTTATGGAGTCCCTACTATGAACACTACCGAAACTGTTACAACTGCACAACTGGCCGAAGTTGTCCGAACCTTGCCGCTTGGTCAATTCATTCATGTTATCATGGAAAAGCCTGCCTCCGATGATATGCTCAAAAAGCATCGTGAGGATCGCAGCCCGAATCCTTACTACGATGCCGTGAAGCGTATTGAGGTTGACTGCACTGGCGGCGGCAAGCCTAAGAACAAGGATCGCAAGCTTCAAGCAGCTGGCGGCATCTCTACTGGCACTAGCTATCAGCGTGAAGTGAACAAGGCACGCATTGAAGCTGGCGAAGCTGCCGACTTCGTTGCTCAGCCCGATAAGCATAATGATCGCATCGACGGTTCGCCGCTCATGCAAGGTAAAAAGGATGGCACGCTCAAGCTTGATATGGCCAACATCGACTGGGATTCATGCGTTAGCGAATTGATCGCCGCCGATGGCTCTAAACTGGATCGTCGCAACATTCGCAGTTACCTTAGTCAACAGGTATTGGATCGAATGGATGGGCTGAGCGACGGGCCTCCGCTCACTATGCGGGTTAAGCTGCAACACGTTGTTGAACTTCACGCAAACAACAAGGTTTACAAGGTTATCAAGCCTAAGCGGGCTACGATGGCCGACCTTGCTAGCCGACTTGGCCAGACTAGCCAAGCCGCTAGCAACTGATCGGCGGAAGTCAAACACAATTCTGAAAATTAAACAAAATACCCCGAAAGGGGTATTTTTATTTTTATGCAAAATACACCTATAGGGTTAACCCTATGTAGTTATTTTTTTATTTACACATTTCTAACAAATTTGCAAAATAATATACCCCCCACCCCTCCCCGTGCTAATATATATAAAAAACCTCATTATGGGACTCCTAAAATCTCGATTTATATAGCGGGGGATTTTTTCAAGAAATCAAAAAATAAATGAGCGATTATTGGCCCTGCTTTAAAGGGAAAGGGCCATTTTTATTTGAATAAGATTCAAAGAATCTTATGATAAATAAATAAGACAAGGAAAACTCAAAGTGTCAAGATGGTACAAACAATCTAATTCTCTGGCCAAGTCACTAGGCATAAAGACCTACGATGATATATATAAAGAAATTCAGAGATATGAAAAGCAGCTAAAACAAGATGGCAAATGGAATGAGATCCTTGAAAGAAGAAAGAAATACGGACCTGAGCCAGCCAGGGCAGTACTAAGACAAACAATAGAAGAATATAAGGGCATGGGGCTTAATGACACCTTTAGAAGTCATGAAATCATAGAATATTTGGGCAAGAGCAAAACAGGCGGCGATTGGTATGAGATACCTGCATTAAGAGATAGAGACAACAAAAGCGCTGATTCATTAAGAAAAATACAGATGTGGGCTAAAGCAGTCAATGAATTATATTGTGGTGGTGGATGGTGCATTTCGCAAGAAGGACCAGCAACACTTAATAAAATAAAAAGCGGGCAATCATTTATGGTATTAAGAAGAGACAAAAAGCCAACAATAGCCATCACATATTATGAGGGAGGCGGAATAGACGAAGTAAAAGGAACGCACAACCAATTTGAAAACATATCAGGACTAGACGTAATAGATCTAAAGCACGCACCTAAGTTCTCGTTTAGTGAGATAATAAGGAACATGCAAAGCGTTCAAGAAGAAGAAGCAATCAATATGGGAGATAACCTAGACCCCTCTGATGTCATTTCTATACATGACCTACATGAAAAGATAGTGACAATGACGGATAGAGAACTACAAGGTACTGGAATACCAGAAGATGAACTTAAAAAGATGTTTATGGGAGTCAGAAGCGGGCTAAGAAGAAAAATATCTAGTTATAGCGCTGCATCAATGTTTGCAGAACTTGTTAGCAAAACAATAGAACTAGAAGATGGAGAACACCAAATAGCAGCAGAAAACCTATTGCCTACAATGATAAGAGCCTTTAGAGAAAAGCACAGCGGCAGCATAAATGATATAATGCAACAAATACCAAGGGTTTATGACATTGTAGGTAAGGAAGAAAAAACGGCGGAAGCGATAAGAAAAGTAACTGGATACACGATAGAAGACTTTATAAGGTTCGCTAATGATTCTATAAATGGCAAGACAAACAAGCATCCTATGAGGTTGATTGCTGAGAGGGGTCAATATGAAGCTGTATTTGGCAATCTTCCAGAGGGAATTATGCCTTCATTACATGAAATACTAAGTGATCCTAAGTTTATACTTGAAAGACAGTATGAAAACTACGGGTCTGCCAGGATGAGAGAGAGCCTCAGTGATTACAATGCGACAAAGACACTTGTAAACAATGCAATCAATCAAGTTAAAGGTGATCCTAATAGATTTAGACCAGCTATTAATTCTATTACTTCTTTTGTGGGTAGCATGTTAGGCTCTCCAACAGACGGATGGAGAAGACATTTATTTGATGAAACAGTAGAAACAATATCTAAATTAGCAGTAGAAGACTTAGTAAATACTTCTCAAACAAGAGGTTATACTAAAGATGATCCTGAATTTACTAAGTTAGTAGGTGATTATGTGAATAGGTTTGCTGGTGTATATACTGTTAGGAAGCTAATATTGGATTTAACAGGTGTAAAAGAAGGATCTTGGGCTAATGGCATGAATCCTATATTAGACGCATCAAGGAGTAGGTGTTGGTACAAATGAGTAGATGGTACAAACAATCTAATGTTTTAGCTCAGTCTCTAGGGATCTCTGCTGACTTGCCTGTGTATAAAGAGATACAGCGATTTGAGAAGCTGATGAAAGAGGACGGTTCTTGGCAGAAGATAAAGCAGATTAAAAAGCAGAAGGGTAGAGACGTAGCTACTAAGGCATTGTATGATCAATTAGATGAGTATAGGATGGACCCTGAGTTGTACCCTCCTGATGTAGACACTTCTAAGATGAATCTTGTATATTATGAGGGTAGAAGCAATACAGGCGGTGACTGGTATAGCTTTGGAGACAGTCAGGATTACTATGAATTATCTGAGGGTGGAAGCGAAAGTATAGATGAATACTTGTTCTATGATGATAATAGCAGATATAATGAAAAAATGACAGAGCTTTTGCGTGACATGCTAGATAACTATGTATGGGAAAAATTCACAAACATTAAGACAAAACTCGAAGAAGGTCTAGAAAGTATTCAGTCAAGACTAAAAGAACATGCTGGTGAACAAATGCATTTCGAGTTCCATGACTTAGAAAGCCAGCTCATACCTATAAAGAAGAAATATGAAAAAAGACTTACTAAGATAGAAGATTTAGAAAGCAAGATGGAAGAATATGTTAATAAGCTTGAATGGAAAGAGGAAGACGATGAATTACATGAATGGCTAATTAAGAATTTTGGAGATGTTAGTGCGGATACTATAATTAGCGACATGTCAGAGTATGAAGAGCAAGTTAAAGATGAAATTAGAGAAGAATACACAGACGGTTTAAGAGAACAATTAGATAGAGATGTAGAAGAGCAATACCATAAGATTACTTGTGGAGGTCATTGGTGCATTTCTCCAGGAGGAGGTCATCTAGGTGAATTTATATCACAAGGAGACTCATTTTTAATCTTGAGAAGAGATGGAGATCCTAGGGTTGCCATTAGATATACTGAAGGAGGAATGGTTGCTGAGGTACAAGGCGTACAGAATAAGATTTCTAACATAGACGCTAGAGATGTGATTGACTTGTTAGATGTTCCTATGTTAGAAGCGGACGAGGTTCTTGGTGGTCTTATGGAGGCCACAGGAACACATGATCCTAAAGAAATGAAAGATGATCTAAAAGAAATTTTGGCGGAAATGGAAGATGAAGAACTTACTGCTCCTATGATCCGCGAGCTTGAAGGGAGCGGATCAAGCCTAAGAGAGATGATTTTTCATGATGATGCATCTTTAGAAGACCTTATTAAGGGAGACGAGAGCGAATGGTCACAACCTCTTAGGGCTTCTCTATTAAAGGGATTAGGCGAGGACAAGGACTACATTAGAGTAGGGAAGACTAATGTGTATCTACACAACATTACTGGATGGTTATCTTTTGGGTTAGGTATTCTTAAGCGTCACGGATACCTTCCTCACATTGTAGAGGGATTAAAAATATTTTTAGCGGGCAGCGAGTATGAACTTTTAGACGAGTTCTTTGACGGTCTGGGTATGGCTTCCGATAAGGGTGAAATCATTTATAGTGTTATTCCTGAGATCAAACTACTAATGGGTGACAAGGGCGCTTCATATGTAGACCAGTATTTAAAGGAGCAGGGTCTTGTACAAGATTCTCCAGAGGCACAAGAGGACTTCCTTTCTAAGGGTCTATGGGGAGAGGGGGCTCTACATCAAGGTAATTTTGACAGAGTTAAGACTCTTATTTTTAACAGAATGGACTTTAATCCTGTTGAGAACAGGGACATCTTTTTAGTAAACCAATTATGGGAGAAGGCTAAGGAGTTGTATCCTAACCTGTCATACGAATTAGCTCGTAACTTCTGCACTATTATATTGCTTAAGTACAGGGCCATACCCAAGTCTCCTCATAGAGATGATGTTAGTAGCGCCATGCAATTGTTATATTTTATTACTCACGAGCTTACTGATGCTGGGCTGTCTCCTGAACTGATTAGTGTTTTAAAGTCTTTCCCTGAGGTTCAGGGTGCTATGGCTCTTGCAAGAGAGAAGGGTGCAGAGGCTAGTATGTTGCACTATCAGAATCGTTGGGACAAGATTGGTCCTGTTAATTTGCAGGGCAGTCCATCGGCTATTGAGGGTTTACCTCAGGCTCCTGAAGTTGACATTAATAATGGTCCTGTAATTCCTTTGAATGACGTTCAAAGGCAGGCAAATCATAGTGGTTGGTATAAGAATTGATTAGTGAGTTGCTCTGTTGTAATATAGGATTTGGAATGGGTTGCGCTGGTGTAACATAAAATTTGAAATGAGTTGCGCCGAAATTTTTATTAGGGTGTCAAAAAAAAAATAAAAACCCCTCT
>Ga0255766_10005125_pt1 | contig 10987 bp, 10 predicted proteins | sample 071ome_23_FD_179966 | JGI IMG/M metagenome (GOLD analysis project Ga0255766, IMG submission 179966) | Coastal salt marsh microbial communities from the Groves Creek Marsh, Skidaway Island, Georgia - 071403BT metaG (version 2) | ecosystem: Environmental > Aquatic > Marine > Intertidal zone >... | reverse complement strand
TGCTTACAACATTTTCTATATTAAAACCAAAATGATCCAATAAAATTGCTCCAGGTGCAGACTCGCCAAATGACTCTATGCCAATAACCTCATCATTCCTATTTAAAAATTTATACCATGAGTTTGGGTGGCCTGCCTCAATTACAATTGTAGGCAAAGAGTTATCGATTACAGAAGATATATACTCTTCTCCTTGTCTTTCAAAGACATCTAATGATGGAATAGAGGCTACATTTACACTAATATTTTTATCATTAAGATTTTTAGCTGCATTCATTGCCAATGAAACCTCGCTACCAGATGCAATTAAATTAATCTTAGGACTATCATCACTTTTTAATAAATAACCACCTTTTGAAATTAATGAAACTTGTTCGTTATTTCTTTCAATTGCAGGCAATCCTTGTCTGCTCAAAACTAAGCATGTTGGAGTAGATGAGGACTCAATTGCGAGCTTCCATGCTATAGCTGTTTCAACCAAATCAGCTGGCCTCCAATTATCTAAGTTAGGTGTAGATCTTAAAGTAACAAGGTGTTCTATAGGTTGATGCGTTGGGCCATCTTCACCGAGCGCAATTGAATCATGTGTGTAAACAAAAATATTTGGAAGACCCATTAAAGCAGATAGTCTTACAGCATTCCTTGCATAGTCTGTAAAAACTAGAAAGGTTGCCCCGTAAGGCTTGATGCCACCATGTAAAGACATGCCGTTCATAATTCCGGTCATTCCAAACTCTCTAACACCATAATTAATGTGGTTTCCAGAGGGATTTAAATTAGAAAATGTTGAGCTTGCGCTTGAAAATGTATTATTTGAGGGAGTAAGGTCTGCGGACCCTCCAACAAGCTCTCCGAGCTCAGCAACAAAAAAGTCTAGACAAACCTTTGATGCTTTCCTGGTTGCTAAGGCTCCGGTTTCTTTAGTGCAGTCATCTAAAAACTTATCAAAATTAGCCTGAAAGTCTTCTGGAAGTTCGTTTTTAATTATTCTATTAAGCTCAATATATTCATTTGGATGCTTGTCTTTGTAAATATCCATTAATTCAAGCCATGCATCATTATTGTCTTTGCCTTGAACTTCAGCATTCCAGTAGTCATATATATCTTCTGTAATGCTAAATGGATCTAGATCCCAACCTAAAGCTGATCTTGTTTTTGCAACTTCTTCATCTCCAAGAGCGGCCCCATGCACATCTGCAGTTCCAGCTTTGGCAGGTGAACCAAAACCAATGACTGTTTTACAGAGTATCAAAGAAGGTTGCTCTTCATTATCTTTAGCAGCCTGTATTGCTGCAGAAACTTCTTCCTGATTATGTCCGTCAACCTCAATAGTCTGCCATCCATAAGATTTAAATCTTTCTGCTGTGTCGTCAGTAAACCAATTTTCTATCTCTCCATCTATAGAAATTCCATTTTGATCATACAAACATATTAGTTTTCCTAAATTATGTGTTCCTGCAAATGAGCATGCTTCATGTGAAATACCCTCCATAAGACATCCATCTCCTAAAAAAACATATGTGAAATGATCCATGGGTTTAATATCTTCTTTATTAAATTTTGCAGCAAGGATTTTTTCTGCCATAGCCATTCCAACTCCGTTAGCTATACCTTGGCCAAGAGGGCCTGTTGTTGTTTCTATGCCTGAATTAATATCATATTCTGGATGACCGGGTGTCTTTGATTTTAGAACTCTAAAATCTTTAATATCATCCATTGAAATAGGGTAGCCAGTTAAATGCAATAAAGAATATAGCAACATTGATCCGTGGCCATTTGATAACACAAATCTATCTCTATTAAACCAGGTTGGATTATTTGGATTATGAACCAAATGGTCACTCCACAAAGCTTGAGCAATTTCTGCCATGCCCATTGGCATGCCTGGATGACCTGAGTTTGCCTTTTGAACAGCATCAATTGATAAAAATCTTATTGCGTTAGAGTATTTGTTTTGCATTGACTGGGATCCCCTCTTGTTAATGGGATAATAATATTTTCATTGCCAAATTAATAGATTAAATTAATAAATTTATATAAAATCCTCACTCAGTGATTTTTTGCCATTTTTTGCATACTTAAACTGCTAAAAAATTTCATATTTCACCTAAAATTTTATGAGTTATATATTTACTTCAGAATCTGTTTCCGAGGGTCATCCTGATAAGGTTTGTGACCAAATCTCTGATGCAATTTTAGATGCATACCTTAAAGAAGACCCAAATAGCAGAGTTGCTTGTGAAACTCTTGTAAAAAATAATATGGTAATTGTTGCTGGAGAGATTACTTCTTCTGGTAACCCAAATCTTGAAAAAGTCATTAGAAAAACTATAAATGAAATTGGTTATGATAATGATGTATATGGCTTCAATGCTAATAACTGTGAAATTATTAATCATATCTCTCAACAGTCGCCTGATATTGCTCAAGGGGTTAATGAGGGTGAAGGAGAAGATCTTGAGCAAGGGGCAGGCGATCAAGGTCTAATGTTCGGTTATGCATGCAAAGAAACTGATTCATTGATGCCAGCTCCCATAGATTTATCTCACAAGCTAGTAATGCAACATGCTAGACTAAGAAAAACCAAAGAGCTTGAGTGGTTACGACCAGATGCTAAAAGCCAAGTTAGTCTTATTTATAGCGACGATGGTAAAAACATTGAAGGTGTTTCTGCGATAGTTTTATCAACTCAGCACGATCCAAGTGTTTCGCAAGAAGATTTAAAAAAAGAAGTTTTAGAAAAAATTATTACGCCTGTGATACCAGAAAAACTAATTTCAAGTGAAACAAAAATTTTTATAAACCCAACAGGAAAATTTGTTATTGGTGGTCCTGTTGGTGATTGTGGATTAACAGGTAGAAAAGTAGAGGTTGATACATACGGAGGAATGTCTCGTCATGGTGGTGGAGCTTTTTCTGGAAAAGATCCCACAAAGGTGGATAGATCGGCCGCTTATGCTGCAAGATATGTTGCAAAAAATATAGTTGCTTCAAATTTAGCAGATTGGTGTGAAGTTCAAATCTCATATGCGATCGGCATTGCTGAGCCAACTTCGTTAAATATTAATACTTATGGCAGTAACCGACTAGATAATGAAAACATAATAAAATTAGTAAGAGAGAATTTCGACTTAAGACCAAAGGGTATTATTAAGATGTTGGATTTAAAAAAACCTATCTATAAGAATACAGCTGCATATGGTCATTTTGGTAGAGAGGATCAAGGTTTTTCTTGGGAATTAAAAGACCGCTTAAAGAATATTTAACATTAATAATATAAACTTACTCACATGGAAATAGATTACAAAGTTGCTGATATAAAGCTTGCTGATTTTGGCAGAAGGGAGATTTCTTTAGCTGAAAATGAAATGCCTGCACTAATGGCATTAAGGCAAAAGTATAAAGAAGAGCAACCTCTTGCAGGTGCCAAAATAATAGGCTGTATCCATATGACAATACAAACAGCTGTATTAATGGAAACTTTGATTGATCTTGGTGCAGAATTAAGATGGTCATCATGTAATATTTTTTCAACTCAAGATCATGCGGCGGCTGCAATGGCTGCAAGGGGCATACCTGTTTTTGCATGGAAAGGAGAGACTGAAGAAGAATTTGAATGGTGTATAGAACAAACTATTCTTAAAGATGGTGTGCCTTGGGAAGCTAATATGATTCTTGATGATGGGGGTGATTTAACCTCAATGATTCATGAGAAATTTCCAACTATGCTTGATAGCATTCATGGTATTTCAGAAGAAACTACTACTGGTGTGCATAGGCTTAAAGAGATGCTTGAAAAAGGTGAGCTAAAAGTACCAGCAATTAATGTTAATGATTCAGTTACTAAAGCTAAGAATGATAATAAGTATGGATGTCGACACAGTTTGAATGATGCTCTTAAAAGAGGTACTGACATGCTCTTATCTGGAAAAAAAGGTTTAGTAATTGGTTATGGTGATGTTGGTAAAGGCTCTGCGGCCAGTTTGGCACAAGAAGGCATGATAGTTTCTGTTGTCGAAAGCGATCCTATTTGTGCAATGCAAGCATGTATGGATGGCTTTGCAGTTGTTTCATGTTATAAAAATGGCGTTGTCACAGGAAAGCTTGAGGATATAGATTCAAATCTTCTCAAGCAGATTGATTTAATTGTCACTACAACTGGAAATATAAATGTTTGTGATTCAGCTATATTGCAAAGTGTTAAAAATGCAGCCGTAGTCTGTAACATAGGTCATTTTGATAATGAAATTGATACAGCATTTCTCAGAGATAACTTCTTTTGGGAAGAAATTAAGCCTCAAGTTCATAGAATATTCAGAGATACTAAGCCTAATGAACAGCCAGATCTATCTAGCAATAATTACATCATTCTCCTGGCAGAAGGCCGCTTAGTTAATCTTGGAAATGCAACTGGTCATCCTAGTAGAATTATGGATGGTTCTTTTGCCAACCAGGTCCTAGCTCAAATCCATCTTTATAAAAAAGCTTTTGCAAATATAAATGATGAAGATGTAAAAGCAGGCATGATTAAAGTAGAAGTTTTACCCAAAAAATTAGATGAAGAAGTTGCTGAGCTTATGGTTGCAGGTTTTGGTGGGACTGTAACAAAGCTTACTGATGAACAAGCAAAGTATATAAATGTTGATATTGATGGTCCTTTTAAGGATGATTCATATAAATATTGATATATATTTTTTCTAGATTTATAAAATCTTTGGATGATAATAATAATATGAAAGTTTTTAACCTTATTTTCCTAGCTTTGCTTTTAACAATAACTGGTTGTGGAGTAAAAGGACCAATTGTTAATGATGAAATATATCTCGAGCAGTAATGGATTATTTTAACTATAAAAATAATCAACTTTTTTGTGAAGAGGTAGCCTTATCTGATCTTGCAGAAAAATATGGAACGCCTGCATATGTTTATTCTAGAAAAACTTTAGTTCGCCATTTATCGGCATATTCAAATAGCTTTGAGAAGCTCAATAATATGATCTGTTTTTCTGTAAAGTCATTAGGAAATATTGCCATTCTAAATCTATTAAATTCTCAGGGTGCTGGCTTTGATATTGTTTCTGGGGGCGAGCTTTTTAGAGCTCTAAAAGCAGGAGCAGATCCAAAAAAAATAATATTTTCTGGTGTAGGCAAATCCTCAGTTGAGATTGCTGCTGGTATTAAGGCAGGTATTTTATCCTTCAATATAGAATCAATTTCAGAATATGAGCGGATTAAAAAAATTGCTAATGAAATGCAAATTAGTGCACCAATTTCAATAAGATTTAATCCTGACATTCATGCTGGTGGACATGATTATATAAGCACCGGTAGAAAAGAAGATAAATTTGGTGTTGATTCTGAAGAGCAGGTACTAGAACTTGCACAAAAAATTAATGAAGAAGAATATTTAGTTTTTAAAGGATTAGCCTGTCACATTGGATCTCAAATCCTTAGCCTTGATGGTTTTGAAAAGGCTGCGATTAAAACTCTTAAACTATGCGATAACCTAAACAACAATGGTATTAATGTCCCCCTTGTTGATCTTGGTGGGGGCTTAGGAGTTCCATATAAAGAAGAGATACCGCCATCTCCAAAAGAGTTAATACAAATAATAGAAAAAGTTTTTATTGGAAGGGATGAGCAAATTATTCTTGAGCCTGGTAGAAGTATTTCAGCAAATTCTGGCATCCTCATTACAAAAGTTGAGTATATAAAAAATAAATTTATTATTGCCGATGCTGCGATGAATGATCTGTTGAGGCCTGCGCTATATCAAGCGCATCATGCAGTAATGCCGGTAATAAAAAATAAAGAAGCTAATGATATGGAGTATGACCTTGTGGGCCCCATTTGTGAAACTGGTGATTATTTAGCAAAAAATATTAAGATTAATGCAAAAGAAGGTGACCTGTTAGCAGTTAAAACTGCTGGAGCTTATGGTTTTGTAATGTCTTCTAACTATAACGCCCGCCCAAGAGCCCCAGAAATTTTAGTTGATGGATCAAACCACTATTTAATAAGAAGAAGGGAAACACTTGAAGATCTTATTGATTTAGAGGAGATACCAATTGCTTAAATTTCATAAATATCATGGCAATGGTAATGATTTTATTATTATTAATAAAAATAAAAGTGATATAAAAATTACTAAATCTTTTGTGGCCAAGGCTGCTGATAGAAATAATGGAATTGGTTTTGATCAGTTAATAGCTATTAGCAAAAGCAATAATAAGGCAGATTTTAAAATAGATTTTTATAATGCAGATGGCTCTATGGCTGATATGTGCCTTAATGGAATGAGATGTGCTGCGGAATATATATGGAGCAACAAGCTTTCAAAAAAGAAAATATTAAATCTGGTTGTTAAGTCTAAAAGTATTTTATGCGAAAAGCATAAAGGTTTAATTGAGTGTGTCTTAGATTTACCAAAGGCCTACAATAATATAAAGCTAGAAAAGCAACTTGCAAAATATTTAAAATCAGAGGCCTATTCATTAATAGAGGTTGGAAATCTTCATCTTTGTATTAATAAAAGAGGGATAAAGACATTAGATTTGGGCCAATTATATGAGCAACTAAGAAAAATAATCAAACCACACAAGATAAATCTATCGGTCTACAAAAAAAGCTCAAATAACAATGTTGAAATAAGGACTTATGAAAATGGCGCTGGTGAAACATTATCATGTGGCTCGGCTTCCGCATCTGTTGCATTTTTAAATGCTAAAGAGTTCAATACGCCAGTTAGCATTTTATCCAAGGGTGGGAAGTTAGAATTTAATGTTAATGAAAATACTATTACAATGAGAGGGCCTGCTACCTTTGTATTTTTAGGAGAAATAAGTGGCTAATAAAACTGATGCTAAAGAAGTTGAGTTGTTTTTACTTGATAACTTAGACTTTTTTGAATCAAGAGAATCATTAGTAAGTGAGCTTAAATTTAAACATGGGGAATCATCTGCGGCATCGCTTTTAGAGAGGCAGATATTAAAATTAAGAGATGAGCATTCTAAGCTAATAGATATGCTTTCAGGCTTCGTTGATACTGCATCTGAAAATGAAGATTTATTTTTGAAATCAAAAAAGCTAACTTTAGATTTAATAAGCTGCTCCAGCAAAAAAGAAGTTTCCTCATTGATAGAAGATGATCTTCGCAACAGCTTTGGGGTTAATGAGTGTTTCTTATCTTTTTATGAGAATCATGAAATTGAAGAGCTAGAAAAGAATTCTTCTTTATCCTTCCATAAAGGCTCTATTCATTGTGGTCCATTATCTAAGGAGAAAATAAAACTCTTTTTTGAAAATAAAGAAATTGCATCAATTGTAATAGCTGTTTTGATTGTAAATAATCAAATTGGGTTATTGAAAATTGGCAGTTATGACAGAGCTAAGTATTTAGGAGACGAGGACACAACTTTTATAGAATACATAAGAGATATTGTTGAGGCTAAATTATCCTCTTTGTCATAAATGGCTAAAGCTAGTTTTATAGATCTCGAAATTCAAAATTACATAAGTTATCTTAAAGAAATTCGAAATATGTCTGCTAATACTTGTGTTTCATATAAGAGAGATCTTAAAAAATTATCATCTTATTTTGATAGCCTTCAAATAAGCGAAATTGCTCAAGTTAACGAAGCAATATGCTCAGGCTGGGTTGGATACCTGTTTAATAAAGGCGTTTCTCCAAGAAGCATTCAAAGACATATATCGTCTGCAAAAGGATTGTTTAAATTCCTTAAAAAGAATGACTTAATAACATCATCACCCTTTGAGCTTATACAGGCACCTAAGTCTAAAAATTATCTACCAGATGTTCTATCACCTGAACAAGTTGACAGGTTGCTACAGTTCAAACCCCAATCCGTAATTGACATAAGAGATCTTGCTATTGTTGAGCTTATTTACTCATCTGGACTAAGGGTTTCTGAATTAGCAAACATCAATCTAAATGATTTTGAAGAAGATTTCACATTTTTACGAGTCCTTGGTAAAGGCTCAAAAACTCGCCTTGTTCCTATAGGAACTTTTGCAAAAAATGCGGTAAAAAATTGGCTTAAAGAAAAGTCAAAGCATGCGCTTTCATCAGAAGCATTATTCGTAAATTTAAAAAATAAACGACTTTCGGTCAGAAGTGTTCAGTTAAGACTAAAAAAAATGGCTACGAAACAGGGGCTACCACCAATTCATCCTCATATGCTAAGACATAGCTTTGCAACTCATATGCTAGAATCAAGTGGCGATTTAAGATCTGTTCAAGAGTTGCTTGGTCACTCCTCATTATCAACGACTCAGATCTATACAAAGCTTGATTACCAATACTTGGCAAACATATATGAAAAATCACATCCTAGAGCAAAAAAATGATAGATATAAAACTGATTACTTTTGATTTAGATGATACTTTTTGGGATATTGGGCCGCCAATTATCAAAGCTGAAAAAGAAACTCGGCACTGGTTAAACGAAAAAGTACCTGGGATTAATTGGGGTGACTTAAATGATTTTATTGATCTTAGAAATCGGTTAGTTAGACAAAATTCATCACTAGAGTGGGACATTAGTGAATTAAGAAAAGAATTTTATAAACATAAACTAAAAGAAGTTTTAGATGATTCAGTTAAAGCAGATAATCTAGTAAAACAAGCATACAAAATATTCATTCAAAAACGTCATGATCTTAAACTATATGATGGTCTAGTTGATTGTATAAAAAGCCTATCAAAAAGATTTATGTTGGGGATCTTAACCAATGGTAATGCTGATATTAATAACTTTTTAATAGGAGAATATTTTTCTTTCTCAGTCTCTTCACTTGATGTAAAAAGTAATAAACCTGATATTGGTCATTTTAATCGAGCATTAGAATTATCTGGCTTTTCTGCAAATGAAAGTTTGCATATTGGTGACCATCAAATCAATGATATGCTGGGAGCCCATGATGCAGGATTTTCATATATTTGGTTTAATAATAATAATGCTATATGGAACCAAACAATTGATAAGCCTATAGAATTTTCGGACTGGAATTTATTTGAGGAATTGATAACTAAATGAGTGATAAAGATATAATTTATAAAGCTATTATTAATATCCTTGATAAGGAATTGAAAAAACTTCATATCAGCATGCCTTCAGGTATAAGTGAACACATAGAAAACAAAGTAAAGCCACAAATCGATGCTCTTATTGAATCACAAGGCTATGTCTCAAAACAAAAATATGATCTAACAACTGAGCTTGTTAAAGATTTAGAGAAAAGAATTATTGAGCTAGAAAAAGATTTATAAAGTTACAATATATTTGGATAGCTCTTTGATGTCTTTTTCAGATAAAGCAGCGGCCTGAGAATACATTAGTACACTTTGCGGGCCTCTTGGAATTTGATTTTTATATTCTAATAAAGCTGTTTCAATATATTCTGCGCTAGTTCCTCTTAATGAAGGGCCAACGCCACCTTCACCTTTTGCTCCGTGACAAGCAACACAGCCTGCATATAATTTAGATGAAGCTGTTGCAGCTGCATCAGAGCTATTAGCGATAGAAGCAACTCCACATTCGGCACCCTCTATACAAACATTTGCAGCAATATGAATTCTTTTTATTACTTCATCCTCATACTTTTTTCCATTAAAAGTAAAGATCATGACAAGTGGGAGTATTAGTAATAAGTATTTTTTAGTATTCATAATTGGTTGCGTATTATATGTTGATAATAATAAAAATTCTATGAATTAGGTTTTTGAATATTGACTACATGCTCTACAACTTTAAAAAATTCTTCATAAGTTCTTTTTGGTGTAATAATATATTTTCCATCTACGATTACAGAGGGTGTTGATTGAATTTGAAGTTGTCTAATTGTTTTATCAGCTCTTTTAACCTTTTGATTGATGCTAAATGATTTTAGATATTGTCTAGCCTGGTCAGAGGTTATTCCAAAGTTTTTTAGAAAATCTACGATTTGGTTATCGCTTCTTAATCTTTTACCTTCTTTGTGAATACCAAAGAATGCTGCGGAATGTGCTTCTTCTCCAAGTTTTAATGACTCAATAACATAAAACATTGATGCTTGAGATTGATGAATCTTTTGCCAAGTTACATGCATTTTTTTAAAGCTTACATCATCGTCTAGACTTTTTGACCATCTTGAAACTGCGGGGTAAAAAGCAAAACATGCTGCGCACTCATACCAGAAGACTTCAGTAACCTCTACAACACCATCTTTTTTAACAGGAAGGGGATTATCCACTAAACGGTAATCAACTCCCTGGCGATAATCTGCTGAAATTAGAGCCGTGAATAATAATGGTAAAACAATTAATACTCTTTTAATTTTCATTTATACAACCCATGCATGTAGTTTGATAATGCATCAATTTCATTATCAGTTAAATTTTGAGCAACGGCCTGCATTACTGTTGCATAGTCTCCATTATTTCTTTCACCTGATCTATATGCCATAAGGCTTGTCTTTAAATATCCATATTGTTGACCGGCAACTGAAGGGAATCCAGCCAAATTATTTCCATCGCCATATACTGAATGGCATGCTGTACAAGCAGGTATACCTCTTTTAATATCTCCACTTCTATATAGACTCTCTCCAAGCGCTAAAAGTTCAGCATCATTCTTTGCTCTACCAATATTTGAAGGCCCAGATGCATAAAAAGCAGCTATGTCTTTAAGCTCTTTATCACTTAAAGAGTTTAAATATGGTATCACTGCCATCATTAGTGCATTCTCTCTTTCACCGTCTTTAAAATACTTCAGCTGTGCAAGCAAATACTTTTCATTTTGACCGGCTAAATTAGGCCAATCAGTATTAATGCTATTGCCATCAGCGCCATGGCAAGCAGCACATGTTGCAACTAGGGTTGAGCCATTAGAAGCATCTCCTGGAGCATACACCTCTGGCATTTCTATCCCTTCAGCTGCAGAAGCCGCTATTGAAATTGTTGTAAATAATATAAAAATCTTTTTCATTGA
>Ga0255766_10005124_pt1 | contig 10987 bp, 10 predicted proteins | sample 071ome_23_FD_179966 | JGI IMG/M metagenome (GOLD analysis project Ga0255766, IMG submission 179966) | Coastal salt marsh microbial communities from the Groves Creek Marsh, Skidaway Island, Georgia - 071403BT metaG (version 2) | ecosystem: Environmental > Aquatic > Marine > Intertidal zone >... | reverse complement strand
ACTGGTTTAGGGTCCATTCCGCAATGTCATCGTTACGTTGTTCGTCACCATCAGCCGGTAAAAACGAATATCGCCCGTCAACAGAGTATTTTTTGAAGTTAAATTTTGAAATGACCTCGGATTTACCTGCTTTCCCTTGAGCATTCAAAAGCGTGCGTGCGTAGAAATTCAAACCAATGGGTGTTTCTACCTGGGCTGCCAACAAGAGATCAGATTTAACACCCGCTAACCCAGATGTCTGGGAAAAATCAGATGGCTGTGTTTCCCATTCTATTTGCCCAAGTGACAGGCCCAATTCGTATCCTGTCATCCCGCGATAGTTATAGTTTATACCCACCGCCCTACGCTGTCCTGTTTCGACACGATCAGGTGCGGGAAAGCGGGATAGGGCAAGTAGATTGCCCTGATCAAATTCGGCTTGTGTGCTTTCCTCTGCGGGAACTGCGATGTCCTTTGACATGCGAACGCTTGCAATTTGATAGATGGGTTCGACAAAATGCGCCCCTGTTTTGCCACGTCCAATAAGGGGCCAACGCAGGGTCAATGCACTGGAATGCGTGCTGGTGGTGTTTTGTCGATTATAGGCAGCATCCTGATCAATCACAAAGTGATCAAGCCTGCTTTCATGTTCAAAGGCTATCTGCGTACCTGCCGCTAAATCCCAAACCTGTTGATAGCGCACGCCTGTGTTGGCCCGTACAATATCGCGTCCTGTGGCGTTCAAATCCGAACTGCGGGCGGCGCCCCAAAATTCACCCCGAACAAAAATTGTGCCGCCAATGCGTGCCACAGGTACGCGTTGTTCGATTTGGCCAAACGACGTCAGGAAGGGGCGGTTGCCCTCATTATCATAAAGAGATTGATGGTTTGACAGGCTGATTTCCTGGTGCTGATCCTCTTTTGTACGCTCTAGCTTGACATTCGATTCGATTGTTTCGCTGGTATCTAATTGATAGTCCCCAACATAGGCATCATCAGAAACTGATTGCAGCGTGAACCCAAATTTATAGCCATCCAATACATTGAATTTCCCAACAATCCTGCCGTATGCTCGAAGGGATGCGGATACAATATCATCATCAGATATCGCGCCATCAAATGTGTAGAATCCGTTTTTCACCACTTGTCGATAGCGTACCTCAAGCGTGCGTGTTTTGGCCGAAATATAGGGCGTAAGCGTGATATCTTTGTCAGTTCCAATCGGAATAAAATAGGGCACAACCACCCCTGTCCCAAGGCGTGATGTTGACCGAATGCTTGGCACCAGAAACCCCGCTGCACGTTTCAGGCTGGGATCAGGAATACGAAGGCGGGGCAGGTATAGAATGGGAATGTCCGCCACACGAACCTGCGCGTTTTTAAAATGAACCGTCCGCTTTAATTTATCATGACGCACGGCACTTGCCCTGACCTGCCAAAGGGGGGGACGCGTGTCACAGGATATGCAGGATGTCGCGGCGACCCCGCGCAATTCTGCTGTGATCCCATTAATACGTTCCATTTCGGCGGCCTGCAATTCCAGTTGGTTTTCCAGCATGATCCGCGCAGATTTCAACAATCCGTTTTGCAAATCACGGCTCAGCTCTGCGAACTCTGCCTCAATCGTGTCACCGTTTTCATCGGTGTAGAGGATCGAGCCCGTGACGTTTAATGTTTCCGTTTCCGTATCATATCGTATGTCTTCGGCGATAAGGTTTTCAGCCCCATAAAAGATTTCAATGTCACCACTGGCAATCAAATCCCCATCTGGTGCAATTTCGATGCGATCTGCAATCATGCGCACTGGGTCGCCTTGGTCCTGGGCCAAAGCAATGCTTGCAGATGCTAGCAAAAAGGAAATGAAGATCAGAACGCGCGTCATCCGTCTTCCATATGTAAAATGATGCCCATGGCCAATAGAATTGTGGCTAGTGGTGGGGCGTAGGCCGCAAAAAGAATGGGGATTTGTCCCGTTTCACCCAGAATTTGTGCAAAGTTGCGCACATAATAAAGACCGAAACCAAAAATGACCGAAACGATCAATGCTTGCCCCGTACCGCCGAACCGAACATGGCGCATGGTAAAGCTTGCGCCGATTAACAACATCCCAACCAAAAACAAGGGACGCGCAATCTCCATATGCAGCCACACAGAATGCCGGCGCGCCGAAAAACCCGCGGATTCAAGTTGCGAGATATAGGCAGGTAAATCCCAGATCGAAATTGAGGAAGGATTCCCAATACGGTCGCGAATCTGTTCCAACGTTAGGTTTGAGGGCACATCAAATTGTCGCAAATTTTGGGCCAAGTTTTGGGGATTTTCTCCCGAACTTATTGGCCAAACAGTCACATTTCGCAAAACCCAGCGCCCCGTTTCCAATCGTGCTGTATCCGCTTCAATCTGCCTATTTGGTCCGCCTGTTTCGCCGTATGAAATCAGCGTGACATCAAACAAAACACTTCCATCCAAATTTGACCGCGCCGCATGAATAACCGTCTGACCCAAATCATCGCCTTGTCTTAACCAAAGGCCTTCGGAGCCAATCGAAAAATTCGCCCCTCTGCCATCGAAATATGTTTCGCGCAGCTCCACATACTGTTTCTTGGTACTGGCAACGATGGGATTGCCAAGCCCAACAATGACGCTGCCCACAAACAACATTGCTGCAACTGGGGCGATTAGTGTTTGAAAGATTGAGCGTCCAGCAGCGCGGGAAATCACCAACTCGCTTGATCGCGCAAGGGACAAGAAGAACCATAATGAGGCCAAGATCGCGATCAGCGGAAAGATTTGATAAAGCTCTGCCGGTAAATTGAACAAGGTCAAAATTGCCACCTGCGTGGCATCTGCGCGAGCACCCACTTGGCGCAATTGTTCAACATAGGCGATTAACCCGATGAACAACGTAAAGATTGCGGTCACACTCAGGAAAATAACCAAAAATCGGTTTGCAAAATAGCGATGTAAAATCATGTATTTTGCCCCGATAGCTTACTTTGTTTGCGCAGCACATTTGGGTTGATCGATAGATACATTAATACCCAGAACATAATCAAGCCAACGACAGAGGGCGCATAAACCAAATACCACAAGTCAAGATTTGTGCGCGCAGGCTCTGTCACAACACTTTCCACCAATTTCACAATCACCAGCAGGAAAATTGCCAACGCGATAAAACGTCCTGATCCAAAGCTGTTGAACCCTGCAGCAAATAATGCGGCAAAACCGATCATGCTTGACACCAAACAAAGCGCTGCAAATTGAATGCGTCGATGTTTATCTTCGATTAACCGCGACATGGGTTGTCCCGTCAGGTCCGCCGCCAATTGCGGATCAGTCCACAGCAACGCTGTGGGCAGGTAATAAATATGCGGGCGCCCTTTGCGTGCCGCATCAAAGGTTCCCGTTAAATCATAGGCCAGTTCATCAAATTGCGTCAGCGACAGGGTATCATCCGTGCGGTCATGTGACTGCATCAATCCTTTCTGCATCACAAAGATTGTTTGATCCTCGGTCTGGACTAAAAATGCGCGCTCCGATGTGTAGGTATAGCTTGCATCTTTTTCGCGCCGATCAGAGAGAAAGACATCCCGTAATTCATTTTCTGGCGTGATCTCTCTGATAAAAAATGTGACGCCTTTTACAGGGTGTTGAAACGACCCTTCGCGCAAAAATTTTGCGCCAAGGCTTTGTGATAATTCGAATTCCCGATCCTTGGTGTTTGTGCCCGTTTTCGGAACCAGATAGGCGGTTAGCCCAAACATCAGGGTGGCGATCAGTAAACCAAACATGAACACGGGTCTGGCCAATCTCCACGGGCTCATCCCTGTGGCTTGGATCACGGCCAATTCGCTTTCGTTACTTAGGCGTGATGTCACATAAACTGTTGCGGCAAATGCGGACACGGGCAAAACCATGGACAGCACTGTTGGTAACGCAAGTACGGAAAATTCCAAAAACACTTTCGCGGAATGACCATCCGTGACCAATTCGTCGAATAGAGTAACGGCCCGATTGATCCACATCACAAGCGCAAATACCAACGTAAAAAACGCAAATACTATCAGGCATTGTTTAAAAACATATCGATCCAAATGCGACATATGACAGCGCGTTATCCTGCAGCAATGTTTCCCCTGTTTATTGATTAAACGAAGTTTCGGGAAAGTCTAGGTTTAGACAAAGAACAAGCGAGAATGTGCAAGATCATCACAATTAGTTTAGGCGTCGAATGCAAAACTTTTCTCGTTATGCTTTGACTTAGCAAATACTTGCGAGATTGCTATCAAAAATTGAAAGAAAAATAGTGTTCATCTTAAGGTAATGTAATTCGAATGTTTAAAATTCCAAAAACCATTGGGCATATATTGGTTGGTCATTCGCAAGCCCCCCAAGAATGGATGCAGACCAGGCGTGATTTTCATCCAACTTGGTAATATCGACTTTACGACAATGAATATCTATTTTCGCGTAGGTGGAAAAACCAAGAACTCCTAAATGCTTTTTACGCGCGCATGGAACATGCGGGCGTCTCGGACTTGATGCGTTATGAAATTTTAGAAGAGGTCGGTGGTTTTATTCCATAGGCCGATTCAATGTGTCTGCGTGCTACAGATGAATTGTGGGATAAACCTGATGCCGCCTATACCGTTCATGAAAGCGAGGTTGCTAAACCTGGATTGGTTTCACCTTTTTTGGTCTCCGCGCCCAATCATCCAATTTTCCTTATTTGCAGGAACGAGCCAAACGGCGAAAAGATCCTGCTTCACTGAAACCCGCATGGCAATCGGTGTGCAATCGTTTTTTGAAATTCGCAATCGAAGAAGCTTCTCAGGATATAAAGTCGAAATTGGTGATTTTCCTGTCTCATTATTATATTCCGAACACAAAGATACAGGCATGTATCAAGGTGATGTTCCAGTTTACTGTAACCAACTTTGGGGCGCTACATTCAAACGATACAAGCAGGATCCGACGGTAAATTTGGAAGAGCTGCATGATGCACACATGCGTCGCCTAAACGAAAGATTGGGTTAGAGCCAGAATTAGGTGGTTCAAAATATATTCTTTCGTGCTTCAGTCGTAATATTTTGTCAAAAGCTATTTAACTATCTTGACAGTGGACCTAGTGTTACCGAAATCATTTAGGAGCGGAAGATGGCAATTAATCTGACTTGGAAATTTGTTGAACCTGAACTTGATGCGATTGCGGCGCATGAAGGACGTGTTGTTGTGATCGTCAGTAGCGATGCCAAAATTGATCAATTGGGGCGTCGGGTGAACAAATTGACCCGTGGCGCCGTGGCGCGTGCGATTGAAAGTGAGGCGTTTGAAAAGGCGTCTTTGGGTCAGATTATATCACTGAATTATCCTGCGGGAATGGCGGCAAGTGCCATCGATATCGTGAAATTGGATCGTCGTTCAGACGCGCTTATGTCCCGTAAAGCGGGCGTTGCGATTGCCAAGGTCGTTGGATCCAAAGACGCACTGATCCTTGCAGGCTCTCTCAAAAATGCGGTGGATTTTGTGCATGGCTATGCCTTACGTGCCTATGAATTTTCAGATCACAAAACCGAAAATGCCGAGGATAAAGACGCCGCCATCACAGTTATGATGTCAAGGGCTGCGGAACAACGTACCGCTTGTGAAACCGCACTAGCAATCGTTGACGGGGTGCATTTTACACGCGATCTGACGAACGAACCCTCAAACATTCTGACAACCACGGAATTCGCCAACCGATTGGTCGCATTAAAGGATCACGGTGTCGAGGTCGAAGTGTTAGAGGAAGTCGACCTGGAAAACTTGGGCATGCGCGCCTTGTTGGGTGTCGGGCAGGGGTCTGATAGCCCGTCCAAGGTGGTCGTCATGCAATGGAATGGGGGTGCAGAAAATGCACAACCCTTTGCCCTGATCGGGAAGGGCGTGGTTTTTGATACAGGTGGCATTTCCCTAAAACCCGCAGGTGGCATGGAGGACATGACCATGGACATGGGCGGCGCGGGTGTTGTTGCAGGCACAATGCTGTCCTTGGCCAAACGCCAGGCTGCAGCCAATGTTGTGGCCCTTGTTGGGTTGGTTGAAAATATGCCCTCTGGCAAGGCACAGCGTCCAGGCGATGTTGTCACTTCGATGAAGGGGGACACGATCGAGGTTATCAATACAGATGCTGAGGGGCGCTTAGTTTTGTGTGATGTGATGTGGTACGCGCAAGAACGCTTCAACCCAACAGGGATGATCGATCTGGCAACATTGACGGGGGCAATCATCATTGGGTTGGGGCATGAAAATGCGGGTGTTTTTTCCAACGATGATGCACTGTGCGACGGTCTGCTGGCGGCGGCCAAGACACAGGGCGAAGGCGCATGGCGTATGCCACTGGGGGAAGCCTATGACAAAAAGCTGAAATCACGGATTGCGGATGTGAAAAACGTGGGGGATCGCGCGGCGGGGTCCATTACGGCGGCCGCCTTCCTTCAGCGGTTCGTCAAGGACAACACGCCATGGGCGCATATTGATATTGCAGGTGTTGCATCGACAAAGTCCGAAACACCCTATGCGCCCGTTGGTGCGTCAGGTTGGGGCGTGATGACGCTGAACCAATTGATCCGCGATTTGTGCGAAAAGGACTAAGGATTTGGGCGCGGCCTATTTTTATCACCTAACCCGCCGTCGCCTAGAAGACGCGCTACCAATGTTGGTTGAGCGTTCGTTGGCGCAAGGATGGCGGGTTGAGGTGCGTGGGACGCACTCCGATGCCTTGGCGAAATTGGACGACCATCTGTGGACCTACAGCGAAGAAAGCTTTGTTCCTCATGCGCGGGCTGGACAGGACGGGGCCGACAACGCGCCCGTGATCCTGACGGATCAGGCGTTATCAGGATATGACTGTATCCTGTGCGTGGATGGGGCGGAACTGAATGCGGATGAAGTCAACGCAGCAAAGCGGGCCTGTTTGATATTTGATGGACATGATGACTACGCCCTGACACAGGCACGGGGTCTATGGAAATCCCTGACGGGTGCGGGATGTTCAGCGCAATACTGGTCCGAAGAAAGCGGGAAGTGGGAGTTGAAGGCAAAGAAATAGTCAAGCATTGGGTCCTTCGGGCGTGCCTTGCAAATGTTTACGCCCCGCGATTGGGATGTGTTTACTGTGTGAACAAGACATCAATGCCATGATTATGTAAGCTTTCGGATTTAGTATAAGCAATATAATCCCATCCCATAAGGTCGCTGGCCTTGCCTCGCCCCGTCCATCTTATCCACCTGCGCGGATCAGTTTCCCAGCGAGCCATAAAACATACGCAGCACCCGATATTTTTAATGCCAAAAACACATTCGGATAATCGTTCAAAGCCGTGATCATACCAAGCCCAATCACCACTGTCACAAGCCAAGTTGCAATATGATAACTGATGTTTGAATGCACAGTCGCGGCGAAACCAAAGCGTGCTACATTGGCTGCAAAAAACATGTTTCCTGGCCTAGGGCTGTAGGCGAGCGGAAAAAGAAAGATGATGACTGCAATTGTGACTTCGATCATTGAAAACCCTGTTAGTTTATGGGCTGGCTCAGATGACTAACGCACATGCTTTATAACTCATTGTCTTAGAATGGCTTTCTAAATTTCTGCAAATATAGACCAAATTGGGCCTTGGGAACTGCACCATTGAACAAGATTGACTCTCTTGAATATCTGGGGCGCCTTATTTCGTAATAATCAACTGATCACGTGTGATTTCCAAGCGGCCAAATCGACTTAAAAATTCCATTCCCAATAGGGATTTATCCAAATTGCCCCCATTGACGGCGGCGCGGACATTGCGTTCTTCAAACGGGCCGAGGGCCACGCGATCCAATCGAATAGGCGCGGTTGCGACGATGCCGTTTGCGGTGCTCGCCTGACCTGAAAACTGCAAACGATCTATGTCAAATCCCGCGCGTGTTGCATCCTGTGGTGTTAGCACTGTTAATGTGGCACCTGTGTCCACCAATGTGTCAATTGGCGCGCCATTAATGACGACGGTTGCGTGGAAATGACCGTCACGATGTTTTTCCAACACAACATTGCCCCGCTCATTCACGCGTGCAAATGATCCCGCGCTGTTGCGCGAAATATCCTCCCACATACCATAGGCCATGACAATTCCGCCAAAGATCAGGGTCCAAAGGCCAAATTGGCGCAGGGTTTTGCCCATCTGACCCCGGCGCATCAAAAGCACGCCGCCCAAAAGTGCGGCCAAAAGGATGCCGTAATAGACCAGTTGTTCCCAATCCCCTGTTCTCACACCGCGCCTCCGTTTGCGGGAAGGAAGGCAAAGAACCCTTCTAAGACGAATTGCACAGAGAGTGCGGCCAACAATATGCCCAACAGTCGGGTCACCACATCAATCCGCGTTTTCCCGAAAAGCTTTTCCAATCCATCGGCCATTGAGAAAAAGATAAACACCGAAATCAATCCTGCAAGGGCCACCAACCCTGCAGAGGCCAAACCAATCGGCCCAGGCGTTGCACCCGCGATCAAAATAATCGTCGTGATGGAGCCCGGACCCGCGATCAGGGGAATTGCAAGTGGAAAGACCGAAGGATCATCAGCCTCCTCCTCTGATTGATCCTCGCGCCGTTTTGTGCGACGTTGGAACAACATATCAAGGGCCGTTAGAAACAATAAAATGCCGCCCGCAACACGGAAGGCAGGCATGGAAATGCCCACAAATCCCAAAACGGTTTCCACAAACAGCGCAAATAACATCAACACGAAAAACGCCACGCCAATCGCGCGAATGGTGATTTTGCGGCGGACTTTGGCGGACATCCCTTGGGTCAGGGCAATGAATAGCGGCGTTAATCCAATGGGATCAATGATCACAAATAGCGCCACGAATGATGTGATCAGAAAATCAATGTCCATAATTTACGCCTCTTTGAGTGTTATTAAAAACGTGCGCTTCACATAGGAAATGCTCCATTTGTGCACGTGTTTATCCATGCATGCATGAAAATCTGCCATGTTTTTGCATTCGTCGATTAAAACGATTTGACCTTGCGGTTGTATGAAATCGAGATACCTCGAAAACGCGTTTTCCCGTTCAATCGTGTTGGTGATCATATGAAGTGTGCGATCAAATATGATAATGTCCAATCGCTCGGTCGGGGAATTGGTGCTCAGCTCAGCAACCTCAGTGTCAATGTTAAAGTGCTGTGACGCTGCCGCATTTTTCAATGGCACAATTCCAATGCTCGACAGGTCAATCCCAATAACGCGATGTCCCATTTGGGCCAATGGGATTGCATCTCGCCCTTGTCCAACACCCACATCCAACACAGTTTGCCCAACTTCCAGATTTTGGAAAAAGGCAGTAGCGTCTTTGAACGCAGAACCAAGCGCGTGGTTCTGTGCGCTATAATATTCATCGTACTTAACGGGCACCCCTAACCCTTGTTTTCAGCCGTATCCAAATTTTCCTGCGCCGTGACCCATAGGGTTTCTGCACGCGACATCGCCTCTTCGACTTCTGCAAATTTTTTGTTCCAAACTTCAAGATCTGCGATGTTTTTATCACTGTACAATTCTGGATCGGCCAGTTTTGCAGACAGCTTTTCATGCATCCCCATCAGCTTTTCTAAACGATCCTCGCATTTGCGCACCTCGGCGCGCAAGGCCAGAATTTCATCACGGCTGGCCTTTTTGATCTTGGGCTTATCACTTGGTGCCTGGGTGGTGGGTTTGTCCCCTGACAACAACTGACTGCGATAGGTGTCCAAATCATCGTCATAAGGGGTTACGCGCCCGCCTTTGACCAACCATAACCGATCCGCCACAAGGGACAGCAAATGCATATCGTGGCTGACCAGTACCACGGCCCCTGAATAGGCGGTCAGCGCTTCAACCAATGCCTCGCGGCTTTCGATATCAAGGTGGTTGGTGGGTTCGTCCAATATCAACAAATGCGGTGCATCAATCGTTGCGAGCAGCAGGGAAAGCCGCGCTTTTTGTCCCCCAGACAATCGCCCCACCTCGGTATCTGCCTGTTCCGCGCCAATGCCAAATCCACCCAAAATCGCGCGCAACTGTGCAGGTGTTTTTTCGGGGCGTAGGCGGCGAATGTGATCCAGCGGCGTTTCATCGACAAAGAGTTCATCGACCTGATGTTGTGCAAAATATCCGATGCGCAATTTATTCGATGTCACAACGCGTCCAGCCATCGGGTCAAGGCGGCCTGAGATCAGCTTAGACAGGGTTGATTTACCTTCACCGTTTTGCCCCAAAAGGGCGATGCGATCATCCTGATCTATGCGCAAATCAAGGCGGGAGAGGATTGCGGTATCCTCATATCCCACGGTTCCGTTTTCCACGCGTACAATCGGCGGCGAAAGCTCTTCTGGTTCAGGGAAAGAGAAACGGCGCAAGGCGGCCTCTTGCGGGCGGGTGATGGGTTCCAGTTTTGAAATCATCTTCAGGCGTGATTGGGCCTGTTTTGCCTTGTCCGCCTTGTATCTGAAACGATCTACATAGGATTGCAAATGCGTTCGCCGCGCATCTTGGCGTTTGGCCTCGGCCTCTGCACTGGCAAGGCGTGCCGCACGGGTTTTGACGAATGTGTCATAGGCTCCTTGGTAAAAGGTCAATTTGCGATCCTCAAGATGCAGGATCGATCCAACGGCGCGGTTCAACAGGCCGCGGTCATGGCTGACGATGATTACGGTGTGTGGATATTTTGCCAAATAGCTTTCCAGCCAAATCGCCCCTTCAAGGTCCAAATAGTTAGTCGGTTCATCCAGCAACAACAGATCAGGTTGTGCAAACAATACTGCGGCCAAGGCCACGCGCATCCGCCATCCACCTGAAAACGCAGAACAGGGCATCTGTTGTTTTTCGGGTGAAAACCCCAATCCTTTCAGGATGGATGAAGCGCGTCCTTCGGCAGACCAGGCATCAATATCGGCAAGGCGGGTTTGAATTTCGGCGATACGGTTTGGATCATCGGCACGCTCTGCCTCGGCC
>Ga0255766_10005121_pt1 | contig 10991 bp, 9 predicted proteins | sample 071ome_23_FD_179966 | JGI IMG/M metagenome (GOLD analysis project Ga0255766, IMG submission 179966) | Coastal salt marsh microbial communities from the Groves Creek Marsh, Skidaway Island, Georgia - 071403BT metaG (version 2) | ecosystem: Environmental > Aquatic > Marine > Intertidal zone > Salt... | reverse complement strand
TGGAAAAAATGGAGCAACTGTTATTGGAACCGCTACTAGCGACTCTGGTGCTGATGCGATATCCAAAACATTTCAAGAAAATGGTATCTCGGGAAAGGGATTTGCCCTAAATGTGACTGAAAATGACCAGATTGAAAATCTGATGAAATCTATTTCTGATGAATTCGGATCTGTAGATATCTTAGTCAATAATGCTGGTATCACTAGAGACAATCTTTTGATGAGGATGAAAGATGATGAATGGAATGACATTATGAATACCAACTTAGCATCTGTCTACAAGATGTCTAAGGCGGTTCTTCGTGGCATGATGAAAAAGAAAAGCGGAAGAATCATTTCAATAGCATCCGTAGTCGGTGCAATGGGAAATGCAGGACAAACTAATTACTCCGCTGCCAAAGCAGGGATTATGGGTTTTACTAAATCTCTTGCTAGGGAGGTCGGACCAAGAGGTATTACTGTCAATGCAATTGCTCCAGGATTTATTAAAACGGATATGACTGATGCCTTACCAGAAGAGCAAAAAGAGTTCCTTGCAAATCAAATTCCATTAGGGAGATTAGGGACAGTTGATGAGATAGCTGAATCAGTTCTTTTCCTTGCAGCAGAATCGGGGGGATATATTACAGCTCAAACCCTTCATGTGAATGGCGGTATGTACACCGTTTAATTTCTTCTTTCCTTGAAAAAATCTTTCAATATTAAAGAACACTCCTCTTCTAATACACCGCCCGTGATTTGCGGTGTATGGTTAAAACACGCTTGCTCATGAAGGTTAGATGATGAGCTACAAACACCGGTCTTAGGGTCATAAGCTCCAAAAACTAATCTTGAGATTCGTGCATGAACGATTGCCCCAAAACACATGGCACATGGTTCAAGAGTTGTATACAAAGTCGTATCTATAAGTCGATAGTTACCAATTTTATTCGATGCTTTTCTTATAGAATCTATTTCCGCATGGCACGTGGGATCATTTGATCTTATTGATTGGTTATAGCCAGTTGAAATTATTTCATCTCCAATTGTAATAATGGCTCCAACTGGAACTTCATTAGCATCGTAAGCTTTTCTCGCTTCGATTAATGCAAGTTTCATAATATTTTCATGTTTTTGATTAGACATTCTAAATTTTATTTAGTGGTATTCTGCATTAGAATAAAATATTGAATATCTTATAGAGTCTAAGAGAAAATTGACCGTTATTAGTAAATATCTAGCAAAAAACATTGTCACTAGAATATTAGTGGTAATGTTTATTACTAGTTCTATTTTTCTTTTATTTGAATATCTCAACCAATCAAGTAATATTGGTAGATCAAACTTTACACTATATACAGCTTTGGAATTTTCAATCTTGAAAATCCCAAATATAATAAATAAGATTATTGAAATCTCTATATTGATTGGAGGCTTATATGCTTTTGCGAGTCTCATAAATAATCGGGAATTGACAATCATAAATTCTAGTGGTTTTTCAAATTTTAATGTTATAAAAAAAACAACTCTAATAACGTTTATCTTTTCATTTTTATCAATTTTAATAATTGATATTGTTGCACCGACCTTCTCAAAAAAAGCTGACTTTTTAAAGACTGAGGCCTTGGGCCAGATTTTTGACTATGGGCAAGATGGTGAATTCTGGATGAAAAAAAATAAATCATTCTTGAAATTTGTCAATCACTCAAAAAAGAATACTTATAAAGACGTATTGTTTTTTTCACTCAATGAGAGAGGACAAGTAAACGATATTATTTATTCCGACACAGCAAGCATCAATCAAAACAACATAATTAAATTTAATGACCCTATAGAAATTCAATTACAAGATGGGAGTATTGGCTCAAAAATTAATGACACTCAAAGAACAAATTTTCTAAAAAATTATGTTTTAAATGATGAACAAATTCAGCTCTTAAATAAAGAACCCAGTGAATTAATTTTTTTTGATCTTCTAAGAAATGTTAATTTTTTATCATCTGGGAGCCTCACTTCGAATGAGTATGTAATTGAGGCAATTTATAGAGTTTTAAGACCAATAAATGTTTCTTTGTTTTTAGCACTAATATTCATTGTTTTTATAAACTCAAATCCAAGAGTATCCATCAATACTGCTATATCAAAAGGGGTTGTCTTGTCAATAATATATGTTCTTATAACAATGATAGTTTATTCCACCGCAATAAGCTCTTCTAGATATGGATTAATCATGATAACTTCTCCATCATTGCTTATATTTTGTATGTGTTTTCTTTTGTTTAAATTCAGAAAAGTTTTTTAATATGACATACGAAACTGAGGTAGAACAAAAAATTAAAAATAAAAGACCTAGACTTTATCAAGTCATTTTATTGAATGATGATTACACTACTATGGAGTTTGTGGTAATGATTCTTAGGCGTTTTTTTTTAAAATCTCAAGAAGCCGCCGAAGCATTAATGTTAAAAATTCACATAGAGGGCGAGGCGGTATGTGGTGTATATTCCTATGATGTTGCACAAACAAAAGTCACACAAGTTATGGAGTTTTCTCGAAAACATGATCAGCCACTAATGTGTATTATTAGAGAAATATCTGATTAGAAAATATTTTGCTATAATAATTTCATGATTGAACAAAATCTGCAGAAAGAAATCAACCAAGTTATGGCCTCTGCTCGAGATAGTAGATTGGAGTTTGTAACAGTTGAGCATCTTTTGCTTGCACTTCTGAATACACCAGATGTGATAGTTTTTTTAAACAGAAGAAACATCAATATTGAAACCCTTAGAAGTGAATTGCTTCAGTATATTGATTCCAACACTCCAACAATTTCAAATGATTCAGATATTGATATTGTTCCCACTGTAGGTTTTCAAAGGGTGCTTCAACGAAGTGTATATCAGGCTCAGTCTTCTCAAAAAACATCTGTTTCCTCTTTAAATGTCTTGGTAAGTATATTTTCTGAAAAAGAGTCTCATGCTGTATATTTGCTAAAATTAAATGATATTTCTAGATTGGATGTCATGGAACATATTTCAAATAATGTACCTGAAATTCATGAAGAAAATGAAATTCCTCATGCTGAAAATCAAAACACTTCCGGTAGCAACCTTAGAAAATTTACTATCAATCTCTGCCAAAAAGCTGCTGATGGAAAAATTGACCCATTATTGGGTAGAGAAGAAGAGGTGTTAAGAACTATTCAGATTCTTTCCAGAAGAAGAAAGAATAATCCATTGTTTGTTGGTCAAGCTGGAGTTGGTAAAACAGCTATTGCTGAGGGCATCGCTAAGAAAATTGTCGATGGAGACGTTCCAGAAGTACTTGAGAGCGCTAAAATATTTTCATTGGATATTGGTGTTTTAATCGCAGGCACTAAGTATCGTGGAGACTTTGAAAAAAGACTCAATGCAGTTTTGGAAGATCTAAAAAAAATTGAAAATGGCATACTTTTCATTGATGAGATTCATACACTTATTGGTGCTGGAAGTGTCTCGGGAGGATCTCTGGATGCTTCTAACTTATTAAAACCTGCGCTTGCTGATGGTTCATTGAAGTGCATTGGTTCCACCACATATGATGAATATAGAAAAGTATTTGAAAAGGATCATGCATTAACAAGACGTTTCCAAAAGATTGACATTGAAGAGCCTTCTGTAGATGATGCTATCAAAATACTAAATGGACTTAAGAAACATTATCAGGATCATCACAGTGTTAAATACTCTAAAGCTGCTCTTGTTTCTGCCGTGGAATTGTCACATAGATACATGAGTGATAGAAGGTTGCCAGATAAAGCAATAGATGTAATTGATGAAGTTGGAGCATTACAAAGAATACAACCCAAATCAAAGAGAAAAACTAACATCAATGTGAGTGATATTGAGGATATTGTTGCTAAGCTTGCCAGAATCCCAAGTAAGCAAGTTACTAATGATGATAAATCTATGCTCAAAGACCTTGAAAAGAGGCTTAAGCTTGGAGTTTTTGGTCAGAACCAAGCTATAGAATCACTCTCAACTGCTATTAAACTTTCAAGATCTGGTCTAAATCAAAAAGATCAGCCTTTAGGGTCTTTTCTGTTTGCTGGCCCAACTGGTGTTGGTAAGACTGAAATCTCTAAGCAACTTGCATCAGTTCTTGGGGTTAAGCTCCTTAGGTTTGACATGAGTGAGTATATGGAAAGACATTCAGTGTCAAAATTAATTGGTTCACCTCCAGGCTATGTTGGATATGATGAAGGAGGGCAACTTACTGAACAGGTTAATGCAAATCCATATGCTGTCCTTCTTCTTGATGAAATTGAAAAAGCGCATCCTGATATCTTTAATATACTTCTCCAGGTGATGGACAATGGGAAGCTCACCGATGCAAATGGTAGAGAGGTTGACTTTAGAAACGTTATTTTAATTATGACCTCTAATGTAGGAGCCAGAAACGTACAAAGATCATCAATTGGATTCTCAGAACAAGATCATTCGCTTGATTATGATTCTGAACTGAAAAAAGCTTTTGCACCAGAATTCAGAAATAGACTATCAGAAGTTATTTACTTTAACTCACTCGATAAGAACACAATTATCTTTGTAGTGAATAAATTCCTTTTTGATCTTGAGTCAATTCTTGAAGAAAAGAATGTTTCACTTATTGTTTCTGATAAAGCCAGAGATTGGTTTGCTAAACATGGCTATGATAATCAGATGGGGGCAAGACCTATGTCAAGATTGATCGAAAGAGAAGTTAGAAAACCACTGGCTGATGAGTTGTTGTTTGGTAAACTCGTGAAAGGTGGAACCGTCAAAGTTGGCGTTAGAAATGATCTCATTGTACTAACTTATTCTTAGTGAAAATCTTAGTTAGTAACGATGATGGCTATCTTGCACAAGGCGTCAATGTTCTTGCGAAAAGGTTACAAGAAAAACATCAAGTTACCATATTTGCTCCCTTAGAGAATAAATCAGCCTCAAGTAGTTCATTGACTATCGACAAACCTTTAAAACCAGAAAAAATATCGGAGTCAATCTATACAATTAATGGAACCCCAAGTGATAGCACACACTTTGCATTATGTGGTTATTTCGATGAAGAATTTGATTTAGTAATGGCTGGAATAAATCTTGGTCCAAATTTGGGTGACGATGTTATATACTCTGGAACTGTAGCAGCAGCAATAGAGGGAAGATTTGTTGGCCTTCCATCAATTGCTATTTCTTTAGCAAGTTGGGACGGAAAAAATTTTGATTCAGCTGCTAAAGTTGCCGAATTAATTGTCGATAATGTCGAGTTTTCTGAGCTATCAATAAATACTGTATTAAATATTAATGTACCAGACATCCCTTATGATCAAATCAAAGGTTTTAAAACGACTAGACTTGGTAAGCGCCATAAATCTGAAAATATTGTCCAAGACGAAAATGATGCCTCACTTTATTGGATTGGTGAAAATGGAAAAGAAGCTGAAAATGGACAGGGTACTGATTTTTATGCAATAAAAAACAATTATGTTTCAATAACCCCATTAAAAATTGATCTTACAAATAATACTGAAATAGAAAAAGTAGAAAATTGGATTAGTAAAATTAACTAACTATTCCAAGTATCTCTAAGTGAGACAGTTTTATTCATTACCAACATGCCATCATTGTCTTCATCCCTACAGAAATAACCATTTCTCTCGAATTGATAAGATTTATATAGCTCAGCACCAATCATATTTCTTTCGCAAAAACCATAAGTTGTTATAAGAGAATTAGGATTGATTAAGTCTTCAAAGTTATCGTGTTTACCAGGGTTTTCTGTCGTGAATAATCTGTCATAGATTCTAAATTCCGTTTGAACAGCCTGTGTTGCCTCAACAAAATGGATAACACCTTTAACTTTTCTTCCATCTGATGGATTTTTTCCAAGGGTCTCTTTATCGTAATCACAATAAACAGTAGTTATATTCCCATCAAAATCAGTATCGAAAGTGATTGCTTTAATAATGTATGCATTTCTTAGTCTAACTTCTTTCCCTAGGGATAGTCTTTTGTATTTATTATTAGGGGCAACTTCACAAAAATCATCTCTTTCAATGAAAATTTCTTTTGAGAAGAAAATCTCTCTTTCACCCATAGCTTTATTTTGAGGGTGGATTGGGGCTTTAATTGACTCTAATGAGTCATTAGGGTAATTTTCAATAATAATCCTAATTGGGTCGATAACTGCCATAGATCTGGGTGCATTATCATTCAAATCATCTCGAATAGAATCTTCAAGAATTTTAATATCAGTCATTGAGTCAACTTTTGATATCCCAATCCTTTCAGAAAAAATTTCTAATGATTTTGGAGTGTAACCTCTCTTTCTTAAGCCTGAAATTGTTGGCATTCTGGGATCATCCCATCCATTGACGTGTTTATTTTGCACAAGGATACTGAGTTTCCTTTTTGACATTACTGTATATTCAAGATTGAGTCTAGAAAACTCAAATTGATGAGGTCTATCCGGTTTGTTAAAGTCATCTAAATGCTCTAATATCCAGTCATATAGTCTTCTATTGTCTTGAAACTCAAGAGTGCATAATGAATGAGTTATTCCCTCAATGGCATCAGAGATACAATGGGCAAAATCGTACATGGGGTAGATACACCAGCTTTTCCCTGTTTGATGATGGTTTTCAAACTTTATGCGATAAAGAGTAGGATCTCTCATACAAATAAAGGAATTCGACATATCAATCTTGGCACGAAGCACACATTGATTTTCTTTAAACTCACCATTTTTCATTTGTTTAAACAGTTTTAGATTGTCCTCTACTGAAGTTTCTCTATAAGGACTATCTTTCCCAGAATCTTTAAGAGTTCCCCTATATTCTTTGGTCTCTTCGGGTGAAAGAAAACAAACATATGCCAAACCCTTTTCAATTAGCTCAATCGCATAACTAAAAAATTTATCAAAATAATTAGAACTATACTTCTCGGGTTTTTCCCAAATAAAACCAAGCCAATTGATATCTTTTTTTATTGAATTAACAAATTCAATATCTTCTTTAGATGGATTAGTGTCATCGAATCTTAAATTGCAAGATCCTTTATATTTTTGTGCAATACCAAAATTAAGGAATATTGATTTAGCATGCCCAATATGGAGATAGCCGTTAGGCTCAGGTGGAAAACGAGTTTGAATTTTCTTGTGAAGCTCCTTGGACAAATCCTGATCAATTTGATTAAAAATAAAATTTGTTGAGAAATTATTGCTGATATCTGACATGGCGATGAGATTATATCATTTTCAGGTATTCGGTTTCTTTGTATGATTCTCTAACATAGTTAAAATATAAATGATGAGAATTGCTATTGTAAGACTTTCAGCTATTGGGGATATTGTTCAATCAATGATTGTTCTTCAGTTTATCAAAAAAGAATTCCCAGATGCTTCAATTGATTGGTTTATAGATAAACAATTCACCACATTGCTTGATGATTGCATCGAGATAGATAATATTATTGAGTTAGATATAAAGAAGATTAAGCAAAATAAGTCATTTATTTTATTATTTAAGACTTTAAAAAAATTACAAACCTTCAAAAATTATGATTATGTCTTCGACTTACAAGGGTTAATTAAATCTGCAGTCATCACAAGGTTTATTCCTGCCAAAGAAAGAATTGGATTTGACAAGAATTCGATAAGAGAAAAATTTGCATCTTACTTTTATACGAAGAAATATTACTTTCCTTATCATGAAAACGTTGTAATGAGATATGTGAATATCGTTGCTTCTACTTTGGGTATTAATGTAAGTAATCGTGAGATCAAATATAAGAAGCCTTTTTTTAACTTATCTGCGAATAAAGTCAAGAAAGATAAACCAAATATTCTTATCGTTTTGGGAGCCTCTTTCGATTCCAAGATCTACCCTGTTGATAGATATGCCCAAATAGTAAATTCACTTCAAGCTAATATCATTGCATTATGGCATTCCAAAAAAGAACTTATCATGTCTGAAAGACTTCAATCCCTCTCCAAGGGTGTGACAATTACTAATTGCAAGAGTTTCTCGGAGCTTAAAGAATTGGTTATTAATTCTGATATAGTCATTGGTGGGGATACAGGTCCAACACATATTGCATGGGCGTTAAATATCCCATCAATTACTATTTTTGGTTCAACGCCGCTTGAAAGAAACTGTTTTATCACCGATAAAAATTTAGCTATAAGCTCTGGAAATATGGTTGATGCGTATAATATAGATAAACAAAATTTTTCGATAAATCTTATCGAACCAGAAAAAATCTTATTGTTAATTAAAGGACTTTTATGAATATTGCTGTTGCAGGAATTGGTTATGTTGGACTCTCGAATGCAGTTCTTTTAGCCCAAACAAACACCGTTATTGCGTATGATATAGATTCAGAAAAGGTAAAAAAAGTAAATAATAGAATTTCTCCAATTGAAGATGCTGAAATTGAAGTTTTTTTCAAAGAAAAAAAATTAAACCTTTTTGCAACAACAAAGCCTTCAAAGGCTTTTAAATCTGCTGAATTTATAATAGTTGCAACTCCAACAGATTATGATACAGAAACTAATTACTTTAATACCCAGACTATTGAGTTTGTAATAACTGAAATCCAGGCAATCAATCCATCTGCTGTAATAATTATAAAATCCACTGTGCCAGTCGGTTACACTCAGGCATTAAGGAAAAAATTTACAAAAAATAAAATAATTTTTTCACCAGAGTTCCTTCGTGAAGGAAAGGCGCTCTATGACAATTTATATCCATCTAGAATAATTATTGGGGACGACTCAGAAGATGCTAAAGAATTTGCAAATCTTCTTTCGTCATCATGTCTAAAAAAAGATGTATCTATACTATTTATGGGCTCAACCGAAGCCGAGGCTGTTAAATTATTTAGCAATACATATTTGGCGATGAGAGTAGCATATTTTAATGAGCTTGATTCTTATTCAGAGATTCATGGTTTAGATTCTAAATGCATAATTAACGGAGTTGGTCTCGATCCAAGAATTGGAACACATTATAATAATCCTTCATTTGGTTATGGCGGCTATTGCCTCCCAAAAGATACCAAACAACTTAGGGCAAATTATAAAGATGTGCCAAATAATATAATAAATGCAATTGTTGATGCCAATTCAACAAGAAAAGATTATATTTCTGATCAAATTCTGAAAAAAGACCCTAAAACTGTTGGTATTTATAGGCTTGTCATGAAGAAAGATTCTGATAACTTTAGATCATCATCTATTCAAGGCATTATGAAGAGAATAAAGGCCAAGGGAGTCAATGTAGTGGTTTATGAGCCAGTACTATCTGTAAATGGACAATCTCATTTCTTCAATTCAGAGGTAGTAGAAAATCTAGAGGAGTTTAAGGAAAAATCAGATGTTATAGTAACAAATAGAATGGTTAAAGAGCTCATTGATTGTAAAGATAAAGTTTATACACGCGATTTATTTAACAAGGATTAGTAAATGAAAATATTAGTAACTGGGGCTGCAGGTTTTATTGGTTCTGCTCTCTCGCTGAGATTGCTTGAAAGGGGAGATTTTGTTATTGGAATAGATAATCTAAATGATTACTATGACCCACTTCTAAAGATTGCTAGAATGGATAGACATAAAGGAAGCAGTAGTTTTGTTCATATTGATACTAATCTTGAAGACAGGGAGGGTATTGATAAGATTTTCAAAAAATATGAGCCTGATGTTGTTGTTAACTTAGCCGCCCAAGCGGGAGTTAGGTACTCAATTGAAAATCCCTTAGCATATGTAGATACAAATCTTACTGGATTTGCCCATATATTGGAGGGCTGTAGGAACAATGATGTTAAACATTTGGTATACGCATCTTCGAGTTCGGTTTATGGTTCAAATACAACTATGCCTTTCTCGATTCATGATAATGTTAACCATCCCCTTAGTCTTTATGCGGCAACAAAAAAAGCAAATGAATTAATGGCTCATACATACAGCAATTTATACAAATTACCTACAACAGGGTTAAGATTTTTTACTGTTTATGGTCCATGGGGAAGACCTGATATGGCCTTATTCAAATTTACAAAATCTATTATCGAGGGCAAGCCAATTGAGGTTTTTAATTATGGAAAGCACAGAAGAGACTTTACATATATTGATGATATTGTCGAGGGGGTTATTAGGGTCTTAGACAAACCTGCAAAGCCAAATCCTAATTGGTCTGGTTCATCACCAGATTCCGGCACCTCTAATTGTCCATGGAGAATTTATAACATTGGTAATAATAATCCAGTTGAATTAATGGACTATATAGGTGCTTTAGAAGATTCACTCGGAATTGAAGCCGAAAAAATCCTTCTTCCTCTTCAGGATGGCGATGTACCGGATACTTATGCTAATGTTGATGATTTAGTAAGTGATTTCAATTACAAACCGGAGATGTCAGTAAGTGAAGGGGTAAGGAATTTTGTTGATTGGTATAAAATGTTCTATAAGGTTTAGTTAATTAATTTTGTTACCTCCGTTAATGAGTTAACAACAAAATCAGCCATTGTATCTGCTTCATTAATTTCATGACCTGTTTTAATTAGAACTTTATTCGATATGCCTGCATTAATAGCTGCTTGAATATCTGTTTCCTTATCCCCTATTAACCAAGATTCTTTTAGATTTATTCCATGTTTATAAGAAGCAGAGAAGATCATTCCTGGTTTTGGCTTTCTGCAGGTGCAATAATCCTCTGGTCCGTGAGGGCAGTATTCTACATCGAGTATAGAGATATTATTGTTTGAAAATTCATTTAACATCCATCTATTAAGAGTATGAAAATCTTCTTCAGAATACATACCACGAGCGATTCCTGATTGATTTGTAATGATTATAATCTCAAAATTTTTCTCCTTAAATAGGGAGCATGCTTTAAAAACATCTGAAATAAATAAGAAATCTTTTATTTTATTTAGATATCCAATTTCTTTATTAATTACTCCATCACGATCTAGAAATACAGCCTTTTTGTTCAT
>Ga0255766_10005118_pt1 | contig 10993 bp, 7 predicted proteins | sample 071ome_23_FD_179966 | JGI IMG/M metagenome (GOLD analysis project Ga0255766, IMG submission 179966) | Coastal salt marsh microbial communities from the Groves Creek Marsh, Skidaway Island, Georgia - 071403BT metaG (version 2) | ecosystem: Environmental > Aquatic > Marine > Intertidal zone > Salt... | reverse complement strand
GAGCATCGGCATCAGGGGCAATTGGTTCTCAAGTTATTCCCGCAAATACATGTGAAAACACAACCACAAGTGTTGTTGAGACAGAATTAGAAAATCTTTTGAAAAAATTTAATGATTACCAAAAAGATTTAAATAAAATAAGAACTGATATTGATAAAACAGCAGAAGTTATAAAAGGATCTGTTGGATGGTTAGTTGGCGAGATTATGAAATATATCAATAAAGTTCTCGTTGGTGATGATAGTAATCCAGGAATAATTCCAAATGCCCTCAATTCAATTTACACCGCAACTTATATTCCACTCGCAGCAACTGCAGGACCTGCTGTTGCCCATCAAACTGCCGCAAAAACAATTAAATCATTTTCACCAGGAATCCAGGCAGTAGAAGTTGCCCTGGTTTGTGTTGGTAATTTAATAGTAGAGGGACTACTTACTCTAATTAAAGATTTACTCTATGCCGCATTAGAAAATATAGAAAATTTTGTAACTTGTATTGCCGAACAATTTATTGCAACTTTACTGAATAGTATTGTTGATGCCATAGCAAATGGATTGTCTGGTGTCTTAGGAGGAATATCTGGTTTATTGGGAGGAGTCATTGATATTGTTAGTCTTGCTCTTGAGGCAATACAATTCTTTGATAGTTTATCTTCTTTTGATTGTGGTCAAAACAATAATAAATGTGATGGTGCTAAAAAATGGACTGTTGGTGCTGGTCCAAAAGATTTGAAAGAAGCAGAAGCATCTTTGAATAGTGTATTTGGATTAGTGAATGAGGGATTGGGTATTATAAATTCTGGAATTGATATTGCCCAAGGTGTTCCTGGAAATATATCAGAATTGACTGGAGGATTTGGTGATCTTATCAATATCTTTAACGGAGATGTGTTAAATTTAGAAGGATCTATTGGAGATTGTTTACCAGTATACCCAACAAGTTGTGGATCCGCTAAGATTAAAATATTTGGTGGCGGGGGAACTGGAGCAGAGGCAATTCCTATTTTTGGACCATCGGTTGCAGATACATTAATAAACGGTGTTCTTGGTCAAAACATATCAAAAACTTCCACTATTATTGGTGCAATTGTAACAAATACTGGGTCTGGATATAAATTCCCACCATTTGTTGAAATTTATGATGATTGTAATTTGGGATATGGAGCAAAAGCAACGACAGTTCTTAATCCTGATGGTGGAATTGGTGGCGTTATAATAACATCTCCTGGGGACAATTATCCAACTGATGGTACTGATACTGATACTTCTACTGCTACAGGAAATAATCCAACGGGCGTTGTTGATACTAACGTTAGTGCTGGTGGTGGGGGATACGATCCTAATGACACCGCAACAGACAATAATGGAACAGAGTATCAGTTGACAGTCAATCCAACAAATGGAAGTATCATATCTATGATCCCAATAAATATCGTTGAAGCAACAGAAATTCCTAAGATAACCATTAATACTGAAACAGGATTTGGAGCAGTTGTTAAACCAATCTTCGGATTCTTACCAGATACACCACAAACAGAAATAATACAAGTTATAGATTGTATCTCATAATATGGCACATAACGAAGCAACACAAACATCATATAAAAAAAAGACCGAACCAAGATTATTTGATAGTTACGGTCCAAAGGTTAGATTTGATGTCAATCCTGATGATATGGGATTTGATGGTGTATCAGTCTATCAGTTTTATGCCTTCACGGATGATGGAAATGTTCATTTAGAAGCATTTAATGAAACTGGCACATTTCATATGCACAATGATCGTGGAATAGAAATTGTTGCTGGCAATAAAGGTTCTGATGGAAATGTTGATATTTGTATTACTGGTTTGGGTGGAGACATATGGATTACTGCAATGCGTGATGGAGCAGTAAAAATAAAAGGAAAAACTGTAATGATAGAGGCAACCGAAGATCTTGATTTAAAAGCAAGTAGAAATGTTACCATAAGTTCTGGTCAGGGAAGAATTTTATTAAATGGAAACAAGATAGATAAAGAATGTTTTTCCGGCAATGATTCTAAAGAAAAATCATTTTTGGCAAGAGCATACAAATGGACACCAGTCGGATCCGATTTTATTACTGATGCATACGGTGGAGGTCTTTTTTCTAGTATTCTTTCAGGTATTGTTGGTTAAAAAATCATGGCAATAGGAACTATTATTTCAACATTATCCAAACTTTTGGGTGGACCACAATTTCCAGTCCCTGGAGAAAGTAAGTTTCAGTATGAAGACACTAGATATCGTGGTACTTTAACCGCAAGTGGATTATTTGTTGCCGAAACAACATCTGCTTTTTTAGAACAAACTGGACATTTTGGTGATGTTTATTTTCTACCAAATCCTCTGAATTTAAAGAGTGCCAAACCACCATTTCTTATAGGAACACCAGCATCTTTTATTACAACATGGGGTGGGATATTTACTACCGAAGTTTCTTCTTTAAAGGGTGTTAATGCTCTAACTGGAACTAATACTCTTACTGGAACGAACTTTCTGAATGGAACGACAAATCTGACTGGAGCAGTTCAAGTTAATGGAAAAAATCTAGAAGTAGAACTTGCGCTAGGAAAATCACTACCAACACCTTCTGACGAACAATTAAAAGAAAATATCAGCACCATTGAAAATTCTATAGATAAAGTAAGCGCACTACGAGGTGTTGATTTTAATTTTAAAAAAGATGGTAAGAAACAAATAGGTGTTATCGCACAAGAAGTTGAAAAAATTCTTCCAGAACTTGTAGAAACAATGCCCGATGGATACAAAGGTGTTCATTATGGAAACATCGTCGGTCTCTTGATTGAGGCAATTAAAGAACAGCAAAAAGAAATTAATGAATTGAAGGAGAAGATTAATGCCTGAATATAAGAATTTATTTAATATTTTAACAGGAGCACAGTCAGCAGCAGATACTGCCATTGGTATTGCCTCAGAAACTATTCCAGAAACTCAAACGGAAATAGACTTGATGACTGAATATTGTGTGAATGCCGACAAAAAAATACTTCCTATTATTACCGAGATTAAGAATTTACAAAACCAAATAATTGTTCTAAGCAATCAAGCATTTGCAGTTGGATGCGGCACAACTACTGATGCAACAACATTAAATGAAGATGTAGTTTTAAACTATAAGCAAAATCTTAATGATAAAAATTATACCGGAACAGATCCTTTTGGGGGTCAATCGGGACCAGAAATAAGTAGTTCTAATATTGGTATCGGAACACTAACAGTATACAGTGCAAATGGAGGGTCTGGTATTGGAACATTATATGCTGATATAGGTAGTTGTTATTCTCCTGGTATTGGTAGTTGTCTTGTTGATTCTGATTGTACTGGATATGCAACTTCTATTGCGAATTTAAATAATCAAATAACGACGTTAAGAAATCAATTACCATCATTAATATCTGATACTAATGCATTAAAGGAAGAAAGAAAGCAATTAGAAATACAAAGATATGGTGATCTCTTTATTATCGGTCAATTGGGTGAGAGAAAAACTAACATTGATACTGCCAAGACTACAATTCAAGATTCCTGACCAGTTTCCTGACTGGCACAGTTGACACCCCCGTCCAGATGCCCTATAATACTAAGGTAATCAACGGAACACCCCATGGGCACCGCACAAGAATCTGTTCTCGGCATCGTTATTGACGTTTGCACTCGCTCCTTCCTTCTGCTCAGCGATGAGGGTAATGAAAAGATGGTTCAGTGTGATACCGTCCAAGAGTTTATGAATGTCCTTGAAGTTGTGACTGCTAACCTTGATGAAGACCAGATTGAGTATGCTGACCTTGCTATTCAGGGAGAAGAGTATTGATGGAAGTATTTACTGTTAAGGAATGGGAAGAGAACTTTGATTCTCTTCTCGAAAGGGTAGAAAATGGAGAGCACATAGGTATTATGGGAGATGATGGTAAGGCAGCAGTTATGATGCCCATAGATGATGAACTTTACCGAATATACACTGAGAACAATAACGAAGCTCAGTAGTTCATCATCTGGAAGTGAGACTTGGTAGTCAGAGTCGTCTTATAAACGATTTGCGCCAGATTAGCGCCTTTGAGGTGGTTCGAATCCACCCACTTCTATTAACTCATAATTTTTCTAAATAGTTATGAGTTATTACAATCGAATATGCCTAGAAAAAGAAAAACATCTGCCGATTGTGATATAATCAAAGAATATCAACGCAATTGGTTAAGAGAAAAACTTAAGAATGACCCTGAATACAAGGCGAGACATTATGCTAATAGGCATAAAAGACACGATGAAAACAAGAGATTACTCACAGAAGTAAAAGAAAATGCATCGTGTGCTGCTTGTGGCGAATTTCATCCAGCATCTTGTATGGATCATCATCATTTAGATCCAAGTGTAAAAGAAAAACAAATTTCTTCTATGCTTTCGGGAAATTCTTGGAAAAAGATTGAAGAAGAGATGAGTAAGTGTGTGCTACTATGCTCAAACTGTCATCGCAAAATCCACAACAATCTATTGACGCTCCTTTAGCTCTCTGGTGAAAGCACTCTGCTCATAACAGAAGAAAGGTCAGTTCGATCCTGACAAGGAGCACCTACAATTTGGGAGCGTGGCGGAATCGGTAGACGCACCTGACTTAAAATCAGTTGGGCATTGTGCCCGTGGGAGTTCAAGTCTCCCCGTTCCTATAAAAATAAATAAGACAAAAAGCATCCGATATGTCTTATAAGATTGACACTGCATACTGCTGGTATTTGGACCACAGTATGATAGTCAAGATGTATTTTATCAATCAGGTTCCATTCACCTTTGATGAACTGCCTGATGGACACTTGGAAGATGAAGAATTAGTAGAACTCGCAAATAAAGAAACAGCATTTGAACCAGAAGACTTGTACAAGAGTTCTTTTTATCTTATAGATGAGGAGGTGCATCCTTGTTTATTTCCAGTTGAGTTAGAGAACCCTGAAGATATGCCAGATGATGAAGTCTATTACTATGATGAGGAGGATTTGATGGGATAAATAAAAGATAGAAATATCCCAAAAGTTATAATACAATGCCTCTGAATAAGTTAGACAACTTTTTAAAGAACACTGAAGGTCGTATTTTATATGTTAGTCCTGCAGATATTGATGCAACAGATAGTATTCTGAATACTGGTAACTCTCTTGCCAGACCTTTTAAGACTATTCAGAGAGCACTTCTTGAGGCAGCAAGATTCTCTTATGTGAAGGGAAGAAGCAACGATATTACAGAAAAAACCACCATCCTTTTGATGCCTGGTGAGCACGAGGTTGATAATAGACCTGGATGGGTAATGTTTGATGATGGTGGAACTCTTAAAATTAAGAGACCAGACTCTGGTGGTGGTGGAGCAGAATTAGTTCCTGCCGATTTTGCATTAACACTAGAATCTAACTTTGACTTAACACAATCCGATAACCATCTTTATAGATTTAATAGTGTTAATGGTGGTGTTATTGTCCCTAGAGGAACATCACTTGTCGGTCTTGACTTAAGAAAGACCAAAATTCGTCCTAAGTATGTTCCAAATCCAACAGATTCTAGTGTAAATTCCACTGCAATCTTCAGAATCACTGGTGCCTGTTACTTCTGGCAGTTCTGTATCTTTGATGCCGATGAGTTTGGAACTGTATACACAAGTCCAAACAACTTCGGACTGACTAATCAGGCAACGCCAACATTCTCACACCACAAAGTTACCGCATTTGAGTATGCCGATGGTGTAAATGAAGTTCAGTCATATAGATTGACTGACCTTGATATGTATTATGCGAAGTTGTCGAACGCATATGGAACTGGTTCTGATAGGGATATTGATGATAAGTTCCCTGCAGAACCAGAAGGATTTAATACACAAAGACCAGAATATGAGATTGTTGGTGCATTTGCCGACGATCCTCTACAGATTACAAGAATTGAAGCTGGTCAAGGTGGTGTTGTAACAAATAGAGTAACAGTAACAACTAAAAATCCACACGGACTTTCTGAAGGAACACCAATTCGTATCAGTGGTGTTGGTGATGTTTATTATAATATTACAACTAAGGTAGCAGAAATTGATGCTGATAATCCTAGTATTTTCTATTACAATATTTTAGATACAAATAATGGTCTGATTAGCACCAGTCAATCAACTTTGATTAATGGTGATGAATTTGTAACCGTAGAAACTGATACTGTATCTGGTGCATCTCCTTACATCTTTAATATCTCTATGCGTTCTGTATGGGGTATGAGTGGTATGCACGCGGATGGAAGCAAGGCAACTGGTTTCCGTTCTATGGTTGTTGCTCAATTCACTGGCGTATCGCTGCAGAAAGATGACAGAGCATTTGTAAAATATAATCCAGAAACTCGTGATTATAGTGATAATATTGCCATTACATTAAAAACAGGAACAAAATTATCACAAGAATCATCATCTACGGGAACTGTCTATCACTTAGATTCTGAAGCCATTTATAGAAATGGATGGGAATCTACACACATTAAGACAACAAATGATGCATTCATTCAGATTGTATCTGTTTTTGCCATTGGATTTAATAAGCACTTTGAATGTCAAAGTGGTGGTGATGCTTCTATCACCAACTCCAACTCCAACTTCGGTCAAATTTCATTATCAGCAGATGGATTTAAAAAGACTGCTTTTGATAAAGATGATAAGGCATTTATCACTCATGTCATTCCACCTAGAGCAATCACTCCAGAAGAACAAAAAATTGACTGGTTTACGATTGATAAAACAAAAACTCAAAGTGTTGCTGATAATGCTAAATTGTATATCTTTGGATTTGATTCGGAAGATACTGCCCCACCATCTCTTACACAAGGATATAGAGTTGGTGCTAAGGTAAATGATAAACTGTTCCTGGAAATCGGAGAAACAGAATATTCGGCAAACATTTTGATGACCGATGGTCTGACAAGTTCTGTAAAAGAATATTCTGTAGGTGCTCCATCTTTAAATACCTTTACTCTTTCTTCTGGAACACATTCCATTTCAACAGGCGAAAAGGTTATCATTATCAGTGATGATGGTGATCTGCCAGAAAACTTAAGAACAAATACTGTTTATTATGCCATTGCCCCATCAAATACCACACTCAAACTGGCAGCATCCATAAACGATGCTGAAATTGATGATCCAATTACAGTAAATGGTGGAACAAATCTTACAATTTTAAGTAGAGTATCGGATAAAAATTCTGGTGATCTTGGACATCCTGTTCAATGGGACTCTGTAAATGAGCAGTGGTATGTTACTACAAATTCAAATAGTGAAATCTACCAGAATCTTGGGTCAGCAGCAGCAGAAACAGAACCAACATATTTGAAGAGAATTGAGGATTCTAGAAGCCTTGATGAAAAAATCTATAAGGTAAGAATTGTAGTTCCTAAGGAGTTTGTTAATTCTAAGACACCGGAAAATGGATTTATTATTCAAGAATCAAGCAGCACGGGTGTTAGAGGTGTAAATGATACTGATTTTACATTAACTGGAATCGGAACTGCTGATTATGACTACAATAGAAACCCAAGATTTATTAGCGATTGTTCTAGAGTTCTTGACACGGTTACTGTAATATCAGAACAACCACATAATCTTGATGTTGGTGATTCTATTCTTGTTAAGAACGTAACAGATAGCACCATTAATACTGGAATAGGAACATTTGATAAAGGATATAACGGAACATTTAATGTTGCGTCTATCGTCGATGATATGACCTTCACCTATTCATTAGATGTTGATGGAGATGGTGCGTATCAAACACCTGGAACATTCTCAAATAATACTGGAATTAGAACAGATACGCTTCCAAGATTTGAGAGAAATGACCTCAAGTCAAACTTCTTTATCTACAGAAACGAAATTATTCAAGAGTATGAGCAGGGAAGTAGAGATGGAATTTATCATGCATATATTTGTAATGCTGACAATGCTGTTTCAGGGGAATTTGCAAACTTAAAGTATGGGCAGAATGTCGTTGACTTGTATCCACAACTTGATAGAGATAATATTGATGATAGTCCTCTTGCGGCAAGAACATATGCGAAAATTTCTCCTCTTGGTGAAGTTGTTACTAATGACCTCAAGAAGAGTATTACCAGAGAAACAGTTGATAAACTAACAACAAAATTGGGTTTAGGTCTTTCAATCGTCTCAATTGCCGATACTACAACAACCACACCCGACATTACATTTGAAAGAAGACATGGATTACATGGTATTGTCGCTGGAACATTAGTAGCGGGAAGTGCAAATGATCATACGCCAGGAACATATCATAACGTAAAACTTTATAATGAAAATACTTTAACAAATTGGGACGGTGCTACCGCAAGAGTTGTAGTTAATGGATCTGGTGTGGTTACCAGTTTTGAAATAGTTTCGCAGGGTTCTGCATATGTTAATGGAGAACAACTTTATTTTGATACTGGTGTTATTGGTGGTTCTACCGATGCAGGCATTTCTGTAGCAACATCTGGAATTTCTAATTGTGTTGGAGATGTAGTACAATTTACTGGTGCTGGAAAAGCACCAGACACCTATCATCGTATTACTTCTGTTAATTCAGTATCTCAGATTTCTATTGCCAGAACAACTGGTGATTCAGCAATCACAACAAATCATTATGCCTTATTAGTTGGTCCAGCACTTACATTTACCTCATCATCTTCTGGAGGAACAACAACAGTCACCTCAACCGCACATAGTTTGAGTAAGGGTAATAGAATTAGAATTATTGATTCTAGTAATAATAATCAAGGAGACTTTATTGTTGATGCGGTATCAGGACCAAACACATTCATAATTACCTCAGATTTAAGTATAACTTCTGGTTTCATATTACCACATGGTTATTCTTCTAATGAAGAGCAATCTAATGCTGGAGTAGAAAATCTTGGCGCAAGAGCAGTTTCATTCTATGATAATGAAACTCTCACGCTAGGACAGGCAATCACTGATGAGTCTCAGTTTATTGTAAGTGTTCCTAATTCTGGTATAGGAACAATGACAAGATTCCCACTTGGATCTTATATCCAAGTTGGTAGTGAAATAATGAGAGTTGCCGACTCTTCATTACTTGGCGCATTCAATAATCAAATTAAGGTTATTCGTGGTGCTCTATCCACAAGAGTTTCATCTCATGATAATGGTTCTGTTATTAAAAAAATTAATCCAGTATCTGTTGAATTCCGTAGACCATCTATTATCCGTGCTTCTGGTCATACATTTGAATATCTTGGATATGGTCCTGGTAACTATTCAACAGGTCTTCCACAGGTTCAGGTTAAATCTCTTCCAGAAAGAGAGGAGTTCCTTGTTCAGTCTCAAGAGAGATCTGCTGGTATTGTAGTATACACTGGAATGAACAACAGAGGTGACTTCTATGTTGGAAATCAGAAGAAGTCTGCCTCAACAGGAGAAGAGACCACGTTTGATACTCCAATTCCAACGATTACTGGTGAAGATCCAGCAAGATTGAGTGCTGTATTTGATGAAGTTACTGTCAAAGAAAGAATTGTTGTTGAAGGTGGAGATTCTGGTCTGATTCTTTCGCAGTTTGATGGTCCTGTTACATTTAATGGTGAAGTAAGAAACACCAATAGAGTCAAGATTACTGACGAAAGAAACTCCACAAGCCCAACAACAGGAGCACTTGTAGTTACTGGTGGTGTTGGTGTTGGTAAAACCCTCAGCGTTGGTGGTGATGCAGATATTGATGGATCACTCACGGTTACTGATGGTTCTACAATTGATAACATTCAAATTGGAGTCACTGGTGATAATGAGATTGATACATCTACTGGCAATCTAACCATTGACTCTGCTGGTGGACTCACAACAATTGACGACAATTTAACAGTCGCTGGTGCTATTGATGCTAATAGTGACCTAGATGTAGATGGACTCACAAATCTAGATACCACCAATGTAGACGGCACTCTGACTGTCACTGGTAGAGCAGATATTGATAATGTAAGAATTAATGGTAATACTGTTACTACAACTTCTGGCAATCTTGTTCTTGATGCTGCATCCAATTTAATTGATGTTAATGCTAATGTTGATATTTCTGGAATTACAACATTCACCAATATCACTCAGAACATACTTGGAAATGTAAACACTGGTTCTGTTCAACTTGAAGGTGGTGCTGGTATTACTAAAAACTTGAGTGTTGGTGGTGATATTAATGTTAGTGGAGGCATTGACGTTGATGGACTTACAAATCTAGATAACACCAATGTAGTCGGTATTTTGACTGTCACTGGTGAAGCAAAGATTGATGAGATAAGAATCAATCGTGATACGATTTCCAATACCGTATCAAATCAACCAGTTATTATTCAAGCAAATGGAACTGGTAAAATTGAATTGAAAGATTCTGCTGTTACAATTAACGCTTCTGCCAATTCTACAAGCACCTCTACAGGAGCACTTGTAGTTACTGGTGGTATTGGTGTTGGTAGTGATATTAATGTTGGTGGAGATATGTTCTTCCCTGATGACAAGATATTATACTTTGGTAATAATGATGATTTCTCAATTTCACATATCGCAGACTTCTCTTCTCAATTAGATGGTGCAGGAAATCCAATTACACCATCTTCGGCAACTGTAATCGAAGATGCTGGTCCTGGTCCAATCGTATTCAAATCAAATGGTGGAGGTGGAGAAGGATCATTCCAATTCTTTGACGGTCCTTGGAATCCAAAACTAAAAGTATTTTCGGGTGATGACAACGGTGTAACACTTTATTATGGTAATGAAGGAGAAAAACTGAAAACAATATCTGGCGGTGTCGAGGTTACTGGAGAACTTCAGGTCACCGATGACATCACTGCATTCTGGACTTCTGATGAAAGACTGAAAGATAACATTACTCCTATTGAAAATTCTATTGCTAAGATTCTCTCAATCAGTGGTAACACATTTGAT
>Ga0255766_10005114_pt1 | contig 10999 bp, 17 predicted proteins | sample 071ome_23_FD_179966 | JGI IMG/M metagenome (GOLD analysis project Ga0255766, IMG submission 179966) | Coastal salt marsh microbial communities from the Groves Creek Marsh, Skidaway Island, Georgia - 071403BT metaG (version 2) | ecosystem: Environmental > Aquatic > Marine > Intertidal zone >... | reverse complement strand
GCATCAGCAAAATAGAAAACACCATTTCCATATGTAGTCAGAACTTGATTGTTTGCACCATCAGAAATTCCTAAATCAGTTAATTGCAAACTCTGAATACGAAATCCGGGTTGAAACAAATCAACAGCAATGGTGTCATCTACGGCAAGATTGTTTATGAAGGTGATTGTTTTTGTGGTATAGTTGATTGTGTAATCAGTTTCTGTGAGACGTATTCCGTTTACATATACATTCATGCGTACAGAAGCATCTACTGTGCTTGTAGTTAACACAACATTGTTTTGTCCAGCACTTGCAACAAATGTTTCTCTTAGATAACTGGATTGAGAAAGATTTGTAACACCTACAGTTCCAATTAAATCAATTAAGTCTCCACTTTCAGGTGCAACTACAAATGTGATGTACTGACCGGAAGACGCAATGTTATAGTCAATGCCTTCTGCAAGTTTCAAACCATTTTGAAAAACACTGATATGATTGTCGTGATAACTTACACCAAAAATACGTTTAACCCCATCACCCGTGTATGTCTTACGATCTGAAATCGTTTCTAGAATATCGTAATCTTTTGGTGATGGTGCTCCGATGAATGGCATTAAGCATTTCCTATTCTAACAAATTGAATATAACTTCTAGGTTCATTTGTGTTAGTTGATACAGAAAAATTGGTTGCTGTTGTAGAACAGGTAAACAGAATTCGTGTGTTGATATTTGAGACAGGCAAAAACTTCATACTGCTCATCTTTGTGTAGGTTGTACTGGTAATCCACATATAATTAATTCTATCAAATAAAAATCTATTGCTTGTATTAGGGTCGTTTTGAGTTATATCTGTAGGTATAGTCCCATCAGTAGTATATAAACCCATAACAAGTATACCTCTATCATCTCCAGCAGAACTTCTAGAAAATTGATATTCATAGTGCATTAAATAAATACCAGTTTTATTGAAGTAAAAATATTTGTCTGTAGAATTATATTGGACAGAACCTCCTTTTGGAAACATAAAAAAATCATTACTACTGTATTCAGCAAATTCCATAGTTCCGCCTGAAGTGTTAGGAGAACTAGTAATTGTAAACATAGAAAAATCACCATTAATGAAACCAAGTGAATCTCCTGATGATACAACTCCATTTTCTTTCTTAATTACTTCAGTTCCATCAATAGTTAAACTTGCATTAGGCATGTCATCCTGTTAGGTTTAGAGTGCCGTTTTCACCAATCACAAGATTAGCAGTTACACTAAGATTGCCAACTACGTTCAAAGCACCTTCCACATTGATGTTTGGAATGGTCACGGGACCACTGAGAATGGCAGAATAGGAAGCGGGTATTTCAACATCGTCTGAAAAAGTTTTGGTGTTGATACCAACGATCACAGATTTTTGTTTAGCGTTACTTCTTGATGGCATGTGGGGTATTGAATAAGTTATTATATAATTTTATTATATTATTTATCTAACAAGAATTATTCAAAATCATAATTAAATTTCTTGAAAATATATTCATCAGTCTTTAAAACATAATCAATCATTGATTGGTCATAATATAATCTATAGTCTAAATGGTCTGATTTGTTATAGTTAACTGCTGAATAATCAATTTCAAATCCAAAAAGTTTTTTTACATCTTCATCTACACTTTCTATTTTAATAACATCGTCTAATAAATAATCATCATTTATTTTATTTAAATATTCAAATTGGAAATGCTGATACATTTTTATGTATCTCCATGTGGACAATCCTATTCCTTTATCTAAATAAGATTCTTTTATTTCAGGCAATTTTATATCGTCTGAAAATCTTATTGGGTCTTTTAAATAAACAAATTTTTCAGTATTGATTAGTTGAAACCATTCTCTAAAATTTTCTATGTTATTTGGGTCTTCAAAAACTCTTCTAGCGATTGAAGAATCTTTGTTCATCATATCTTGTATAGCTGGAAGAAATATTTCACGTTTTTCATATTTCATGTAATGTTTGTAACACTTCATGGCATAACTCCAAATAGAAACATAAAACGAAAATGGATTTCTGATGTTTCCTATCATTTTGTATTTTGTTTTGTATTCTATAGCTGGACTATAATGTCTGAGATTATCAGTATCAAAAATTTGAGACTTATCTTTATACTGAGCATGTAGTGCTGTCTCAATAAATGTACCACCGCATTTTGGTAGATGTACAAATAATGTATTTAAATCTTCAAGAATAACCATGTTAATTACAATTAATATTAAATGAAATTAAAATATTATCTCTATTACTTGTATTGGTTAACATGTATGTTTCAAGCCAACCAGGAAATAGAAAAATAAAACCAGAAGAAGGAAAAAACCCTTTGTTAGTTGAATCTGTTATTATTTGTGTGTATGGATTTGCCATAGAAGCTCTTGTTCTAGGGTCAATAAAACCAATACCATCTTTATTCAATTCCTTGTCTACAAAAAATATTCCAGAAAGAGTATTGTATGCATTATGGTGTACATGTATAGTTGTTCCTTTTGGACTCACAGTGAGCCATAGCGCACTAATTTCATAATTAAAATTAGAATTTATGTGATTCTTACAAAAACCCATCATAGTTTTTGTCAAAGAATCAAAAATATCTTCAGTTTGATAGTTAGCTTCTGATTGCCACGTTCCAACATTAGAAATATCTACAGACTTTTTATTTTGAGACTCTTCTATGATGTATTGTTTATATGTGTTTAATAAAAAAGGATCGTTTATTTCAAATTTCCAAATGGGAGTTGGCCATAAACTATCTATTGTAGGAGAATCATATTTTAAATATTCTTCTGCTTTTAATTCATTCGCATAAGAATATCTTTTTTTTAAATCTTTTTTCTTATCCATATTAATTCCAAAATTCAATGTTATTATATTTTTCAATTACATAATCACTTAAAAATTCCTTATAATCATATTCATTTTTAGATAATGACTTACGAACAGTGTGTAGGTCGGGTATACCAAAAACCTCATCATCCTCTTTATATCCATGTGTGATGTTATCAAAATCATGTTCATATTTTGATAAATTTAAAAAATCATATATGTTATTAATTATTAATTTTGGATTTTCAGCGAGGTCATTATAATCTACTATATGAATTAAATTTTCATTATCATTAATATATGGTTGTGCTAATGAATATAAACATCTTTCAACCACACCAAACTTACTCATCAAATAATCACATCTATTATCATCTGTTATAGGTATTTTGTTTAAATATAATTCTATATCTACAAAAGATTTTTTATTCGGAGTTTGATGTATAATTTTAATAAATGATGCCAGTATTTCAAGCACAGGTCTTACTGTACATATAATCTTAACATCAGATGTTATGTATTTTTTTATGTAATCAATATGTCTTGCCCAACCTCTATTTTTATCTATAATTATTTTTTTATCAACATCAGCATACCAAGCATGTGGCAAGTTTGTTAATAATTCATTTTCAAAATTTATTTTTTTATTAGCTAGATAAGATGTATTGGTTTTAAATTGCTGAAGATTTGTTTGTATTAAATCAACTAAAGGGGAAATCGGACCCACAAATACTTGTGGGTTTTGATTTAAAATAGCACCCAATAATGTTGTTCCTGTTCTTGGCAATCCACTAAGAAAATAATATATTTTTTTCATAATAATGTATATTAATTATCCATGTGCGGCGGCTGAAAGCACTCCAGGGCCTGGCACATCTATACCTTGTTGAATGTGATATGCTAGCCAGGGCTCTGTATTAACTAGATTCCCAAATACTTGTGCTGTACTTTGAGTATCTATAGTGGTATATTCCATTGTATTTCTTCCATTATAAGTGCCATTATATCCACCTGCAAGAACGGCTCTATTGCCAGTACCACTTGATGTTGAAGAAAGACCAGAACCTCGACCTACTGACATATTACCGAAAGATGCTGCATTTCCTGGTGTTCCTATTGTAATATATTCCATGTACGTTGTACTATAACCATTGGTACCGTTATTGGTTGGATTACCATTCCCCGAAGCCGCTCCTCCCGCAAAAATTCCTCTTGAAAAATTAGAAGTTCCTGAATTACCACCAATGACATTTACCAAATTTCCAAAATTTACACCATTACCTGGAGTTGATATTGTGATATATTCAATAGTATTGTTGTCATAGCCAGAATATGGCTCACGGAAATAACCGCCGTTACCTCCTGACATTACACCAAGAGACATATCCGTTACAGTACCGGCTCGATTTTCATATAACGTGTTTCCAAAATTTACTGCATTTCCTAGTGTTCCTATTGAAATATAATCTAAATATCCAAATAAAGAGCCAGCAACGTTTATCCTGCCACGGTTAAATATTCCTCTAGAGCTATCTGTAATTTCTCCATTAAAAGGCCTGGCCCCATTACCAACTAAATTACCAAAAGCCTGTGCAGTACCCGGTGTGCTTATTGTTATGTATTGCATCAGGTTGGAAAACTCTAGGCTATTACTATAGTTAGTATTATTAATAACACCAGTAGGGTTTGAATAATTATATGCATACTCTCCTCCGGCAAAAACGGCTCTGCTAAAATCAGTAGTTCCTCCCATATTTGTCCATTGTCCTGTATTCACGTAACTACTAGCGAGTCTTTCTGGTGTATCTGGAATAAGATACAAATCACCAAACTTAACTGCATTTGATGGGGTATCAATTGTAATGTATTGAGAAATTGAATACATATCTTTAGATTCGGTATAACCAGACCAATTCATACCACCGCCAGCAAATATACCTCTAGCCAAATAATATTTATTTTTGAATGTAGATAGATATTCTGCAGGAGAGTTTATAACAAACTTACCATCTTTATTTTCAATTGTGATGACTGCTTTATCTGAACCCGTTGCTCTAAAATTTGTTATCTTACCAGTAGTTCCTAAATCTAATTCAACATCACCATTATTAATTTCTATACTATCTGTAAATCTTGCTAAGTTTTGAACTTTTGACATTTTTTTTCCTTGAAAAATTATGATTCTAATTCATCATATAAAGATTCAACAAAAGCTAGTAATGTTTGCTCTGTATGCGGAATGCCAGTTTTTATTTTAAGTTGAACCGCTTTTCTTTTTTCTGATTTTTTTGGTTCATTAGTTAGACCATCTCTTAATTCTTTTTTTTCTTCCTTTGTATAATCTCTCTGTTTAATAGGAGTGATAGCATGTAGAGAAAGCGCACGGTTTACTAAATCCTGTTTACTTAATACAACTACAGAATCTGGAATATAATAGTCTCTTTCTCCTTCATTTGGACTCCAACCTACATGTGTTTTATTGGCATCATTATAAAATAAGGTTAGACGTTTTTCGACCCAGCCAGGAACGCTTTTATGTCCTAAAACATCTATGTTTAACATGTATTCGTAAATCATTATTCCTCTAAAAGATTTTGTTTATTACTTTCTAATAATTTATTTTCTGTGTTTTTATAGCCATGATGTTCTAAATAAAGTTCCAAATCTGGATGGTCATGAGTAAGCAAAGTAGCTTTTTCTTTTATTATATTTTTAATTCCTATTCTGTTCATAGTCTTTTTATGTGAACCCCTAAACAATTCAACCATTCTATCAAGAAAATTATAAAAATGGTCAACAGCAGGTGCTTTGCCAGAATCTAAAATTTCAGTAACTTCTTGATGATATTTTCTCGCAAGTCTTTCTCCCGACATTGGATGAATTCCATTTGATTCAAAGTATTCAGAAGTTGCTCTATCTATACTCCCTTGTTCCATCAATCTGCGAATTGCTAATCTAAAAGCCATTCTGATATGATTCTCTTCTTCCAATTTCAAAAAATCTGCTTCATCCCAACTATCATCAATTCCATATGTTTCAGCTATTTCATTGTATGCTTGTTGATACATTGTGATTTCACGCATTGTATGTTCAATAGCTGTCTGTGATTCAATCATACCCAAACGTATTCGTTCAATTTTCAATAATGATTCTTCATCTGTTTCATTCTCTAGTTTTTTTAATTTTATTTTATTCCTCTTCATTCTATAATATGCAGATTGCAATGCACTTTTTTTGGCATCAAGTTGTGCTGCACATTGTTTCATATAATGATATGGACCATCACCAAGCATGGTCAATGTCATTAACTGTGCAGTGTATTGGGAATTTGTTCTCCCAAATATTTTTTTAGCATGATTTAATTCAGGAACGGCGTCTGTCAATGCAGTAATTTTTTCTTCAATATTCAATAATTCAAATTTTTCATCATTTTTAATTGCTATTTCTTTATAATCTTCTTGCATATATTTATCTTTCTGGCCAATTATCAAAAATTAAAGTTCCTGTTTCGGAAAGTGTAGGTGATGGCACATTATTTGCAGAGATGTCCTGTGGTAGATCTCGGAGTGCATTTCTGTATGTAATTAATTCTGTGCTATCAATGTTGCGTTCAGTGTTGCGCTGAATTTCCCAATCTGTTTGTTGCAGTAAGCGGTCTCTTTCAATACGTAGCAATCGTAGTGGTTCGGCTGCTTCTAGTTCGGCAATTTTTGCTTGGATTTGTTCTTCGGATGGTTTAGGTCGTTCATCATACCACAATGTTTTTTTACCTTTTTGTGTAAAAGAATATGTAGGGTCTATGGCATAAATTGCTTCAAAAATTCCTATCATACGATTTCCATTAATGTTAGTTGATCACTCATTTTATCTGTTGCGTCTACATCCAATCCAATATACACCGTAGTTGCTCCTCTTGCTTTTATATAAACTGTGTATGTTAATGTTGTTTGTGAAGAAACATTCGGTTGGTCTAAAAACATAAGTGATATTGTTTGTACAACATTACCACCAATATTAATAAAGCCTCTATTATAATTACTTAAATTAGTAGTGTTGTTTCTATATAAAGTATACAGGCCTTCACCACCATACCCCCAAAAATTACCCATAAAAAATATTTTAGAATTATTTACTGTTGTTGTAATTTGAATTTCATGACCTGTGGGTTGCCAATCTCCCGTTTGTGCTGTAGTAGTTCTATCTTCTATTAATTGTTGCTTAACTTGTACAATATGCCCAGCAGGAAACACAACATTTCCGCCTATCAACGGCTCATCGTTACCTGTCTGCGTTACTACTGTTTTTCCGTTGAGAATGATGTTTGCCATTATGTATTTTACCTAAAAAAACATAAAACTAATTTGAGTAAATATTGTTTGATTGTCTAAACTGAATGTTGCCATAGTTTTTTTATCCTATTAAACATCCATTAAAATTTGCATAGTTACCACCATAGGCGGCAGTACTATGACAATATGAATCTACATAATCTCCAGCGTTTAATTGATAAACAATCGAAATTGTAACTGTTTGATAATCTGTGCCGGAATAACTTTCAGTATGTGTCCCCAGAATACCCTCGCCATTTTTTCTTAGTCTATGAAACACTCTACTATTAGGATTAGATAATATCTGTGAAGAAAAAAAGTATAATCCATCCACAGGAGCAGTAAAAGTAGTACCGTTGGAAAAATGATTACCAATATTAAAATGTATTTCATTCCAGGTCATAACGCTAGCTGCAGCAAAGGCACTAGCAGCCGTTGTATTTCTTGCATAAAATGCTGGCCTATTAGGATTCTGCACATAACCACCTTCCGTAATTCCCCACAACTTAGTTGCACCATTATAGATTGCTAGTTGCCCTGAGTTAGCATTATCGCTAGTAGAATAATTTGCACCAACTATAGGAGCATCAACACCTTTTACCGTAAATGAATGGTTTGTTGTGTTGAAATTTAGAATACCATTATTCATCACCGGTGCATCATTTCCACTCTGAGTAAATATTGTTTGATTGCCTAAACTGAGTGTTGCCATTACGCTGTTATCTCCATGACAATTAAGTGATGAGTTCCATCATGTTGTAAATTTACTGTACCTGTACCACTATACTTGGTTATTACAACAGATAATATCATTGAACTTGTTTGTCCTGCTATAAAATCGTAAGATGTAGATACCGGTTGATATTGTTGTGTACCTGTGCCACCTGTGTACACAAACATATTAGCATTTTTATTTCCACCACTTGTTAGTAATTGAATACTATCTTTTGCAAAGTATACTTCAAAACCTTGATTTGTAGCATTGCTATGTTCAATCATTCCATTAAACATTAGCAATATTTTAGATGTTGAAAAATAAGGTGTGATACTTAAACTATTTGTTGTATAACCAGTGGCAAAAGTAGTTGCGGTAATTGGAGTAGATTGAATATCGGCATCATCTCCGGTATTACCAATTGTTTTTAAATCTGTACGCACTTGTAACACTGTACCGCTCGGAACCCCAGTACCAAACTCTGGCTTATTGTTTTCACTCTGAGTAAATAGTTCGTAACTGTTGAGTTTGAGTGTTGCCATTATGCTGCTATCTCCCATACGGTTATAGAATTGCTAGAACCACCACCACCATCACCATATCCAAAGGCTGTACTAGCACCGCCTGTTTCTTGTACATCCAAAAAATATATTATGTTAGTTTCTTTTGCAACATTAGGACTATCTAATACCATAAAACTGTGCTGTTGAAATTCTCTTTCTGGTGAATTCTTATAAAATGCATATTTATGTTCATCAATATTAACGGTGGTAGAAGAAATAGTTCTTCTAAGATAACAATCTGCTCTCATGGTACTATCACCATTATATGCATCCAAATTTGTCATTATAAAAAAATTGCTATTATCTAACTTTGCCGTAACAGTAACACTTAATATAGTTCTTGTGTCATTAGAAAAGGTTTCGATTGAACTTAGTGCTGTACCAATTTTACCAGGTCTTCTGTATTGAGTGATATTAACTACACCACCAATAGGAACCCCAGCACCAAACTCTGGTCTATTCGTACCCACTTGTGTTAATACTGTCTGCCCATTGAGTGTTAAATTACCCATTCGTTATCCAATGATGTTGAGTTGTCCGTTAGCACCAATTTCTATATCTCCAGTTATATTTATTTCTGATACTACATTTAGATTGCCATTTACAGTGAGATTAGGAACAGTCACAGGTCCAATCATTAATTGTGAATAACCTGTCTCTGCAACTACATCTTTGTCCACAACAATCTCATTGCTTGGACGCATTCCTTCACTGTCAAAACCTTTGATGATTGATAAGTTTCCCATGTTTACTCCGGTTTAACTGGCCATTCTACGTTGATTAGCGTACCATTTTCATCTATTGCAACATTTGCAGAATTTTCTGGCAAGTCTCTCAGTGCTTGACGATATGCTGTTTGTTCTGTTGTCAATGGTGTTCCATCCAATGCACGGCTTGTCCACCAATCTACTTCTGTGAGTTTGCGGTCTCTTTCAATACGTAGCAATCGTAGTGGTTCGGCTACTTCTAGTTCGGCAATTTTTGCTTGGATTTCTTCTTCGGTAGGTTGAGTTTGCTTGGTATCTAACCACTCTAGGTTATCACCACGTAATACCCATTCAGCACCGGGGTGTAGGGATAGTAGAGCGTCTGCTTTAGTAATCATCCTGCAATCTCCATTAGTAACATATGTTCACCTTCATTACTATCAGATCCCCACTGAATTGTACCAGAACCCCAAACCATTTTAATTCTTACTGTATAGGTAAGCGATGATGTGGATGCTGGAGAATCAAGCAACACAATTGTTCCAGGCATTTGCACAGAAGCACCACCAGCCGTTGCATAATTTCTTATGACAAAATCATTTGGTGCAATGTTTGTGTTGTCACGATAAATAGTTGCCACCGCACCAGTTCCGCCATTTTGTGGCCAAAACAAAGTGTTTGCAGCAATAATAAGAATTTTGCTTGAAGAACTTGATGGTGTTATTGATGCAGATGAGTTAGTTTGCACATAACTTGAAGAAGTTGTATATGTTTCAGTGCTATTCCATGTGTTAATTATCTGCAAAACATGCCCAGCAGGAAACTTTACACCATTCCCAATTGTAACCCCACTTGGTATGCTTGCTACTCCATTTGTTTCTGTGAAAACAGTTGTGTTATTCAGTTTAAGTGTTGCCATTATTCTGGTTTCTCCGGCCAAGTAACATTTGTCAAGTTACCATATTCATCTAATTCTGGTGTTGCGGTGTTCGGCAAGTCTCTCAATGCTTGTCTGTATGCTGCCCACTCTGCATCATTTGCAAGAGTGACATCACGATTTTGTGTCCAATCTGTTTCTTGAAGAAGTTGGTTGCGTTGAATTCGGAGAAGTCTCATTGGTTCGGCTGCTTTAAGTTCAGCAATCTTTGCTTGGATTTCTTCTTCTGTTGGTTGTTGCCTTTGGTCTTGCCAGATAATTTCATCACCAATCATCATAAATTTAGCTTTTGGCACAAGTTTCACTATTGCCTGAAATTTATCAATCATATCGAAAACTCCATTAATAGTATTCTTGATTCAGATTGCCAACCACCATATTGCCATAAAACTTCACTACCTTCAGGAACCGATGTCCACCAAGAACCATATACATTATAGTTCACCGGAGATGTAGTGTTTGGTGAATCCATAACCATCAAAGTCGTATATCCATGTTTTCGACTTTGGCCCGTTGCACCAACATCTTGATATTCAGTTGAAAATCCATTTTCACTTGTAATTTGTGTAGTATCACGATAAATTCTAAAACCCACGCCTTGTGCACCAGTCATTTGCCAAAAATAACTTTGTCTTACTAAAATAAAGATTTGACTTGAAGTGTATTTTGGTGTTATTGTTGCATTAGTTCCAGTGCTATTCCATTCTTGGTTTGCATAGGAATTTGATGCAATATATTGCGTTGTATTTGTAGCAGAAACCACTTGAATTACATGTCCAGCAGGAAACGTCACACCACTCGGAATACTAAACCCACTCTCCATGACCACATTGTTTTTGAGAACAGGTTCGTTTGTGCCAGTCTGTGTTGCTATTGTTTTTCCGTTGAGTTGAATTTCTGGCA
>Ga0255766_10005113_pt1 | contig 11000 bp, 6 predicted proteins | sample 071ome_23_FD_179966 | JGI IMG/M metagenome (GOLD analysis project Ga0255766, IMG submission 179966) | Coastal salt marsh microbial communities from the Groves Creek Marsh, Skidaway Island, Georgia - 071403BT metaG (version 2) | ecosystem: Environmental > Aquatic > Marine > Intertidal zone > Salt... | reverse complement strand
ATAAGATGGAATGCTGCTGCAATGGTGGTAAAGGCAAATAAAAAAAGTCCAGAACTAGGAGGTCATATCGGAACATTTGCTTCTGCAGCAACTTTGTACGATGTAGGGATGAATCATTTTTGGAGAGCTAAAAATAATAAGTTTGGTGGAGACCTTATATACTTTCAAGGTCACTCTGCTCCCGGCATGTACGCAAGAGCCTTTTTAGAGGGAAGGCTAACTTCAAAACAGTTAGATGGATTCAGGCAAGAGGTTAACAAGGGAGGACTATCATCTTATCCTCACCCTTGGTTAATGCCAAACTTTTGGCAGTTCCCGACAGTTTCGATGGGTCTTGGTCCAATCATGGCAATCTATCAAGCAAGATTTCTTAAATATCTTATCAATAGAGGTTTAGTAAAAGATGAAGGTAGAAAAATTTGGGTCTTCCTAGGAGATGGTGAAATGGATGAGCCTGAGTCACTAGGTGCAATAGGATTAGCTGCGAGAGAAAAATTAGATAATTTAATTTTTGTAGTTAATTGTAATCTACAAAGATTAGATGGGCCTGTTAGAGGTAATAGTAAAATTATTCAAGAGCTCGAAGGAAGTTTTAGAGGATCGGGTTGGAATGTAATCAAAGTAATATGGGGTTCATATTGGGATCAACTTTTAGCTAAAGACAAAACAGGTTTATTAATAAAACGTATGAACGAATGTGTTGATGGTGAATACCAAGCCTTCAAAGCTAAAGGTGGTGCTTACGTTCGAGAAAATTTTTTCGGTAAATATCCTGAACTTAAGGAACTGGTTTCTTCAATGACAGATAAAGATATTTGGAGACTAAACCGAGGTGGTCATGATCCTCATAAAGTATATGCGGCTTACGCAGCGGCTATGCAAAATACAGGTTCGCCAACTGTAATACTTGCAAAAACTATTAAAGGTTATGGAATGGGGAAAACTGGAGAAAGTGTAAATACTACTCACCAACAAAAAAAATTGGATGAAGAAGATCTTCTTTACTATAGAGACAGATTTAAAGTTCCTTTGACTGACAAACAAGTAAAAAATATTGAGTACTACAAACCAAAAGAAGACTCGGAAGAAATAAAATATCTTAAAGACAAAAGATTGAAACTTGGAGGATTTATTCCAGAAAGATCATCTTTTGCAAAACAAATAAAAACACCACCAAAAGACATATTTGAACCTTTTATGAAATCAACTGGTGTCAAAGAAATGTCGACAACTATGGCTTTGGTAAGAATGATGACTTCTTTACTACGAGATAAAAATGTAGCTCCAAGGCTAGTTCCAATAATACCTGATGAAGCTAGAACTTTTGGAATGGAAGGTTTTTTTCAAAAAATTGGAATTTATGCTCACGAAGGTCAAAAATATGAGCCTGTAGACTCCGAGCAATTAAGTTCGTACAGAGAAGATAAAAGCGGCCAAGTGTTAGAGGAAGGAATAAACGAGTCAGGTGCTATGTCTTCATGGATAGCCGCAGGTACTTCGTACACTAATCATGACCTTGAAATGATTCCAGTTTATATTTTTTATTCAATGTTTGGTTTTCAAAGAGTTGGAGATCTTGCCTGGGCGGCTGGAGACTCTCAAGCGAGAGGTTTTTTAATTGGAGCAACTGCGGGAAGAACTACACTTGCTGGAGAAGGACTTCAGCATCAAGATGGTCATAGTCATTTATTAGCCTCGAATATACCTAACTGTATTAGTTATGATCCAACTTTTGCATATGAAATGGCAACAATTTTTAAAGACGGTCTAAGAAGAATGCATGAAAAGAAAGAAAATGTTTTTTACTACATCACTGCAATGAACGAAAATTATTCGCATCCTGAAAAACCCAAGGGTTGTGATGAAGGAATTTTAAAAGGAATGTATCTATTTAAAGAAGGTAAGAATACTGGAAAAACAAAAGTTCAACTTTTAGGCTCTGGAACTATTTTAAGAGAAGTAATCGCTGCTTCAGAGATATTGTCAAAAGATTATAATATTGATGCTGATATTTGGAGTGTAACAAGCTTTAATGAGCTTAGAAAAAATGGAATGGAAACAGAAAGACAAAACCTTCTAAATCCAAGTGAAAAACCAAAAAAATCTTATGTAAAAAAATGTTTGGATAAAAGAGATGGTCCAATTATTGCAGCATCAGATTACACTAGAGCATTCGCTGACCAAATCAGACCTTACACTGAAAAATCATTTTATGCCTTTGGAACAGACGGATACGGAAGAAGTGATACTAGAAAAAATTTAAGAAAATTTTTTGAGGTTGATAAAGAACATATCGTTGCATTTACTTTAAGTGCTCTAGCAAAGGAACAATTGATAGGTTCAAAAGATGCGGAGAAAGCAATGAAAAAATTTAAAATAGATAAAGACAAAGTCTTTCCAACAAAATTATAAATGACTACAACTAAAATTACTATTCCAGATATGGGAGATTTCAAGGATGTTGAGGTGATCGAGGTTCTTGTAAAAAAAGGCCAAATAATAAAAAAAAATGACTCATTAATTACACTTGAAAGCGATAAGTCGAGTGTAGAAGTTCCATCAACACATGAGGGAAAAATTAACGAAGTAAAAGTTTCAGTCGGAGATAAAGTTAATCAAGGTGATATAATTTTAACCCTTGAGACAAAAACTTCCTCAAATGAAACAAATGAAAAAAAAGAAGTAGAAAAAAAAGAAGTAGAAAAAAAATCAGGGTCAATAAAAATAGAAAAACAAAGCACAATTGAAAAGCAAGCGCCTGCTCCTGTCGTGCCACTTAGTGGTAAAAGTTCAGCCAGTCCAAATGTTAGAAAATTTGCTCGTGAACTTGGTACTGATATTTCTAAAATACCAGGTACACAACGATCTGGCAGAGTTTCAACTGCTGATGTAAAAAACTTTATAAGATCACAAGTTACGGTTGATCAAGGACAAATACAAAAAAAAGAAATTTCAAAACATATTGAAGAATACCAGCATGAAGAATTTGGAGAAGTAAAAATTGAAGAGCTTCCTAGAGTAAAAAAACTATCTGGACCGCATCTTGTAAGATCTTGGACAGAAATACCTCACGTAACACAACACGATGAAATTGATGTTACAGAGATGGAGCAATTTAGAAATACATTATATGATTATTATACTGGAGAAAAAATTAAAGTTACTCCTCTTGCTTTTATTGCAAAAGCTTTGGTAAGTGCTCTAAAAGAATTTCCTAACTTTAACGCTTCCTTAGATCCAAACTCAAGTAAAGTAATTTATAAAAAATACTACCATATTGGTTTTGCAGTAGACACTCCACACGGATTGATGGTTCCTAAAATCAGAGATGTTGATCAAATGAGTATTCAAAAAATTGGAGAAGAACTAAAAAATACAAGTCAGTTATGTAGGGATTTAAAAATTGATAAAAGAGAATTTTTCGGAGGTTCTATGACAATCTCTAGTTTAGGAGGAATAGGTGGTACACATTTTACTCCTATTATTAATCCGCCTGAAGTAGCTATTCTTGGTGTAGGTAAAAGTTTTGATAGATTAATAAAAATTAAGAATAAAATTGTTTCAAGAAAAATTCTTCCAATATCATTATCTTACGATCACAGATTAATCGATGGTGCTGAGGGAGCAAAGTTTTGCGTATATCTAGGAAAATGCTTGGGCAAAGATTTTGCATTTAAGCTAGCCATATAATTATGAATAAAACTTTATTCTCATTTTCTTGCGCTATAGCTGTATCTATTATTTGGGGTTCTGCTTTTGTGGCTCAAGACATGGGTATGGATTTCTTGGGACCATTCGGTTTTACATTTGGAAGATTAATCTTAGGTTTTCTAACATTATTACCTTTTTTTTTAATATTTGATTACGGAAAAATAAAGAAAAGGAACTTTGATCAAAAAAAGGTTTGGCTCTACGCTTTGTTTATCGGATTTCTTTTATCTGCAGGAAATATTCTTCAACAATTTGCACTTTTGTATACTGATGTCGCTAACACAGCTATGTTCACTATCTTGTATGTTGTAATTGTACCTTTTGTTGCAATTTACTTTTATGCAAAAAAAATACACTGGTCCGTATGGCCAGCAATTTTAATATGTGTTGTTGGATCGTTTCTTCTGACTGAGATAAATAATGTAACAGTAAGATTGGGTGATAGCATTGCTATCTCAAATGCTTTTTTCTGGGCGTTTCATATTGTTTTTATCTCAAAATTTGTAAAATTTTTTAATTTTCCAATTACAATAGCCATGAGCCAATGTTTAATTGGAGCTTTAATTGCTTTTATACCAGCTCTAATTTTTGAAGATCTTACTTTGTCTAATTTATTTAAAGAGTCTAAAGAAATGATTTATGCAGGTGTACTATCAAGTGGTATTGCTTTCTTATTACAAGTTTACAGCCAACAAAATTTAAATCCTGCTCCTGTAGCAATAATTTTTACGCTAGAGGGTGTTTTTGCATCAATTTTTGGTTGGTTAATTTTAGATCAATATCTTTCTGGTATCAAAATAACTGGAGTGGTATTTATCTTAGCTGCAGTAATATTTTCACAACTAGCTCCAATATATGATAAAAAATCTTATGGACGAAACTAATAAAGGTTTTATGAAACATTTGGGTGGTCTTGAATTAAAAAAGATCAATGAAACTCACTACGAATTTATTGTTGAAGTAAAGGAAATGCACTTGAATACCGGCAAAATTGCTCATGGTGGTTTTTTATCTACAATTGCTGATACTGGAATGGGTACGGCCGCACATAGAGTTGCTGGTGATAGAAGATGTGTAACTATTAATCTTAATGTGAAATTTATTTCAGCAGGTCAGTTAGGTGACAAACTAAAGGGCAAAGTAGAAATTTTGAAAAAAACAAAGACTTTAGTATTTATTAATTGCAAAATTTCTAATGATAAAGAAATAGTTGTATCTGCTTCAGGGACTTGGAAAATTCTTTAAATTTTTCTTCTATAGTTCAAAAAACCTACAATTAGTAAAAATACAAGAGCAAAAGAATAAACTATGGCTTTATCCGGTCTTTCAGGGTTTTCAATTTTAAAATTACTAATGATATCGCCCATTTGCATGCCAGATTTTTTTGCTTCCCCTTTCCAATTTAATTTATCAACTGTGAGTTGGTCATTCTGATCTGCTAATGTTAATCCATATTCTTCTAGATTAAATTTATTTTCAAATTTACCTTTACCGATAACGAAAAGTTTATATCTTTCTCCGTATTCTGTGATCCGAGTAACTTTTATATGAACTTCCTTTGAAGGATCAAAAGTTAAATTTTGAATATTTTCCGCAGAAAGCTTTTGTTCATTAAACTTAGGATAAAATTTTCCTAAAACATAGTCTGGAGCTAAGAAGGATAATGATATTATTAAAAAAGCGATTATTTCATACCATCTAAGTTTATTGATGAACCATCTTTGGGTAGCAGCGGTAAAAACTAAAATACCAATTAAAGATGTTATAATAACTACAATCGCTTGCCAAAAACTTTCGATACCTATTAAAAGAAGTTCGTGATTAAATAAAAATACTATCGGTAAAATTCCTGTTCTCAAACTATACCAAATAGCTTGTAGTCCAGTTCTCAAAGGATCTCCCCCGGATATTGCTGCTGCTGCATAAGATGCTAATCCTACTGGAGGTGTCACATCTGCCATTAAACCAAAGTAAAAAACAAATAAATGTACTGCAATTAAAGGAAAGATAAATCCTGATGCATTTCCAACATCAACTAAAACCGTAGCCATTAAAGATGCAACAACTACATAGTTTGCTGTTGTAGGTAACCCCATTCCCAATAGTAAGCAGAGAAGTATTGTAAGCAAAATTAAGACAATAACGTTATCTCTCGCAATCGTTTCTATAACAATAATTAAATTTGTACTAAGTCCTGTTGATCCAACTGCACCTACAATTATTCCCGCAGTTGCTATCGCTATACCAACGCCAACCATGTTTATTGCGCCTTTTTGAAAACCAATAATTGTTTGATTATACCATTCAATCAAGCCTGTTTTAAAATCACTATTTTTAATAAGTCTATTTATTAAGTTTACTAAAATTAAAGAAATTGTTGCATAAAAGATAGAAAAGGCTGCTGTGTATCTCATATACACTAAAAGAAAAATTAAAACTGCGATAGGTATTAAAAAATGAAGTCCTGATAAAAAAGTTTTCTTTAAATGCGGTACGTCGCTCTCAGGCATTCCTTTTAAACCAAGTTTTAAAGCCTCAAGATGAGAAATATAAAACAATGCAATATAAGAAATGATTGCTGGGAGAAATGCATGTTTAACCACTTCAAAATAAGTAACGCCAATGAAACTTGCCATAACGAAAGCTGCAGCTCCCATCACTGGTGGCATTATTTGCCCATTAACGGATGAAGACACTTCTATTGCTCCCGCTTTCTCTTGTGAGAATCCTGTTTTTTTCATTATAGGAATTGTAAATGTTCCTGTTGTTACAGTATTGGCAATCGACGAGCCTGAAATCATCCCAGTCATACCTGAGCCAAGTATTGCAGCTTTAGCAGGACCTCCTCTCATTTTTCCAACCATGGCAAAAGCTAAATCTAAAAAATATTTTCCGCCTCCCGCTGTTTCAAGTAAAGCACCAAATAAAACGAATAAAAAAATAAAATCTACAGAAACACCGATAGGAATTCCAAAAATTGCTTCTTGATCAAACCATTGAAATCCAACAAGTCTTTTAAGAGATAGACCACCATGAGAAATAATATCAGGAGCATATTTTCCAAAATAAGAAAATAACAAAAAACAAATTGCTATAATGACTAAAGGTAATCCAATTGCTCTTCTTGTAGCTTCTAATAAAATGATTATACCTATAGCTCCAATAATTAATTCAACAGGAACCTTGAAGCCAAAAATTTCTTTTACTAAAAGTATTCCTCCCCTATTAACAAGATCATCATAGAAAACATAAATATACAAACAACAAAAAGCTGCTATTAAACTTATTAAAATATCAATTATTGAAATTTTTTTTCCTCTAGCAATTGGGAAGATTAAAAAAGTTAAAGTCAAAGCAAAACCTAAGTGTATAGCTCGAGCTGGTAATCCTTTAAACATTCCAAAATTAAACCAAAAAGGAAACGGTGATGCATACCAAAGTTGAAACAAAGTCCAAAGAATAGCTATTCCAAAAACTATTTTTAGGTGTAAACCAGATAAATTACGGGTAGGAGAAATATCTTCATGAATTTTATCTTTAATTTTTTCTTGGATGGTTTGATTCATTTTTGGAGAATATATTATATCAAAAAAAAAGGCCCAATAAAAATTGGGCCTTTTTATAATAAAACTTTAAAGTTGAATTACATTAATCCAGCTTCTTTGTAGTATTTAATAGCACCTGGGTGTAAAGGAGCAGACAAACCAGCTTTAATCATATCTTCCTTTTTTAAGAAAGAAAATGCTGGATGCTGAGCTTTGAAATCATCAAAGTTTTCCATTACAGCCTTAGTAACTAAGTATACTAATTCTTCAGAAACATCTGCTGAAGTTACAACAGTAGCTTTTACACCAAATGTTGTAGCATCTTTTTTCTGATTTGAGTAAGTTCCTTTTGGAATTACTGCTTCAGCATAATAGTCAGCGCCATCAATTAATCCTTGTACTGGCGATCCAGTTAAATTAATTGGACTAGCCTTAGCTTTACAAGTTGCTGCTTGTTCCATTGCACCATTCGGGAACCCTACTGAATAACCGAATGCATCAATTTTACCGTCACAAAGCGCTTTTACTTGTTCAGAAGAAGTTAATTCAGTTACTGATTTAAAGTAGCTGTTATCAACTCCTTGGGCTTTCATTAATTCTTCCATAGTTCCTCTTTGACCAGAACCAGGGTTACCAATGTTTACAACTTTTCCTTTCAAGCTTTTAAAATCTTTAATCTTAGATTTTTTACTTGCCCAAATTTGGAAAGGCTCATTATGTACTGAGAAAACAGCTCTTAAATTACTAAACTGATTTCCTTCCCATTTGCTTGAACCATTGTAGGCGTGAAATTGCCAGTCAGACTGAGCAACACCAAATTGAAACTCTCCGTCTTTGATTTGACCTATATTATAGTTAGATCCACCTGTTGAAGGTGCCGTACATCTGTAAGCTTTAGCTGTACCTTTTGTTCTACCGTGATCAGCGCTTATTGCTGATTTATGTAACATTTTACAAATAGCGTTACCTGTTTGGAAATATACTCCAGTAGGTCCACCAGTTCCTATAGTAAAGAATTCTGCTGATTTAGCGATTGAGCCTGAAAAAGCAAACAACACTAAAAACGCTGAGATTGATGATATTATTTTTTTCATATTTCCCCCGTTTTATTATTTTTAATAATTAAACTATGTTTATTGATTTAGGTCAAAGAGATTTTTAAAGATTTTTAGCCCAATTTGATAGCTTTGTTACACCTTCTACAATATTTGGTGCAAACTCTTTAATCATATCATTATCTATTGAATTATAGTCTTTCACATTATTGTAAAACTCAATACCATCAAAATCAGTATAACTTAACCTAGTTAACATTCTTTTTGGCTTAAAACCAAAATCTGAACCAGGTAACATTGCTACTCCAGTTTCATTTAATATGGCTTCACATAATTTTGATGAATTTTTATATTTTGTGTTTTTAAATTCTGGCATTAAATAAAAAGCTCCTTGGGGAGGGTTAATTAAAACTTTATTAGATTTTAAATTATCATAAACGTAATTTCCTACTGCATTTAATATCCCTTTAACTTTATTTTTATATTCATCATAATTTCCCTCATAAGCTTCTACCGCAGCAAACTGAGTTGGAGTATTTACTGTTGAGTAAGATTCGCTAGCTAATGATTTTAAACTTGTTAAAAAGCTCTTTAATTTTGGTGGAACTGCAAGAAAACCTAACCTCCAACCACCAGCGCCACACCATTTACTTAATCCACCAGTTATAAAAGTAAATTCTGAGTAAAACTTTGAAATTGAGTTGTATTCATCTTTAAAAGTTAAATCAGTATAAATTTCATCAGACAATACAATTAACTTATATTTTCTTGCCACTTTAGCTAATTCTTTTAAATTTTTGCAAACTGAACCTGAAGGGTTATTTGGTGAGTTTAAAATAAAAATAATACTTTTGTTCTTTCCAACTTTTTTAATCTTTTTTTCTAACTCTAAAGCTGTTGGAAACCAATTATTTGATCTTTTAGTTTCTAACCAGTGAACTTTATTTGAGCCAATTTGAGCTTGTGGTTCGTAAGATACCCAGCCAGGAGCTGGAATAATTATTTCTCCCTTAAATGCTATATGCATGAGAAGCATTGCTTCTTTAGAGCCTGGGGTTATTAATATGTTTTCTTTTGGATAATTATTTCCAGTTTTTTTTAATAAATATTTCGATATTGCTTCTCTTAATTTTACTAAACCTTGAATAGGTAAATATTCTTTTCTATGTGCATGATTTTTTAACGATTCAACAATAGTCTCAGGAACTGGAAAAGGTGACTGACCAAATCCAAATTGATAAACTTTTTTTCCTTGATTGATTAAGTCTTTTGACTTCTCGTTAATAACAAGTGTTGAAGATTCTTTTAATTTTAGAATACTTTTTTTAATGTTTGATGACATTTAACTTATTTTTAATCTATACTGGGACTATATGTTTAAAGTCAATTTAATTATGAAAATGGGAACATTTGACAAAACGATTCGGTCATGTTTTAATCTTATTTTGTTCTCAACTTAGGTCTACATATAGTATAAATAAAAATTTCTAACACAAAAAATGACTAATCAATCTCAAAGAATAATTGCATTACTAGGTCCTACGAATACGGGAAAAACTCATGTTGCAATAGAAAAAATGCTTGAATTTGACTCAGGTATTTTTGGTTTACCTTTGAGATTGTTAGCAAGGGAAGTTTATGACAAATTTGTAAATAAAGTCGGGACTGAAAAAGTAGCTTTAATAACGGGTGAAGAAAAAATTATTCCAAGCACTGCTAGTTATTTTATTTGTACTGTTGAGTCGATGCCTAAAAATAAAGAGGTCGACTTTATAGCAATTGACGAAATACAAATGTGTTCTGACAGAGAACGTGGTCATATCTTTACTGAAAGAATGCTAGAGTCTAGAGGAACAAAATTGACAATGTTCTTAGGTTCACAAGTTATGGAAAATATAATTGATGAACTTGTCGAAGGTGTAGAGTTTGAGAAAAAGGAAAGGTTTTCAAAATTAAGTTACTCGGGGATTAAAAAAATATCTCGTTTGGACCGTAAAGTTGCAATAATAGCTTTTTCAATTGAAGAAGTTTATGCAATTGCTGAATTAGTAAGAAGACAAAAAGGTGGAGCTGCAGTTATTATGGGTTCCTTAAGTCCGAAAACCAGAAACTCACAAGTAGGATTGTATCAATCTGGAGATGTAGATTACTTAATCGCAACAGATGCAATTGGTATGGGGTTAAATATGGATATAAATGAAATCTATTTCTCAAATTTAAAAAAATTTGATGGGAAAAAAACTAGGCGACTTAATCTAATTGAAATGTCTCAAATCGCAGGGCGTGCAGGAAGATACAAAAATGACGGCGGTTTTGGTACAACAGGTGATTGTGAAACCTTAAACTCAGATGAAATAGAAAAAATAGAGAAACATGTATTACCTGACACCAAATCAATTTATTGGAGAAATTCAAACCTAAATTTCAGCACACCTGAAAAACTGATTGCGTCACTTGAGCTTAGACCTGATAAAAAAAATTTATTGAGAACGAATGACTCTCTTGATGAAAGTGTATTAAGATTTTTTCTAAAAAAAGGTGCTAATAATATAATTTATCATAAAAACTTAGAATTACTTTGGGAATGTTGTCAGATACCTGATTTTGAAAAAAAAGCTTATGGTCAGCATATTAATATTATTGATAAAGTGTTCCAATTTCTTTCTACAAGGAAAAAAAGGATTCCAAG
>Ga0255766_10005109_pt1 | contig 11001 bp, 10 predicted proteins | sample 071ome_23_FD_179966 | JGI IMG/M metagenome (GOLD analysis project Ga0255766, IMG submission 179966) | Coastal salt marsh microbial communities from the Groves Creek Marsh, Skidaway Island, Georgia - 071403BT metaG (version 2) | ecosystem: Environmental > Aquatic > Marine > Intertidal zone >... | reverse complement strand
AAAAAAATTAGAGAGAAATCTAAAAAATTTAATTTAATTCCGATTGATGCCACATGTCCATTGGTTACAAAAGTACATAATGAGGTTAACAAAATGTACGATGAGAACTATCACATCATTATGATTGGACATCAAGGTCATCCCGAGGTTGAAGGCACTATGGGTCAAATTGAAAAGAACTCACCTAAGGCCAGTATTCACCTCATTGAAACTGTAAAAGATATAGATCAATTAAATATTAATAAAGATGAAAAGATTAGCTATGTCAGTCAGACAACCTTATCGGTAGATGATACGAAGCAAATTATAGATGCTTTAAAAATAAAATTTCCTCATATTAAAGGTCCCAATGGATCAGATATTTGCTATGCAACGCAAAATCGTCAAGATGCGATAAAACTTATGCTTCAAGATCATGATCTCATTATCATTGTTGGTTCAAAAAATAGTTCGAACTCAAATCGTTTAGTTGAAATAGCTAAGCAAAATAATGTTGAATCATTTCTTATTGATAACCCTGATGAAATCGATTTTGAATTATTAAGGGATAAAAAAAATATAGGTATTTCTGCAGGTGCTTCCGCACCAGAAATTCTAATAGACCAAATTATTACAAAAATTTCTAAAACTTATCCAGCTCAAATAAAAGAACTCAAAGGCATTCGGGAAAATGTCATTTTTAAACTTCCAGAATTTTGAACGTTAAAAAATACAAAATACCGATTTCTATTCTTGTTATGATTTTCAATGAAAAAAATGAATGTCTGTTATTAAAAAGAAAAGATAGGGAAAATTTTTGGCAATCTGTCACAGGTAGTATTGAGGAAAATGAATCTCCCTATGAGGCGGCTAAAAGAGAAGTTGAGGAGGAGACAGGCATTGATACCAGAATTTTTCATATACAAGATTGGAAAATGAATCATGAATATGAAATATACAGCCATTGGAGGGATCGCTATGCTCCGGGTATCACGCATAATACTGAACACATCTTTGGACTTGAAGTGCCTAGTGATCTCAATATAAAATTAGAGCCCAGAGAACATACAGACTATGTTTGGGCTGAAGCTAGCAAGGCAAAAAAAATAGTTTTTTCTTGGACAAATCGTCTTGCAATAGAAAAGTTCTGTATATTTCGAAACATAGGTTGTTAAAATACTTTTATGAATACCGTAGCCATTAAGTTTGATGCTTTTGAAGACCTCAAAAATGAGGAATGCCAAGAACGAATCCTTAGAGCCAAAAAAGCTTTGGGTAATAAAATAATTATTTTAGGTCATCATTATCAAAATGAAACAGTCTATCGGCATGCAGATCTCACCGGGGACTCACTAAAATTAGCTAAATACGTCGATCAGCTCGAAGCTAAATACATCGTTTTTCTGGGCGTCCATTTTATGGCAGAGGTGGCTAATATCTTATCGCGTCCAGATCAAATTACGGTTTTACCGGATTTATCCGCTGGATGCTCTATGGCAGATATGGCTAATTTAGCTAAGGTTGAAAGAACCTATCGAGAATTATCTAAAGTTCTAGATTTCGATCAAACCATTACACCCATTACCTATATTAATTCGGCAGCAGATCTCAAAGCGTTTTGTGGTGAACATGGAGGTATCGTCTGTACATCAACCAATGCACCTAAAATTTTAGATTGGGCATTTCAACAAAAAGAAAAGGTTCTTTTTTTTCCCGATCAACATTTAGGTCGATGGACAGGTTACCAGTCAGGTATCTCTCTTGATGAAATGCCTATTTGGGATCCTGATTTACCCCTAGGTGGTCTTGATGAAAAAACGATTAGGAAAGCCAAAGTTCTTCTTTGGAAGGGCCACTGCGCAGTCCATCAAATGTTTAGGCCCGAACATATTAAAATTTTTAGAGACAAATACCCCGATGGTAAGGTTATTTCTCATCCTGAATCGCCCTTCGAGGTATGTGAAAACTCAGATTTTGTTGGGTCAACTGAATATATCTTAAACACAATTAAGGAAGCTAAACCTAATACACAATGGCTGGTTGGTACTGAACTTAATCTTGTGAATCGACTGGCTAATGAGATGAAGTCTGAAGGAAAATTAGTCAAATTTATGTCTCACATTGTCTGTGAGTGTTCAACCATGGCAAGAATTGATCCGCAGCACCTTGCCTGGACGCTTGAAAATATCCTTAACGATAAACCCGTTAATATTATTGAAGTTCCTAAAAAAGAAGCAGATCTAGCACGACTTGCACTGGATCGAATGCTACAAGTTAATTAGCCTTGGCCAATTGCCCTTTATGTAAAAAAATAAATTACCCTATTATTTGGGAAAATAATTTATTTAGGCTGGTACTGATTAATGATCAAAAATTTCCAGGTTATTGTCGGCTTGAAACCATTGAGCATATCAAAGAGCTTTCAGACTTGGAAGATCGCATTCAAGTCGAATTAATAAAAAAAATTGTTCAGACTGAAAAGGTACTTAGAGATCTATTAAATCCAGATAAAATAAATATTGCCTCTCTTGGTAACATGACCCCACATCTCCATTGGCATATTATCCCAAGATATAGGAACGACAGTCATTTTCCAAATTCAATTTGGGGTGAGGCATTAAGAGCGCCTTTAAAAGAATTTAATACTAATGATGAAGAAAGCTTTATAAATAAATGTAAATCATACCTAGACTAAAAGTCTTTCGACGGATTTGCCTGCAAGAATATGGCTTTCGATAATTTCATCAATATCTTTTTCGTCAATGAATCGATACCAAGTTCCTTGGGGATAAATAACTAATAGTGGGCCCTCGCTACAACGATCAAAACAACCCGCCCGATTAACCCTAACCATCCCTTTGCCGCGTATATCTAAAGATTTGATTTTAGATTTCATATAATTAAATAATTTTTCAGAGCCCATTTGAGTACAACATTGCTCTCCATCCTCTCGGATATTTAAACAAAAGAAAACATGATGTTGGTAATAATTCATCTAATTCGATAATAATTGATTTGTTTCAGTAAACTTCCAAGTTCTTGTAATATTAAGTATATCAACCTCATGTTGCATTCGATCTGAAAAAGATGCATAGGGCTCACCAAGTCTAACGATTCTTATAGCAGCTTCATCCAATGCTTTCGAGCCAGAGCTTTTTTCAACAACAATATCATGAATACCTCCATCTTGATTTATCGAAACAGTCAATCTTAATGAACCAAAATTTCCTAATTTCGCCTCTTTTGGATAATTCAACGCTCCAATACGCTCAACCTTTTGTCGCCATGCTTCAAAATAAGAACGGTATTCATAATCTTTTGTTCTAGATGAAATCTGTCTTACTCTAAGGCCACTTTGTTTACCTTTTCTTGAACTTAAATCAAGTGAATTTATTTGTGAGAGAAGTTGGCTAGTATCAAGGTTAATTTTTTTTGGCTCATCTTTAATTATTTTTTCTGCAACATTGCTTTCAGTCGTTGCTGCATTATCATTATCAGCTTGAGAAATATTTTCTTCTTGAGTTTTAAAATCTTCCTCTATTTTTTTTTCAACAGCCTTCGGAATCATTTTAGGTTCAATAACTTTTTCAACTTTTCTGCTAATAAGTTCTTTGATAGGAACAGGCTCGGGAATAAGCTCCTCTTTTTTAATATCTTCGACAATATCTTTGTTCTTATTGTCTGATAAAATATTCATAATAGTCATCTGAATATCAGATTTTTGCTCAAAGATATCGTCTGATAATAAATTAAACTTTAAATTATTTAAAAAAAATAAATGTAGAAGGATTGAGAACGCAAGTGCAATCAAAAAGAATTTTTGATTGGATGAATGTTTCATGGATATGTTATGACTGCAAAGAATCAATTAATTTTTTTTGTGCTCCTAAAAAGCCACCATTACTCATAAAGATTAAATAATCATCTTTTCTTAATGATTGTTTTAATTCAATCAACATAGTCTCGATATCATTGTATACAGATGTTGTGGGATTGTGTTCAAAAACTTTTTTTGCATCCCAAATTAGTTCCTTGCTGGTATAACAAAAAACTTGATCCGCATTTTTAAAAGAATCAGATAGTTGATCTTTCATGGATCCTAACTTCATCGTATTCGATCTTGGCTCAAATGCAATAATTACCCTGCCTTTTGAGATAGTGTCTTTGACTGCATTAATGGTGGCCTCAATAGCTGTGGGATGATGTGCAAAATCATCAAAAATTTTAACCCCATTAATTTCAATTAATTCTTCCATCCTTCTTTTAACACCTTTGAATGCTGAAAGTGCCTTAATCGCATCTTCTGGTTTTATGCCTACGTGTTCAGCTGCAGCTATGGCGGCTAGGGAATTCATAAAATTATGATGGCCAAAAAATTCTACTTTAAGATTCCCCAAAACCTTCTTATTCTTAAAAACCGAAATCTCATTTGATTTTTTTTCATAAAACCATCCATCCTGATCACCAAAAAATTCTTGCTCTGACCATATGCCTTTAGATATTACGTTAGACAAATTATTGCTTTCCTTATTAATCAAAATTTTTCCCATTGATGGAACCGTTCTTACTAAATGATGAAATTGATTTTCAATCTCCTGTATGGATGAAAAAATATCTGCATGATCAAACTCTAGGTTATTTAAAATTAATGTTCTTGGGTGATAATGAATAAATTTTGAGCGCTTATCAAAAAAAGCTGTGTCGTATTCATCTGCCTCGATGACAAAAAAATCTGATACGCTTAATCTTGCTGAGAGATTAAAATTATTGGCTACACCTCCAATCAAAAAGCCAGGCTCATAGTTACAGTAATCTAAAATCCAAGACAGCATCGATGTGGTGGTCGTTTTACCATGGGTGCCTGCGATAGCCAAAACCCATTTATCTTTTAATATATTCTCATAAAGCCATTGAGGCCCAGATTGGTAGGGTAAATTTTTATCAAGTATCAATTCCATTAACGGGTTACCGCGTGAGACAACGTTACCTATGATAAAAATATCAGGATTTAAATTAATCTGATCAGGATCAAAACCCTCGATAATTTCTATACCTTGATTTTCAAGCTGAGTTGACATTGGTGGGTAAACATTGTGATCGCAGCCTGTGACACGATGGCCGTTTGATTTTGCAATGGCTGCAATGCCGCCCATAAACGTTCCACAAATACCTAAAATATGAATATGCATAATTATTTTATATTAGGTGCAAGCTGCGCTCTTAATAATTCAATTGATTCCGAACTTCTAATGGCAAGGTCTTTTAACTGATCATCATCAATTTTATCGACACTAAAATATTTTGCTTTCGGATGAGCAAAATAGAAACCACTCACTGAAGAGGCGGGTTTCATTGCAAAATTATCTGTTAAAGACATGCCAATTTCATCAGTATTTAAAGCCTTAAAAATTTCCTTCTTAATGCTATGGCCAGGGCAAGCCGGATAACCAGGGGCAGGCCTAATACCTTCATAGACTTCTTTAATTAATTCATCTTTATTAAGTTTTTCATTGGATGCATAACCCCATAAGTCTGTCCTTACACGTTCATGCATATATTCTGCACAAGCTTCAGCGAGTCTATCAGTCAAGGCCTTAAACATGATTGAGCCATAATCATCATGATTCTTTTCAAACAATGACTCATAGTTCTCACCACCCTCACCTGCAGTCACAGCGAACATACCTATGTAATCATTAGTATCACTCTCTTTTGGTGAAATATAATCGGCAAGGCATAAATTTGGCTTTTGCTCACCATTGATGGTTGGCTTTAGGGTCTGTTGCCTTAAACCAAAATAAGTAAATAATGTTTTCGATCTTGTGTCATCTTCGTAAACCTCTATATCATCGTCATTAACTGAATTAGCAGGAAAAAAACCAACAACACCATTGGCTCTGATTTTCTTCTCTTTAACTAATTTATCCAGCATTTTTTGGGCTTCGCCAAATACCTGTTTAGCACTTTTTCCAACAACCTGATCCTCTAAAATTTTAGGGTAGCTACCTGCGAGGTCCCATGTTTGAAAAAAAGGAGTCCAATCTATGTAAGGCACTAAAATAGCAAGATCAATATTTTTAAAAACTCTACGGCCAATGAACTTAGGCTTAACAGGATTAAAATCCAAATGAAGTTTATTGTTCCTAGCCTCAGCTAAGGTTAAATATTTGGCACCTTTTTTCTTACCGTGCTGAAGACGAATTTTTTCATAATCTTGTTCAATATCAGCAATGTATTTTTTTCGTTGCTCGGGTGTCATAAGCGATTGCATGACAGATACTGAACGAGACGCATCGGGCACATAAACGACTGGACCGTCATATTTTGGTGCAATCTTGACCGCGGTATGGGCTCTTGAAGTTGTCGCCCCGCCAATTAAGAGAGGCATTTTCACTGCATTAAAAAAAGGATCCCTTTGCATCTCAGATGCCACATAAGCCATCTCTTCAAGTGAAGGCGTAATTAGGCCAGAGAGACCGATAATGTCAACGTTTTCCTCCTTCGCTTTGGCAAGAATCTCGGCACAGGGCACCATAACTCCCATGTTAACCACTTCAAAGTTATTACATTGGAGCACCACCGAGACAATATTTTTTCCAATATCATGCACATCACCCTTAACGGTCGCGATCAGCATTTTGCCTTTAGGCTTGGCTTTGATCCCTGTTCGTTTTTCTTCGTCCTCTTTTTCTTTTTCAATAAACGGGACTAAGTGAGCTACGGCTTGTTTCATCACCCGAGCGGATTTAACCACTTGGGGTAAAAACATTTTGCCCTGGGCAAATAGATCGCCAACGACATTCATACCATCCATTAGAGGTCCCTCGATCACCTGGATAGGCCGTCCATCTTCATTGGCCATAATAGCCTGTCGAGCCTCTTCCGTATCCTCTACGATGTAATCTGTAATGCCATGAATCAAGGAGTATTCAATTCTTTTTTCAACACTAACTTTATTTTTTTCATCACCCCGCCAATTATTTTTCTCACCCTCTTTTTTCTCACCCTTAAGGCTTCCTGCAATCTCGATTAATTTTTCAGTGGCATCCGGTTTTCTATTTAATACAACATCCTCGACAATTTCACGAACCTTGGGATCCAAATCATCATAGACCCCGACCATGCCTGCATTAACAATACCCATCGATAGGCCTGCTCTAATTGCATGGTATAAAAAGACGGTATGTATCGCCTCACGCGCTGGCTCATTACCCCTAAAGCTAAAACTGACATTAGAAACACCCCCTGAGACTTTGGCATAGGGCAGGTTTTCTTTAATCCACCGGGTGGCATTGATAAAATCAACTGCATAATTATTGTGTTCCTCAATACCGGTAGCAATGGCAAAGATATTAGGGTCAAAAATAATATCCTCTGGTGGAAAATCTAAAGTTTTAGTAAGTAAATTGTAGGCCCTTTCACATATTTCAATCTTGCGTTCATAAGTGTCTGCCTGTCCAGTCTCATCAAAAGCCATCACAATAATGGCTGCACCATATTGTCTGCAAAGTTGGGCTTGATGAAGAAATGCTTTTTCTCCCTCTTTGAGCGACACTGAATTAACAATAGCTTTACCTTGGACGCATTTAAGTCCAGCCTCAATTACTGACCACTTGGAGGAGTCCACCATGATTGGAATTCGAGCTATATCAGGTTCGGATGCGATTAAATTTAAGAAATGAGTCATGGCTTTTTCAGCATCGAGCATCCCCTCATCCATATTAACATCAATGATTTCAGCACCGTTCTCAACCTGTTGCCTTGCCACAGCAACAGCCTCTTCATATTGCTCATTCAAGATTAACCTTGCAAAGGCTTTTGACCCTGTTACATTGGTTCGCTCACCTACATTGACGAATAAACTATTTTCTTTGATGCCTAAGGCCTCAAGCCCTGATAAGCGCATGTATCGATCATGTGAGGGAATTTCTCTGGGTTTTATACCTTCAATCTCTTGAGCAATAGCTCGGATATGTTCAGGTGTGGTGCCACAACAACCCCCGGCAATGTTTACAAAACCACTTTGTGCAAATTCTTTTAATAGGGTTGAAGTGTCATTAGGTTTTTCATCAAACCCGGTCTCCGACATGGGATTAGGGAGCCCCGCATTAGGATAAATACATATATGGGTATCGGCTAACTGAGACAGTTCATCAGCGTAAGGTCTCATCAAAGCTGCGCCTAATGCACAATTAAGTCCTACTGTTAATGGTTTGGCATGTCGAATCGAATTCCAAAAAGCTGACACTGTTTGGCCAGATAAAATCCGACCGGATGCGTCCGTGATCGTACCCGAGACCATCAGTGGAATTCTTATATTTAATTGATTAAAAATATTCTCGATGGCAAAAAGAGCGGCTTTACAATTAAGCGTATCAAAAACCGTCTCAACGAGCAGGAGGTCAACCCCTGAGTCTATAAAAATAGTAACTTGCTCGGCATAACTTCTGACCAAATCATCAAAGCTGATATTTCTCGCACCCGGATCATTGACGTCAGGAGAAATGGAGGCTGTTTTAGGTGTAGGGCCGACGGCACCTGCCACAAATCGAGGTTTATCATCAGTGCTGTATTTTTTTGCGGCCTCTTTGGCAAGCCTGACCGCCTCTTGGTTCATGCGGCCCACAAGGTGGGGCATAAAATAATCATCTTGTGCAATGCTATTGGCACCAAAGGTATTGGTTTCAATAATATCTGCACCTGCCTCAAGATATTGTTCATGAATGTTTTGGATGATTTGAGGTTGCGTTAAGCTTAATAACTCGTTGTTACCTTTTAAAAAAAGTTCTCTCTCACCATCCGGTGCATGAAATAATTTGAATTCTCCTTGAGCTCCTCCCCTGTAAGCCTCTTCATCCAACTTATACTGCTGGATCATCGTGCCCATGGCGCCGTCCATCACCATAATGCGCTTAGACATAATATGGCGGAGTTTTTTTTCAACTTCTAAATAATGGTTTGCATTCATTGATATAGGGATTTTAACGAAAACGGCTTAATAAGTAGAGTTTATTATTTCTTCTTAGTTTCAAGTTGGTCGAGCTTCTTTTCTAACATTTCAAGTTTCAAACGTGTTTTCTTTAATACTTCAGTTTGAACATCAAATTCCTCACGGGTAATCAGGTCCATTTTGGTGAACATGCCCTTTAATAGTGCATTTATGTTCTCTTCCATGTCCTCAATTGGTGAATTCTTAATTAATTCACGAATTTTGTCAGAAATTTCTTCTAGTTTTTCTTTTTTTATCATAGTATGCGATTCGTAAAACATTGATTTTAACAGCTTTTTTGATGTTTTATCTGAGCATGCGGAAAAAATAGTTATTCCCCAATAATTTTTTGGCACGCAAATTGCTTATATAAATTTGTTGTATTAATTTTTTTGAAAGGAAGGAAGTAAAAATGAAAATTAACACTTTAAAAGCCGCAGTCATCGGTGCCTTGATGGTGCCTTTGACGGCGATTCATGCTGAGGAAGCAGCACCGGCCGCTGAATCAGGTTTTAGTTTTAGCGCTAATGTAGGTCTTTTCTCAGACTACATATGGCGTGGACAAACTCAAACACAAGGCCAGCCTGCATTGCAAGGTGGCTTTGATGTAGAGCACTCATCAGGTTTTTATGCGGGTGTTTGGGCATCTAACGTTGAGTGGACAACAGATGGCGGTGCAATGTCCGATAACAGTTTAGAGATAGATGGTTACGCTGGTTATGCGTTTGATATTGGCGGGGTAGGTCTTGATGTAGGTGTTTTGCAATATTGGTACCCAGGTGATCAAGTTGCAGGACAACCTGATACAGATGCAACAGAGGTTTATGCGGGAATCAGTTATGACTTCGGACTTTTTAGTGCAGGCTACACCGGTTATTACACTATTTCTGATGAGGCATGGGCTGTAGCCAACGCTGATGGAACAATGTACCACGACTTCTCAGTTGAAGCTGCTATTGGAGATACTCCGATAACTGTTTCTGCTCATTACGGTATCTTTGATTTTGATACTGGAACAGACTGGAATGACTGGAAGGTAAATGTGGATTATGCATTGAATGATGTGTATTCAGTAGGTGCTTTTTACACCGATACTGATGAGCAAGACATTATGGTTGGTAATGAAAAAGTTGGGGAAGAAACTTTTGGAGCTTACATCACGGCTTCATTTTAATTAAACAGGGGAATAACTATGAAATTTGTAACTGCAATCATCAAGCCATTTAAACTTGATGAAGTTCGTGAAGCCCTCTCTGAGGTTGGTGTACAGGGTATTACTGTCACCGAAGTCAAGGGTTTTGGACGTCAAAAAGGCCACACTGAGCTTTATCGTGGCGCTGAATATGTGATCGACTTTTTACCCAAGGTAAAAATTGAAATCGCATGCTCAGATAAAACATGTAAAAAAGTTGTTGAGGCTATTGAGAAATCAGCCAGCACTGGAAAAATCGGTGACGGCAAAATTTTTGTCATGAGTCTTGATGAAGTTAAACGTATCAGAACCGGTGAAACCGGCGATGATGCCCTATAAGGAGACAATCATGAAAAAATGGATTTCGAAATTTGGTCTGGTAGGCATGATGAGTCTACTGCTCTTTTCATTCACAGGAATGGCAACTGAAGTTAATACTGCGAATGATGCCTTATGGCAAACAAACATCGTTGCCGACATGCATGGTGATCATGCTGAAATGCCTGTTGAAGAACCGGCTGCTGCTGAAGAGGCGCCTTCTTTATCTGCAGGTGATACTGCCTGGATGATTGTAGCCACCATCTTGGTTTTAGTGATGGCTATTCCTGGACTGGCACTTTTCTACGGAGGTCTTGTTAGATCCAAAAATATGCTCTCCGTTTTAATGCAGGTCTTTGTCACCGTCTCACTCATGTCTGTCCTTTGGGTGGTTGTCGGTTACAGTTTGGCTTTCTCAGAAGGTAATGCGTATGTCGGTGATTTTAGTCTAGCATTCCTCAAAGGTATGACGAGCGAGGGAATAAACGGTACGATTCCTGAATTTGTCTTTGCTACTTTCCAG